>ERZ1292625.1669-Hain-H41-01um-R1-1669-length-24756-cov-173_pt1 | contig 14170 bp, 24 predicted proteins | sample MGYA00564400_ERZ1292625 | MGnify/ENA primary metagenome ERZ1292625 (study PRJEB36523, sample SAMEA6512639) | groundwater metagenome | collected 2019-01-08 | study: AquaDiva: Metagenomics assemblies of 32 groundwater samples | reverse complement strand
AAATAAAGCCTGTAGTACGACTCGAACATACAAAGTCACCTGACGTAGGCATAGATACCAATTTCTACTTATTTTTAGGGCGTCCCACTAAAACACGTCTTAGACCATACAGGCGATGCTAGAATCGTCGAGTAAAAGAATTAAAAATTCCTTTCTATAAACGACTCCTGATCCTTTTGTACACATGGTACATAGGAAGTACTGGGACCTGAAGTCGAATCAGATGAAAAAAGCTTATGAAACTTTTTGGGCTCCGAGCCTTCCCAGCATATATAAAATGAATAGCCTTAGGTATCTATTCTTGTAAACTGTCACCCTCCACTTAGTTGCCACCACAGCAAATGCGGCACGTCTACTTTTCTAGATCCACCAAAGGATATTTCCCGCTAGACTTCGGTAAGACTGGTTAGGTCGGTTTTCTATTAAGGATGGTTAGTCCGATCTTCTATCAAAACTGGTTAAGTCAATATTTTTATTAAGAATGATTAATTCAATCTTTCTTTTATTTCAAATTGATTATTCGGTCCATTTCTTTATGTTGTTCCACTGTTCGGCTATTCAAATAATACTCAATATATTGATGGATATCTATATTATTCAAAGTGATAATAGTGCCGATTACACCAAGAGTAAAACATATGATGGAGGTAAATATTAGACGTTCTTTGAAGGTAAGTTTATCTTCAATTAATACATTGTTATTCAATTTATAATCTTTTTATTATCTAATTCTTTATTTATGTATAAATCTTTATTAATATTCCTCAAAATCTTTAATTCTTCGGGCCATTTATCGACTTGTTCACGAACCTCTTTCATTTGCCGAGCAAGCCAGCCCTTTTCGAGTTGTATTTCTTTCATAACTTAAGTTGTATTTCTTTTATAATTAAGGGGAGAATAAGCCGACCCACCCAGAGAGGCCCACCACAAATCTACCTTGATTATAGGCAAAATGATAAGAATTTATAATTATCCAAATTACACAAAACCAAAATAAAATAAATAAACACCAATTTATAAAACTTTTCATGATTACCTTTTAATCTTTAATTCCACACCATTCAAATTTACACTAATTTCATCATCCGTAATCTTAACCTTATCCAATATAACCTTCACCTTATCAATATGTTCTTGGGTAATTCCATATCGGGCGAGCAAACTAGCTAAAATACCATCAAACATTCCACCTTGCTCGGGCGGAACCGGATCATGACGAAAAAATCCATCTTGTTCGGGGATGGTCCCATTTGATCCATTACCAAGATTAAAGAATCCCATTATGTCTAGCTCCTGTAACAAAATCTGGACCTAGATCTAAAATCGGCCCAACAATTGGCACATCTGGAGACACAATAGTAATGGTAGAACCTTCAGAATCAAATGATCCCAAAATATCAACCCATTTAAGATTGATTCCATTTGGGCCCTCCCAAGCAAATTCCACCCCTTTAGGACTCAAATCATCAATGGCCCGCTGGACTAATTCTTTAACTTGATTTTTTTCCATTATTCTATCCTTTTTTTATTTGTCGATTGTGTTTATTTATTTTTTTTCTTGTATATTTAGTTTGCCCTACTTTACAAAGTAGGAATGCTTTGGTTCCGCCTCAAAAACTTTCCTCCCGACCCATTCTAATCTTGCCCAAATTCCCATATAATCTAATACCGGATTTAGCCACCCGCTCATAACACAATAACGACGAGAAAAAGGATCTACGTGATGTTGGGCATGGTGTTTTACACTCGTAAATAGTTCGATTTCCTGTAAAATTCTGATAAATGGGCTACATTTCTGATGACTCCATCCGTGTATTTCATTGGCCTGAGTAGCAAAAAAGAAAGGTAAAGAGTAAAATGGGGCCCAGTATAGAAGGGGAATGGCTACGACTAAAGCGGGCGCAATAGTAGTCCAGTTTCTTCCCCAATAGTTGCCTGCTAAAAATGCTGTGGGCCTATCATGGTGCATTGAATTCGGGCCCGCCACCAAAGTTCCGATAATCCACATGTCTTCTGTGGCATACTGATCTTCCCACCAGTGAAAAAATCCAGCTATAAAATCAGCCATGAGCCAACATAAAATAATGTATCCAAAAATCCATATAAAATCATGCATTTATAGTGGACTACTTACATTCACTTTTGGCGGAGCCTGAGGCATTTCTGACTTATTAGCCACCGAAATATAATAAAATATCCATGTAATAGCTACTGCCATTATGCAAAACCCAGTACCCATTATTTTAATAGCTGTATCACTATTGGAATTTGAATTTGAATTATTGTTTGAACTTGAATTACTGTTTTTATTTCTTCCTACATTATCTCCGCCTGCATTAGTTGAACTATTTGAATTATTTGTGTTTGTACTAGTATTTCCAGAATCTCTATTTCCCATACTTATGTTAATTCCTCTCTCATTATGATCGACCCTAAGTTTTAATTCTTCTATAATTGTAAGTAAATTTTGTTCTACTTGATCTAATTCCGGTTTAGTTGCTTTTGTAGGTGGGGCTTCTGCAATAAAACATACCAAATCTTCTATCGCACTCATTGGAAATCTCCTTACCGTTAATTCAACCGGAACTACAAACCCTCTTTTATGAATATAATTTTTACTCATAGTATAATGGGTGATTTTACCAGAAACAACAGCATGAACACTAGCCAAATCCCCGCCAACATATTTTTGTTCCGTTATAGACATCCAAGTTTTTCCATATAACTCGGCCACACTATATCCCAATAGTTTTTCAAATGCAGAGTTAACCCACATAAAAGTATTATTGGGGCAAACACAAGCTAGTGGATAGTCCATATCTTCACAAGCTGCTTGCCAATATCCTTCTGGAACATTATATGTTTCTGAAATTTGTTTAATTATTTTTTCTTGCATCTAGGATATCTTTCTAAGGTGTTGCACAAAAAAAGGCCAGCAAAAATACCAGCCTTAATATAAAGATTTACTTTATTTGACAACCGTTTAATTAGAAACCTGTAATCGGTTTGTAGTTAAACTTATTACCGCTAGTAGAAAGAGATGCTGTTACAAAATCAGTGAGAATGATAAATTCACCCGGAATTGCTCTTGTTGGATTAGCGGCGGAATCAACAGCTTTATCCGTGGCGTCAGCATCCGTAATGTCGAACATGAACGTGCCGTTAAGGACGGATGGTGTTATTACCGCTGTAGAGGCGGCATTCAACCACATTAAGCGGGATAACTTAGAATTACCGTTAGCTAACTTACCAGTCCACGCAAAGCTACTTCCAACCCAAGCTGTTAGATTTTTAACACCAAAATCATGTTTGAATTCATGTATTGTGGCAACTTTAGTAGCTTGGCCCATAAATAAAAGGGCTGTGTTTGCTACGCCAGCAATAGATGTAGTAATGCGTGAGATTATATAGGAACCGGCAGGTACATTATTACCATATCCGTAAGTTCCGCTAGAGATCGCCTTGGTTGAGGACACCAAACCGCTACCGGGTCCATATACACGTTGTTTAGTTTGGGTACTAGTTACTACCGAATTAGCTAGACCCTCGATTAGGGAGAGACCCATAGCACTTATGACGGAACCTGTGGCCCCGACAATGCCCATGACGGCTCCACCAATGTTTTGACCTGTGAAAGTGTTGCCGGAACGATTTTTTACCATTCCAAATTTAGTAGTTGTAGCCATTGTAAGACCCTTTATATAATTAAGATTAAAGACCGATGTTAATTCAGTCTTATATTAGTCTTAAGTTCCTTTAATATTATCCTGTTTCCTAATTAGATATACTCAATTCTAAAAAACACAGAGTGTACAAATAAAAAATACAGGTAGTAAGCAGTCTCATTCTATCGGAGGGACGAATAGCCCGATCTAGTAGGAGAGAACACTAAAGGTTGTCTTCTTGTTATATTTTATTCCTTCATACCATGAATTCTTACTCCAATTTTCTTCTGACCACATAGGCTGGAGATTTGAATAATGGCAGCATTGTCGTTGTTGTTCTGGATCTGTAAGATCGAATGAAGCCATTGGCCTAATGTGGTCAATTTCCCACTCGGGATAATTTTCCCATGTCATACCTTCTGTAAATTGGTTTTCTATATAAATTCTTGCTTCCGCCCATGTACAACCTAATAATTTTTCAGTTGATGCAGATTTGACTCCACCTCTACTAACTATTCCCTTATTAGTTCTTCTTCTTAAAATACATGCTAATCTAAATTGTGGGTCATTTTTATATCTTTCTCTTAATTGTTCATTTATTTTGTCTCTGTTTTCTTCCAGATATTTTTTTCGTTTTTGTTTTATCTCTTCTTTATTTTCTTCCTGATATTTTTTATGATATTTTCTAATTCTTTCTCTATTTTTTTCTAGATATCCTTTTTTTTGTTGCCTTATTTCTTTTAAGTTTTCTTTCTGGTATTCCCTGCTTTGTTGATTTAATTTTTCTCTATTTTCTTCCTGATATTTTTTTTTATATTTTTTTATTTTATCAAGATTATTTAATCTATATTCTTTATTTTCTTCACTTCTACAATTTTTACATTTACTTAATAATCCGTCTTTTGTGTTTTTATTTTTATCAAATTCTTCCAATTTCTTTTCAATTTCACATTTTGCACATATTTTCATAATTTTTCCAACAAAAAAACCCACAAATTTTGTTGGTCAAGACAACGCAAAAAGCAGGTTTTAGGATATTTTTTAGTTATTTGGATAAGGTCTTGACTACTTATCTATTATTAGATACGCAATTTTGACTAAATCCATTCAAACTTTAGAAAGATTCTTTTACTATGGCTTTTTCTATGGCTTTTTCTATATCCTGACGGACAAATCTCCAATCAAATTGTTTACTAACCCCAACAACGAAAGTATAGCGATCCAAAATATTAAGGGCTGCAACGCCCTCTATTTCCTTATTTAATTTGTTTGCTATTTTATTGGTCAATGTAAAATTCGTGTGACCTATCCAGCAATTCCACCTATTACTAGGGGTTAACATCGAGTCTTGAGAAAACACCCCAAACGGAGTTACTATGTTCGGACTAGTAAATGTAAAGGAAGCGGCCTCATTTTCATCATCATCAAATGAATCCGAAAGTATATTATTAAGATTGTTCTTTTTAGATCTAGCATTCAAATGCTCACGCTCTTTTTCATTCCAGTTTTCCCATGATATTTTACTTTTTGTCATGTTTGCGGCTCCGTTAAATTTAATTATCATAAAATTATATAACTATTAATTACTATCTTCTCTATACACATCGGAAGGATAAATAACGGGCCTATCATTTAATTCTTCTATCATTCGTTGCAAATCTTCAACATCCTCCATATTTTCCGTTTCCATTTCTTTAATATTTTCCATAATAAAATCGGAATTTTGTATAATATATATAATCTTGGCTAATTTAGGTAAATCGGCCCTACTAGACCAAGCTGCATCAAAAACTAAATCATCATCGTTAGTGAGATGGAAAGCTAAATAACAAGAAATATCTGAATCATTTGAGTTATCCAAATCATTTGAACGACAATCATTACAAATATCATCAGAACAGCAATTGTCAGAACAGCAATTGTCAGAACAGCAATCGTCCGACCCTTCTTCTTCTTTTAAACTTCCACCCAAATCGTTAAATTTTTCAGAAGAGTAAACCCGGTTTGCCGTATCTTGTAATTTATCTAATTCATTAATACATTCTAATTCTGAATCAGTAAATTCCTCATCAGTAAATTCTTCCTTTGTTTTATTTTTTTCCATTTTAAAATATTTGTTGATATCATACGGCCCGTCCGAATTTTGCGATTGATTGTTCGTAGTATTCATCAATTTTAATGTTCCTTTCATTTAATTCTTCGAAAGAATATATGGTTCCTCCCTTATTAAGGCCCGGAACATAAGCTATTGTTGATATATATATTGCTTCATAAGTATCTAAACCTATATATCTTAATCCCGCCAATGATTTTTTTATAAAGATACTATCATATTTAAGATATTTATCATTTATATCTGCAAGAATTAAATCTATATCTTGACCATCTGATACTAATTCACTAGGAACACAATCGTTTTCCAGTAATATTTTAAGATATCTCGAATCACTAGGTAACTTGGTTTTATCCACAATTACCATAATAAAACTTACTTTGAGCTTAATTTTTCCGACAAGTTCCAAGATAATCCTCTAAAAAGATTCGATAGTCGAAGTAAATCATCTGGGGAAAGGGCTCTATCTTTTGACCCAACCACGTCCTTAGTAATAGTCACGAGCCCGGCTTTATACTTAGGATATTTTCCTACAAATTTAGTTTTAAATACTTCGTTTACTACTTTAGAATATACAGATTCTACCTGAAGGGCCGATGGGGCTTTATACTGTACTAATCGGGAAGCGTATTCATCGTTCAAGACTGTTAACTCGGAAAGATCCTGTCTATCAACGATATCCACCATAAATTCTTTAGAAAAATCTATAAATTCTTGAGCCGGTTTGGTAATTTCTACTACGATGGGGACCGCAGGTTTAATTATATCCGGTATAAACTCTTTTAATTCATCTTTAAATGCAAATACTAAGAGAAGGCCAGCTATTAATAGCTTAAAATTTTTCATATGATAACCGCCATTTATTTATCTTTTGGTGTTTTATCTAATAGGGCCAAAAATACATTATCTAGCTCCTTAGCGGAATTAACAGACCCAGCCTGAATACACATCTCTTTCAACTTATCCCATTGTTCAACAATTTGGGAAATTGTCGGAATTCCATTTACTGGAACATTGTTAACTGTGGCAACAAAAGTAGTTGATTTTGTGAACATTTTATTGTACAATCCCCTAAAATCTACAACGGTGGATAAAGCTATGATGCAAGCGGCAACAATAGCAAAAATTTTAAAATAATCCATTTTTTATACCTTAATGGTTGTTTTATGTAACATTTACGTGTTTAGTGTCTGGACTCATTACAAGATTGATTACGGGCTGTGTTGAAACTACTGGAGGAACAACTACTGGTTCTACGGGGACACTGTCTCTAACAGTCAAGGCCGCGATAAGTGCAACAGCTAATGATGTTACCTGTATAAGTTGATCCTCAGTTAACTCCATTCCTAAAAGTTTAGCTACCATAGGGGCTAAAGCAGTAACTACAGCAACAATAACTCTTTTGGACGTTAGTAATGTTAAAAAATCATTCATTTTTTTCTCCTTTAAGAGATTTATTAATTGATGGGTTTTGGCATTCTTGTATTAAATTTACTAATTCTACTTCATTAAGATTTATGTTTAATATTTCTCTTCGTAATTTTCTCTGATCTATATTCATTCCACGGCAATGTCTACTTATTACTCGGGCCAAAATAAGTTTAGAGGCAAAACTCGGATTTCTTATTACACTGTTTACCCCGGAGGTTGTATTGTAACATTTGTAAGCTAAAAGAATAACGTCCAGTATAATCTTGGTTATGGTCAAAATAAGAATAATAGTTACGGCAGGCTCATTAGGATTAGAAAATTTGGAAGCGATAAGTTCGGCTTTGTTTGTGGCAGTTTCCATGTTTTCTTCGCCTCACGATTAAGGAATCTATTCCGGCGAGCTATAAGAGCCGCCTACATGAACTTTTTGAAAAAAGTACCAAAAACTATAATTAGGTTATTTATACTTTTCTTTTATTGTCTGTAGCTGTTCACTAGTTAAATATCCATTTACAACTTCCTTGTTTCCATTAATATAAACTTCGAAAGTGGGAAATCTTGAATATTTTGAACCCGTGTCATCAACCTCTACGGTCCACCCATTTTTTACTAAATTGCCCAACATATTACGTTTCCATGTGGCACAAGGGATACATAAAGGGATGGAGTACATTTTAATATAGGCATTAAGAGGGATAGATTTTAATACAGTCTCAGACTTTATTATTGGGGAAGTTTTAACTTCTGGCGATGATTTAACTTCTATTTTTACTCTAGGAGTTTCAACCTTAACAATAGTTTTAGGAACTTCAGATTTAATGGTTTTTGAGACTTCACCTGTTTTTTTAGTACATCCGGGCCATTTTGGACAGGGGGTTTTGTGGCCATCCCCGTGTGTGATATAACCAGTACCTTTACAATCTTTACATTGACCGGGAGTTGGAACTGGAGTGGGAACTACTATGGGCCCAACATCTTTCTTGAACACTAATGGTTCCACTGTAGCTAAAGCATCTTTTACTATTTGTCTCAATTTGAGAATGGATTCAGATTCTTCACCCAAAACCGGAGAACAAATATGCAAGAAAAAAAATAATATATAAATAATTTTGTTCATACTAAAATCCACTGTATAAGGTGGCCCAATCTATATCTCGGGCGGGAAATCCATTAACATTACTGATAGCATAAGTTTGTTTTTGATCTAAAATCGCCTGAGCATCTTCTTCTACAATCCAAAAACTACCGCCCGGTTGATCAAACCATAAGGGCCCACCCAAATATGAAATCCCCCAACTGTTAACATAAAGGAATAAACATTGATCAGATCTTTGTTTTGTGTCATCCATTGCTCCAAAACATGTTGAATGGGACCAATTTCCTTTTCTTCTAACTATTCCATTTTTATCTCTTAATGGGCGAGAAAATCCTATATTACTTCCGTTATCTACCCCATAACCATTATATATAGAATCTCTAAGTTCAGAAGTTTTAGTTATTAGGGCAAAATCTTGAATTGTATTAGATTTAGTTTCATCTGTTACTACTTTAGGCGTTCCGTTTCGGCCCCAATTTGTACCAATATTTGAATTATATTTGGTTAGATCATAGGGCCCATACTTCTTACGTAAGGCAATCCCATATCTCTGTAGATACTGCATAGCAAATATAACTGCCATACCTTCGGCAACGTGCCCACGAGCCCCATAGATAGCTTCGGTAGCTAGACGACCCGGATAGGTTTCGGCCTCAAAACGGGCCTTAATATCGCACACAAGAGAGATGGTGGTAGCATTACGAGCAGCGTGGGAGCTACAATCTCCGACAGTCTGGTTTTCATCTGCTCCAAACGTAGGATCAAATTCTTGAACAAATTTATAAGGAAGAGCCATTTTACCCTTACCAGAATCCTTTACCCCATCACCAGCGGCCCCACCAAATAGAGGATTGGGCATACTGGCTAATATTTCATCAGTTTTTCTCTCATCAAATAAAACTCCATCGAATCCATTATTGTAAGCGTCAATTACTTGTTTAGTCGATGAGAAAGCTGCCATTTTTTATTATCCGTTATTCTAATGCTTTAATTAGTTGTTTAGCTGAGTATTCCCAAGTATATTTTCGGCCCGTCTCTATACCTGCCTGATTCAATCTTATATTTTTTTCTTGTTTATTTTTATGAAGATTTCTTAAGTGTTCAACATATTGATCTTCTTGATTTTGTCCTAAATGGGCCCAATATCCATTATTGTGGAACCATATTCCATCATAAGCTAATTCCTTCGAATCTATATCAATAAGGAATGAATTGGATTTGTTACAAAACTCCGTGTGGGCCGAATAATCCGTACAAATTACATGTTTCCCAATAGACATCATCTCTAAAAGTTCTAAATTCCACCCTTCGGCCCGAGAGGGAAACAGACCTACATCTGCCTTAGACATAATATAATACACATTTTGGTGGGTGGGCTGTCTGGGGATAATTTTGATTTTAGATCCTAATTTAGAAGTTCTACACTTATTTATCCAGTCGGCCCCCTTATTTTCAAGGAATGGATTATCACACATCATCCAGAGTTCTACGTTATCGGTCGGACTAAAGGCTTTGTTAAAACATTCAATGGTAAAATCGTGGCCCTTACGGATTTCCCACTTTCCTACACTTAAAAAGATAGTATTTGTAGTTTGGGGTATGGGACAAGAAAAAAATATAGAAGGGTCAATCCCAAGGGGTACTATATGAACGGGCATTTGAGGGAAATATTTCAGAACTATCTGCCGGGCCCATTCCGAGCACACCATGAGTTCATCACAGAGGGCGATAGAAGATAACTCAACTTGTGAAAATATATCTAGTTCGAATATGGGGAATCCGAAGTGGGGGCAGAATCCAATACGTGGGTGAATATTATCTTGATGCCAGATTCGTACTGAATAATTTGGTTCACCCGATGTAGTCAGATTAGCCCCATGAGAATGTAGGTGTTCAGATTTATTTCCATACCAATGTTGGGCAAGTTCATTCCCCATAGATTCTTCGGGGGTCCCAATAGGAAATAAAGTAATATCGTGACCCATTTTAATAAGAGATTTACATATATTATATCCTGAGTAACCATAACCTAGTGTATTAATACCTGATGAATAATTTATTTTCATATTATTTTTCTGAAGTAAGCGAATTTGTTAATTTTGTGTAATATTTTACAGGTAAGTAGTAGAGTATTTACCCGTATAACGCTAAAAAACTTAACAGACCTGCATTTTTGACTGCTCTACCAGTTGGATTTGTGGGTTTTTTATTGGAAAAATTATGAAAATATGTACAAAATGTGAAATTAAAAAATTAGAAGAAGAATTTTATAAGGATAAAAGTAGAAAAGATGAGTTATGTAATAAATGTAAAAATTGTATAAAAAAATATCAGGAAGAAAATGCAGAAGAAATTAGAAAACAACGAAAAGAATATAGGTTAAATAATCCAGAAAAAATAAAAGAATATTATAAAAATAATAAAGAAGAGATAAATCGAAAACAAAAAGAAAACAAAGAACAAAAAAAAGAATACGATAAAGTATATAGAAAAGAAAATCAAGAAGAAATTAGAAAATATCAAAAAGAATACAAGAAAAAAAATAGATTAAAAATAAATGAATATTATAACAAAAGAATAAAAAATGATCCAAATTTTAGAGCACAAGAATGTTTAAGAAAAATAACTAGAAAAGCTATAACTAGTAAAGGTGGAATTAAATCTGCATCAACTGAAAAACTGTTAGGATGTACATTTGAGTACGCTAGACTATATATTGAAAATCTTTTTACCGAAGGTATGTCTTGGGAAAATTATCCAGAATGGGAAATAGATCATATCAGACCGATTGCTTCTTTTTTAGATTTAACCGATCCTTTGCAACAAAGAGAATGCTGTCATTACACAAATCTCCGACCTTTATGGGCGGATGATAATCGAAATAAAAGTTCATGGTGGAACGGTATTAAATATTAATTACTTTTTTTCTTGTATATTTTTAATGAGCGAAGCGAATCCTTCTTCAAACACCATATTATCCGGAATTTCCCACCTCGCAAACATCTTTGCCATCTGAAAACTAGAATAACCGTTTAAATTTTGTCCAAATCTAGTATAGGCCACATAAAATTCTTTATCTAAATTCAGAGAAGCTATATCATATAATTTTTTTATTTGATTCATTATATTAACGGAAGTTATTGAAGGGTGGATTTTTTTAGTCAAATCCTTAGTTATTATCCCGTAAGACTGACCCACCCATCCTACCTTTCCATATTCGGCCCCGAATTTATCCTTAGCTATCTTAGCAGCCCCGGCCCCATGCCTACCTTCTAAATTAGCTCCAAATACAAAAACACCACCAACGGGCAATTCATTTATTAAGCCACTATACGTTTTCATATTTTTCCTTAAAATAAGTATTCATCCAAATTTTCTCCTAGCATCTTCTTGATTATCAAACAATTTACAACCCCAATACGTCATATTTTCCACATCAAACAATCGCATTCTATCAAATTTTTCTATACAAGCTTCTTTAAAGGTTTCGGCCTCTACTTTTCCAAAAAATATAGCAGGATTTGGTTTCTGTTGTCCCTGAGTCATAAAACCTTCGGACCAAATTTCAAAAATCATTTCGTATACCTATTCACTTTTTATTTCTTCTAATTTATACTTTTTTGCTATTTCCATGCCCACAGAATTTAACAATTTTCCTAAATTATTATCTACTAATCGTTCAATTTGTAAACGTGTAATACGTTGTTTTAATACCGCTTCTACTTTTTGCTTTACAATATCTTCTATAATATTCCTAACAATTTCTTCCAATTCTTCTCTAGTTAATTTTTGGGTATTTCTTATGTAATTTGAAACCGCTTTATAAATTTCTTTGCTCACAAATCCACCATTTCTACTGTTTGTCCAGCTAAATCATGAGTACAATCGTCTAAATACTTAATTTGCCCACCAATTATAAAAAAATGACAAGATGGACTCTCTGGATTAGATTGGCCTCTATTCACAAATATAGATGGGGAAATTGTCGGTCTATCATAATCTTGGTTAAATTTCCAAGTATCATTTATGAAGTGACAACACCTACAAGCTGGACACTCAAAAATATACCTATCTGAATTAGATATTTTACAAATCTTAGTCATAATTTCTCCAATATTGGCATTATTTCCGATGTTTCTTTATATAAATCATCTGGTAAATCTTTAAATTTTTTAGGTGGACTTTTACCATCTTCTAAAATTTTTACTGAAAAAGGATGTTTATCATCTAGAAAATATTTATTAAATATAATACCGGGCCCCGGACAATCATTAATTCCACATAAATAATAATGAATAGCAGTACTTGTTTTACCATGATACTCATCTCCCCATAATCTTAATTCTTTATCTACATATAGAGCCTCTACACTATCTGTTTCTGGCCCAAAAACTACCCAATCGAACCTAGCCATGATATAATCCCTTCCCGTACTTTTCTTTCAATTCATTATAATTTTTGAATAATTTATAAGTTTCGGGCCCGTTGATTTTGTGGCGGGCCAATTCGCCCACAAACTTCTCTTTATCTAACTCGCCCGTGACAGTCTGAATTTTATCCCACACATAATCCTTAATCGGCCCATCAAACAAATCCTCATACATAATAAATGGATTAATCAAGTCGGAATTATCGCAAATAAAATCATCGTAGTATTGTAAAAGAATTTTGCCACTATCGTACCAACTTAAGAATTCTTTTTCAGTAATATATAGATCGGAGATAAATTCATTGTATTTATCAAATTTATTCTTTTGATCTATATTCCACACTTGCGAAAAGTAGGCAAACATCGAAGATAAAGTACAATGGAACAGATCGTATCTAATAAGAAATAGGGTCGGGTACTTATTATGGCAATAGTTGATTAGACGTTTGGATTCTTCAAGTTTGCCCGTATAGGATGTGACCGTCTTAAAATAATCCTGTGAACACTGAGATACCTTGGCGACCCTTTCTTCAAACGTATCCTCCTTTTTAAAGAATTTATTCCACTCATGAGCATCTTTATTGAAAGGTTCAGAAAGATAGGTCAGGCTTGAGGATGCACGAATAGCTTGGGCTAAAGCAGTACTTCCCGAGCGAGCGTTAGCAATGATGCAGAATTTTATGATATACCTCTTATACAAAATTTCATTTGGGAATCCCTAATTCTTCTATGATAAGTTCGGCAATTTCAACATGCATTTCGGGCGAAGGGTAATAATTGTTTATAGAAGGGTCTACATTATTCCCTAAGATTTTGTAGTAATCGGTATTGCGTGGTTGGGGCAATTGTTGAGGCAGCCCCACTCGACCACAATATTCAATAAGTTCACATTCTAAATCATTTTTAATGCAATCAGTATGGATTTTTTCAATAAAATGTGGATATGGACCCAAAAACTCTATATAATTTTTATATGAATCTTCCATACTAGATGATTTTTCCACACTATATGAATTTTTTCTTTGTTCATTACTTATGTTTAATAGAATAATTGGCGGATACATTCTATGACACATTCTCGAATATGCTAGCACATAATTATCAATTGTGGATTTTAGGGTCAATTCAATATCTCTTTGGTCGCCCGATTCCCACATTTTTTTCCAAAATTGTTCCCCGTACATATATTTATTGTCTAATGTCCATCCGGCCTGTCCTCGATCTATCCGAAATTTCCAGTTACTTACACTTCTTCCTGACATTATTTGAATAACCACTAATTTACATTGATTAATATCTAATAAAACATACGGGTTGTGGAATAGGGGCTCCTCCGACCCCGCTCCTGAGACGCCTAAGTTGAAGCATTCTAAACCCAATGAATCGCACACTAGCGTAGGAAACGGCCTGTCACAAAATCTACCATAAGTTTGAGC
>ERZ1292625.3060-Hain-H41-01um-R1-3060-length-14172-cov-47_pt1 | contig 14172 bp, 14 predicted proteins | sample MGYA00564400_ERZ1292625 | MGnify/ENA primary metagenome ERZ1292625 (study PRJEB36523, sample SAMEA6512639) | groundwater metagenome | collected 2019-01-08 | study: AquaDiva: Metagenomics assemblies of 32 groundwater samples | reverse complement strand
TAAGCACAGTAGCGGCGATGATACTCGCAAGGGGAAAGTAGCTTGCCGCCGGAACCAAGTATTTAATCGTAGAGAAAAAGACACGGCACCAGAAAGGTTGCCGTGTCTTTTTTGTTGTCCAATACTCTGCTATGATGGCAGGTATGGAATGGTCTAAAAAAAGGAAGATTCTCTACACACTCGTATTTGCAGGTGCGGTTATTATTCTTGCCTCATATCCCGCGTATCTCCTCACAAACAAAACACCAACCTGTTCCGACCAAAAACAAAACGGCGCGGAAACCGGTGTGGATTGTGGCGGGGGATGCGCGCTACAATGTCTTGCTGAGATGAAAGCACCACGCGTGGTGTGGACAAAATCTTTTTATCTCGGCGGTCCGTACTATGACCTCGGTGCGTATGTCGAAAATCCGAATGCGCAAGCGGGCGTGAAAAGCGCGCGATACGCTTTCAGTGTCTTTGACAGTGAAGGGAAGGTGCTTGTGGAGAAAAAAGGGGCGGTCGAGATCGCCCCGGGGACCGGCTTTGTTCTCTTTGAGCCGAATGTCGTGATTGCGGGAAATCCCGACCGCGTCGAAGTGGTCTTCGAGCAGGGCGACCTTTCCCGCTGGATCAAGGCGCGCGTCGCGCCATCGATCATTGTCACCAAAAACAAAAACCTGAAAAACACCGACACAAAACCGCGTTTTGACGCGACGCTCGCAAACACAGACCTCGTCAATAGCGTTGTTAACCTTACCGTCAGCGCGATCATCTACGATGCGCGCCGAAATCCCATCGCTGTCTCGCGCACTTTTGTCGATAGTATTCAAAAAGGTGGGGAGACAGATGTCGTTTTCACTTGGCCAAAGCGTTTTACGGGAGATTCGGGTGAAGGAGCCGAGAATTTTATCACTGAAATAATAGTGATGCCTCGTGCGATGTTTGCACTTTAAAATACAAAACTCGTCGAGGCGTGCTGTTTTGAGCCCAGTAGGTGATTTTGTTAAATCAGGTGTTCCGAGCGTGACGACGCGAAAACTTCTGATTTTGCAAAATCACATCGCGTAGTGTCCTTTGAAACGCGATGCTCTTTTTAAGCTTCAAAAAAGTCGTACCCTCAAAACAGCATGCCGAGTAAGAGTTTTGTATTTTAAAGTCTATAAAACAACAAGGATATATTTATGCAGATAATTACGCTCGTTCGTGAAGTTTTTTCTCGAAAAGCGTCCATTGACTGGATGCTTTTTCTTCCCGTGCTGGTCATCGTCGCTTTCGGGCTCATCACCATGAATGCGTTTGTCGGAGAGAATTTATTTTTTGAAAAACAACTCATCTCTTTTATGGTCGCGCTCGGCGCCTTTTTCCTTGCGACGCGAATTGATACTGATATTCTGAAACGAACGAATGTTTTGGTCGCGCTTTTTGCGGCGATGAGCTTGCTTCTTATTATTTTGTTTGGTCTCGGACACACGGCAAAGGGGGCGCAAAGCTGGTTCAAGGTCGGACTTTTTGCCTTTCAGCCGGCAGATGCGATGAAACTTCTCTTGATCATTATTTTGGCGAAATATTTTTCGCGGCGTCATGTCGAGATTGCCCATTTTCGTCATATTATTGTTTCCGGCATTTACGCATTCATACCGTTTGCCCTCGTCCTCCTTCAGCCGGATTTTGGTTCGGCGATGATCATTTTCCTCATTTGGTTTGGGATGATTCTCGTGTCGGGAGTTTCAAGGAGGCATCTCGCTCTCGTATTCCTATCCGGTGCGATCGTCTTTGGGGGGCTGTGGATGGAAGTGTTCAAGCCGTATCAAAAAGCGCGCATAATGACCTTTGTCCACCCTATGTCTGACATTCGAGGAACCGGATACAATGCATATCAGTCGACCATCGCGGTCGGTTCGGGGCAGATCATGGGCAAAGGGGTGGGGTATGGCACGCAGTCGCGCCTGCGATTTCTCCCCGAATTTCAAACAGACTTCATCTTCTCCGCATTTGCCGAGGAGTGGGGTTTTGTCGGTGTGCTCATCCTTTTTGGCCTTTTCATCTTGATTATTGGGCGAATTCTAACGATCGCTCTTGTGGGCTCCACCAATTTCGAAATGCTCTACGGTGCGGGAGTCGCCGTATTTATTATCGCGCACTTTGTCGTGAATATCGGTATGACGATAGGGCTTCTGCCGGTCACGGGAGTCACCGTGCCATTTATGAGCTTCGGCGGTTCGCACCTCCTCGTTGAATTCATCGCTCTCGGGCTTTTGGTGAGTATGAAAAAGGATGCTCGGGCTGCGCACCGAAGTGCTCTTTCCCATGAGTTTTTGGGGGTTTAAATATTTTCGTAAAGAGATATTGTTTCCGAAACAACACGACTCAAAGAAAAATCATGAATTACTTTTTCTCGAAGTGCTTTGCCGAGCTTTGTGCGAAGCTCTAGGGATTCAGAAAGTTTTTCAATTGCTGACGAGATGGCCGAGCTGTCGCGCGGTGACACGAGAAGCCCGGTCTTGCCGTCCTCTATGATCTCGGGGATACCGCCAACGCGCGAAGCAACGACTGGAAGTCCCGCAAGCCCCGCTTCGAGAAGGACATACGGCAGCCCTTCTTTAATGGACGGTAATACGAAAATATCAAAAGCTTTCAAATAAGTTGCCGCATTTTCAACGAAGCCGAGCAGGAAAATGTGTTCTTGAAGTTTGTGCCGTTTTATCAGGGCATCAAGTTGCTCGTTCTCTTCACCATTGCCGAGAATGAGGTAAAAAACAGAAGGGTTCTTTTTGATTAGTATGGCAATCGCCTCAATCGCATACCGCAATCCTTTGTTCTTATGGAGTTCGGCTATGGAGCCAAGAACAATAGCATCTTTAGGTATTTGAGCTCCTGCTTGCGTAAAAAGGTGAGAGAGTGCTTCTTCGCTGGTGAGGAGTTCAGCGGAGTCAATGCCATTGTGGATAGTCACAATTTTGTTTCTAATAAACAGCCAATTTCGCGTATCATTGCGCACCGCTTCTGAAACAGCGATAGTTTTGTGCGAAAGCATCACGGTGATCCACGAGAAAAATTTAATAACTATGCGTTGTAGAAACGGGCGGTCTTCATTGAACGCCCATCCGTGGGCAGTGAATATGATTTTGGGAACGCCTGCGAGGCGCGCCGCGAGCGCACCGAGACCGCTTGCTTTGGCGCTGTTCAAATGCACGACGACGGGTTTTTCGAGGCGTATGATCGACCACAATTCGAAAAATGCAAAGAGATCGCTGAGAGCATTTATGTCGCGCGTGAGCGAAAAAATAGGGATAACGCGGACGCGTTGCTCGTGAAGCTTTTGAATGAGCTGTCCCGATCCGCCGAGAGCGACCGCGGTTTCGAACCGGTCTTTTTGAAGGCCTGTGGCGAGGTCATAGACATACTTTTGCGCGCCACCGAAGTTGGACTTCGTAATCACAAAAAGAACCTTTATTTTGCTAGGCATTTTGCTCATCGATGATGAAAGTATACTATATTTATGCTATAGTTGAAAAACTCAGGTATGACCATCGGAAGCAAAAAGGAATTGATCATTTTGTTTTTGGGAGACCTCATTTCTCTCGCTCTCGCTTTTTGGCTTGCCCTCGCGGTGCGTGCCTTCACTGTCCCGTCGTACTTCACCCTCTCGGCTTATGCAGTCTCGCTCGTCCCGCTTTCAATCCTCTGGATCTTTACATTTTTTATCGCAGGTCTTTACGAGAAACACGCGATCGTTTTTGAAAAAAAATTGCCGGGGACTATTTTGAACGCCCAAATTGCCAATAGCATCATCGCGGTCATTTTCTTTTATTTCTTTGCTCCCTACTTTAGTGTTACACCGAAAACTGTTCTCGTACTCTACCTTGTCATCTCAACAGCCCTCATTGTCTTGTGGCGATTTCTCGGACTCGCATTTTTCGGGATCAAGCGCCAAGAGAATGCGATTCTGATCGGATCGGGGGAGGAAATGCGCGTGCTCCTTGACGAGGTCAATGCAAACAAACGATATAACCTGAAATTCGTCTCTTCTGTCGACCTTGATCATATCGAGGGGATAGATATACAGCAGGAGATCGTAAGTCGCGTATATGCCGAAGGGATCTCCTCGGTCGTCATCGACCTCAAGAGCGAAAAAGCAACGATGATCTTGCCGGTTCTCTATAATCTTATTTTTTCAAATGTCCGTTTTTTTGACATGCATAAGGTGTACGAGGAAGTGTTCAGTCGCGCACCGCTTTCATTGATCGGCTACAGTTGGTTTTTGGAGAATATCTCGCAGTCGGCGCATATTGGGTATGATTCTTTGAAAAAACTGATGGATATTACCATCGGCGCAGTTATCGGCATCGTGTCGCTTGCCCTGTACCCGATAGTAATCGTGGCTATCAAGCTTGAAGACGGAGGAGAAATTTTTAGTTTTCAAAAGCGTGTCGGGCAGAATAACAAAATAATCAATATCGCCAAGTTTAGAACAATGAAGATAGCAAACGATGATGCCGCGTGGAGCAAGGTGGAGAACAAGGTGACCAAGGTGGGCGCATTTCTTCGCAAAACGCGCATTGATGAGTTACCGCAACTTTGGAATGTCCTCAAAGGGGATATCTCGCTCATTGGTCCGCGCCCGGAGTTTGAGCGAGCGGTGAAAGAGTATAGTGAAAAAATCCCTTATTATAATACGCGGCACATCATCAAGCCGGGGCTTTCCGGCTGGGCACAGCTCTACCACGAACGACATCCTCACCACGGGCTTGATATAGAAGAGACGCGAAATAAACTTTCGTATGATTTGTATTATATTAAGAATCGCTCCTTTGTGCTTGATTTGGAAATAGCGCTCAAGACGATTCGAACCCTTCTTTCTCGAACAGGAGTTTAAATTATGACAGAAGCAAAACAAAAAGTTGTAGTAACCGGCGGGGCGGGATTCATCGGCTCTCACTTGGTGGAGGCGCTTATTGAGAAAGGTTTTCAGGTGGATGTTATTGATAATTTGGTTGCAGGAAAGCGAGAACAAGTCGATGCGCGCGCCGTTCTTCATGTGGTTGATATCCGCGACCTTGATGCGATACTCCCCATCATCGACGGCGCATTTGCGGTATTTCACCTCGCTGCTCTTCCGAGCGTGCCGTATTCGATAGAGAATCCCAAGGAAACTCACGAAGTCAATGTGACCGGAACGCTCAATATCCTCCTTGCTTCAGCGCGGGGTAAGGTGAAACGAGTTATCTATTCTTCCTCGAGCGCGGTTTATGGCGATCAGACGGTATTGCCTATTTGTGAAGATGCGCGCGGAGAGCCAAAGAGTCCGTATGGACTTCATAAGCGAATGGGTGAGGAGTACATGGCGCTCTTTGCCGAACTCTATGGCGTCGAAACAGTATCGCTCCGCTATTTCAATCTCTACGGACCGCGTCAAAAGAGCGAGGGGGCATATGCGTCGGTGGTTGCAAAATTTATTGCATGTCACAATGCGGATGAATCACTACCAATCGTCGGCGACGGTACGCAGACGCGCGATTTCGTCCATGTGTCCGATGTTGTCCGCGCGAATATTTCCGCAATGGAGAGCGAGCAGGCGGGGAGTGGGGAAGTGGTCAATATCGGTGGCGGGGTTGGTCTGAGCGTCCTCGAGGTAGCACGGCTCGTGGGTGGCAAAATGGAGAATACCCCGCCTCGCGTCGAGATCAGAGATAGCGTCGCCGATATTAAGCGCGCGCAGAAGCTTCTCGGTTGGAGCCCGAGTGTTAAAGTAGAGGATGGGATCAACATTCTGTTGAGGTCTAACCTCAACAAAAAAATATGAACGAAACGATATTTAATTTTTTCTATAGCTATGCGCACATAAATCCTGCGCTTGATGCGGTGATAATTTTCATTGCACGGGATTTTGGGTTCGTTATTCTCACCGTTCTCCTCATATACTTGTACAAACACGAGGACAAGAGGGAAGGGGTGAAGGATCTTTTTATCGTTCTCGCGACGGCGGTCGCCGCATGGTTCATCGCGCACTGGGCGAAAGATGTTTTTCATACGCTACGCCCGTTTGACGCGAATACCGGAGTCCTATCGCTTGTTTCCGAGAGCGGATACGCCTTTCCGTCGGGGCATGCGACATTTTTTATGGCGCTCGCTTCGGTGCTGTGGTACTACCACAAATATCTTGGACTTTTCTTTGGTCTTTCGGCTGTCATCATCGGCATCGCGCGCATCTCGGCGGGCGTCCACTGGCCGATCGATATTCTCGGCGGACTTTTCCTCGGCCTCGCCATCGGCACGACCGCGTACAAACTTGTCAGCTCTTTGATGGAACGGCTGAAGTAGTTATCCACAGCCACCATGAATAGCTATTGCGTAATTTTTCTATAAGTGGTAAAATATAAACCAGAGAAGTACAAGTTGCCCTGTGTCGTCAAAAGTCGCAGGGCGTTCATTTTTTGGTGTTGCTTCAAAAATAAGAAGGAAAGGAGGGGAGAAAAGAAGATATTCTTTCAGGAGTAGCACCAAAAGAAAAGGAACAAAATAAAAAATAACGGAGGGGTTTTATGGCATCGAAGGAGGACACAAAAGAACTTTTGGAAAGGGAAATAAAAAAGAGGGAAAAGGAGTTGGTCCAAAGAAGCCTTTTGGTCAAAGATGAAAATGAGGCACTTAGAGCTGTCTCCTCGGGGGATTCATCGGGAGACCACTCCGCTTCATGGGCCACTTACGAAGTAGACTACGAAGGCGTGCGCCTGAGTCGTCTCAATTCGGAGATGACTCTCTTGGTGCAGGCAAAGGCAAAAGTTGATTCCGGCGAGTACGGGATCTGTCATTGCTGTGGGGAGGCAATAGATAAAAAAAGGCTTGAAGTGAGGCCACTGGCAGAGGATTGTATCTCATGTGCCAGGAAAAAAGAGCTTGCACTAAAAAAGCTGAAACGGAAAGGCGATGATCTGTCAAGACCGCGTTACGAGCTGGTGCGAATGCAATAGTTTTATTTTAAGCCGACTTTCCTGAAAGGGAAGCCGGCTTTTTTCTGCTTGCCCCGTTGGGGGTCGCGACCACTAGCGGGCTTGCACCGAACACCGTTTGGTGCTATATTTTCCCCATTATGTGGAAAACACGCATTGGGGCATTACTTCTTTTGGTCATTGGCGCGGGCATCGGGTATTTTATTTATGCTTCGGAGCCGGCGCTCCACTCGGGCAAAACGGTATACGGTCAGGGCTTTGCGGAAAAGTTCCCATTCAAGCTCGGTCTCGACCTTTCTGGCGGGGTCCAGCTCGTGTATCAGGCAGATGTCTCGTCGATAAAACCGGAAGAAGTGAAAGACGCGATGGCATCCCTTCGCGATGTGGTGGAACGCCGTATCAATCTCTTTGGGGTCTCGGAGCCGGTCGTGCAGATCGAGGAAAAAGGCGGGATCACGGGTCCTGTCGAAGAGCGCCTTATTGTGGAGCTTCCGGGTATTACCGATGTGAAAAAGGCAGTCGAGATGATCGGTCAGACGCCAAAGCTAGAGTTTATGAAGGAACGGTCTACTGCAGAGCTCGAAAAGTACAATAAAGCGATCGAGAAGTTTAAAGCCGACCAAGCAGCCGGTAAACCATTGAATATCCCCGCCGAGCTTCTCGCCGGTCCATACCAGCCGACCGAGCTCAATGGTCGTTTCCTTGAGCGCGCCGTGCTTGAGTTTGACCAGACGACGCGCGCGCCTATCATTTCCCTCGTCTTCAATGAGCATGGCTCGGAGCTTTTTGCTAAGCTGACTAAAGAAAATATCGGCAAGCCGATTGCTATCTTTCTCGACCGCGAGCTCGGCAATAGCGAGCCCATCTCCGCACCCGTCGTGCGCGAGGCCATCACGGGTGGCAAGGCGCAGATTACCGGCAAGTTTACCACCATCGAAGCGCGTACACTTGTGGGTCGCCTCAACTCAGGCGCGCTCCCCGTGGACAAGCTCGAGCTCGTTTCGACGCAAACCATCAGCGCGCCGCTCGGTGCAAAGGCACTCAATGCGGGTATCTGGGCGGGCGTATGGGGACTTCTTATTGTCGCCGGCTTCCTCATCGTCTGGTATCGCCTCCCAGGATTTGTGGCGACTATCGCTCTCCTCATTTATGTAGTCTTGATGCTCACGCTTTTCAAGTTCTTCCACATCACGCTCACGGCGGCGGGCATTGCTGGCTTCATTCTTTCTATGGGTATGGCGGTGGATGCAAACATCCTCATCTTCGAGCGCACGAAAGAGGAGCTCCGCAAAGGGCATGGAGTCCACGACGCAATCATCGAGGGCTTCGCGCGCGCATGGACTTCGATTCGCGATTCGAATATTTCAAGTATTATTACCGCGGTCATCCTCTTCTGGTTCGGCACGAGCTTGATCAAGGGATTTGCGCTCACTTTCGGTCTCGGTGTCGTCATCTCGATGTTCTCAGCGATCACCCTCTCCCGCGCATTCCTCTTTGCTCTTCCGGTCAAAGGGCACGGCACTTTTGTGAGGTTCCTGTTCGGCAGCGGTTTTTTGAGAATTCGCTAACACCTAAAAGCTAAAACCTAATAACTAATTATCATGTTCATCGTAAAATATCGCAAAATTTTCTTTACTCTCTCGGCAATCACCATCGCCCTCTCTTTTTATGCGATGGTGGTCAAGGGTTTCAATGCAAGTATTGATTTCGCCGGGGGTTCTATCATGGAAGTTTCATACGAGAAACGCCCCGACGGTGACACACTCAAAGCTTCTCTTGATAAAGCAGGGTTTGAAGGCGCGCACATTCAGATGGCAGGGGAGAGTGAGGTGATGCTCAAGACCAAAGCTCTTTCCGAGACGGACCGTCAGGCGCTCGTAGCCGCGCTTAGCCTCGACGGGACTCTCAAAATGGAAGAGAAACGCTTGAACTCTATCGGACCAACAGTCGGCAAAGAGCTCCGCAATAATGCGTGGAAGGCAATCGTTCTGGTGATTCTCGGTATTGTTCTCTTCGTCGCATACGCATTTCGCAAGGTTTCCGAACCGATCTCCTCATGGAAGTACGGCGCCATTACAACGGTCACTCTCCTCCACGACATCATTGTTCCAGCAGGCGTGTTCGTTTGGATGGGCAAAGAAGTGGACACGCTTTTCGTGGTCGCCCTCCTCTCAATCATGGGCGTTTCGGTGCATGACACGATTGTTGTGTTCGACCGTATCCGAGAGAACCTGAAGAATCGCGTTTCCAATGATTTTGCAACAACTGTCGGCATGTCACTTCGCCAAACATTCACCCGCTCAATCAATACCTCTCTCACCGTGATGCTCGTTCTCGCAACACTCTTCTTCTTTGGTCCCGCGTCAACAAAAGACTTCTCTCTCATCCTCTGGATCGGTATCGCCATCGGTACATATTCATCAGTATTCATCGCCAGCCCGCTCCTTGTGGTGCTTGAGAAGCGACAGTCCCGTTAAGATGTCACGAGTTTTACGCAGCGTGTCCCAGCTCTAATGGGATGACAGAATAAGGGGTAGGTTTTTTTGTTTACGTGGTATACTTTAGGAAATGAAAAAATATATACTGATAATTTTTGCAGTGATAATTCTTGCTATTGCGGGTAGAGCATTTTGGGCGTATCAGCAGGTGAAGAGTGAAGAACTAAAAGTAGTCGGTATTCAAGTATCAACAACGCCTGAAACCATTCAGACTAAGATTAATAATCCAACTCAAACCCCTGCTTCTGCAGAAGAAATTAACTCAACTGTTGTTTCTTCTGTACAAAAAACAAACGCACAAACTAGCGTTCCTGCAACGAAAACAAAAGTGGTATCGGCTACCCCAACTCAGCCTTCGGTCATCCCCACAAAGACAGCAAATGAGGTTGTAGTACACGGCAAGGCGGCTAAAGGCATAATTTTAAATGCGAAAATTCGTGCTACTGAAATGGTTGATGGGAAAATGAGTGGGACCGCAAAAGAAGTTGAGATTGGTTCGTCCGGCGATTTTTCAGTCTCAATGCCAAAACCAAAAGGGGTCATCCTCCTCCAGGTTGTTACGCGCAACGGTTCTATTGAAAAAGATGAGGTACTCAAAGTTGATGTCCCATTACCCCTTGATTTTAGGTTCCGCGCTGCTGTTGATATTGTAGACGCAGTAGCGAAGAGTGTTGAAGTTAATATAACTGCATATTCTGAAGCAGCTGTTGTTTTAGCTGAGAAAAATGGCGGACTTTTGCCTCGAAATATTAATTTGGCAAACAGCGGCATATCAAATATTTTAGGACTTGATTTCCTTGGTACTGATATAGTTCAATATAATGACAATGTTCGGCTTGCTACTGCTACGCAGGCAGAGATGAAGATGACCATCCTTAATGGCACGATAGCCAGCATGGCTTCAAATGATGAGTTGGGTTGTGGCCCAAAACAGACATATGGAGAAACAATAAACTGCACGATAGCAAAATTTGCCGATCAGTTCACCCTCACTAGTGTGCCCCAAATGGTTCATCTCGGAGATATTGGTTATAATGCCATGATTCGCCATATGGCGCTCTTCAAAGCAAGTTTATAGTCAGAGATAATGGGGACAGCCACCATTGTTTTGTCAAAAGTGTGGTGTAATTTGGTCTTGTGATATCTTGGATAATTGAGGACAGCCACCATTGTTTTAGGAATTGTGTGGTGTAATTAGTTGACACCGTATATACATAGTATATACTTCCCATATGACCACAAAGTATCAAAAATGGGGGAATAGCTTAGCGGTGCGTATTCCCAAAGAAATTGTTCGTGAGGTGGAAATTCGCGAGGGGGGCACCGTTTCTTTTTCTGTCGAAAATGGCTCGATTGTGTTGAGTAGTCCTAAAAAGCCTAAATATACACTTGAAGGTTTGCTTAAAAATTTTGATAAGAAAAATCAGCATGAGTTGATTGACTGGGGTCCAGATGTTGGCAACGAGATACTCCCACCATGGCAAGAGTAAAATATATACCGTGTCGTGGAGATATTGTTTGGATTGATTTTGATCCGACAAAGGGGCATGAGCAAAGTGGTCGTCGCCCCGCGATGGTTGTTTCTTTGGATGCATATAACGCAATAAGTGGTCGCGCTCTTTTTTGTCCAATAACATCAAAAATTAAAGGTCATGTTTTCGATGTTTTATATGAGGGAGAAAAAGTTAAGGGAGTAATTCTTGCCGACCAGGTACGGACAATGGATTGGAGCAAGCGAGACTTGGTATTTGTAGAGAAAGCACCACCTGCCGTGGCTGATGATGTTGAGGGGAAATTGCTCACGCTTATACAGGGATAAATTGGGATCAGGTACCTTTGATTTTATGACAAAAAAGGCAGAAAAAACATGCAGTGCGTGCGGGAACAGTGTTGTCAATCATCGCTTTGTTTTTACATCAAACTTTATTGATGAGATCATAGGCAGATTTGGCGATGCTTTTTCGTCCTTTTTACCTAAATTGCCGACAAAAAAATTTCAGGGTGCGGCGGATTTTTTGGAAAAACGGTCGTTCGATCTGTTTCGGCTGATGGGTATACTCCGTCATAGCACCGATGTAGAGAAAGCGCGGAGCGGTCGCTCGAAGCTTGTTTGGGAGGAAGCGCAAAGGAGGGGGATAGAGATGGAGCAATCTGTCTTTTTGGGGAGGCCTCTGGAGCACTATCGGGTGAAAATAAATGGTGGAACTTTTTATTTTCAGAGCTTGCCTATTCCGCCATGGCTTCCTCAAGGAGGATACGACTGGATCGACGATAAATTTATTTTGGCAGAAAGACTCAACACCGCCGGCATTCCAACTCCGACGACAAGAAAGATATCAAGTATGTCCGAAGCCATCCTTGCATTTGAAAAACTGAGTAAACCGCTCATCATCAAGCCGAAGTCTGGTTCCCGAGGACGGCATACTACGACCAACATAAAAAATGTGGAAGAATTGGAAAGAGCTGTTTCCATCGCTCGTCAGATCACTCCCGCGATGGTATTGCAGGAGCACCTCTTCGGCAGCATCTATCGCGCGACGGTCGTTGACAATGTGCTGGTTGGATTTTTCCGCGGCGACCCTCCGCAAGCAACGGGAGATGGAATAAAAAATATTCGCGAATTGATCGTGGAGAAAAATAGCAAGAGAAATGAGCGACTGAATGAAATTCTCATCGATGAGGACCTTGTCAGTTTCATTGAGCGACAAGGATATACTCTGGACAGCGTGCTTCCACTCGGCACCGTCATCGACCTGTCGGCGAAAACGGGGAGATTCCGTGGCGGGCATACGAAAGAAATGCTTCCGGAGGTGCATCCGAAAATGTATGCTATTTTCAAAAAGGCCGGCGAGCTGGTCTCGGCTCCTGTCCTCGGTTTCGATCTCATTATTCCGGACCCTACGCAAGACCCCGATACGCAGAGGTGGGGGATCATCGAATGCAACTCGCTCCCGTTCATCGACCTGCACTATTTTTCCCTCGAGGGGACGCCGATCGATGTCGCAAAGCATGTATGGGATTTGTGGGAGGTAAAGAGCTAAAAACCTTTATTTTGCCTATAAAATATGCCTAAAATTCGCGCTTGACTTCTTTTCGACACAAGTATATACTGCTCAAGCGCTTAGGAATGAGCGCTTTTGCTTTCAGGGTATTTGCCCGAAAGCAAAACGACCTTTGACAATTGCATATATGTAAACATCTAAAGTTTGGATTGCAAGTCCAAAAAAGGATCTGTTCGATTTTAGCAGTTGGGCAGATCTTGTGAGTAAAATAACAAGAATACAAAAGAGTATTTTTTCTTTTGTTCCGTTCTTGAGAGTTAATTCAAATGCTCTTTTTAAGAGAGTTTGATCCTAGCTCAGGATGAACGCTGGCGGCGTGGATAAGGCATGCAAGTAGAACGCCGAGCATCACATTGGGTGTGATGCACAAGTCAAAAAGTTTATAAAGTCGAAAGTCAAAAGTGAATACAATTCGTATTTACTTTGGACTTTAAGGACTTTCGACTTTTGACTCGTGTATCGCGCGTAGCGTGATGCTCGGAGTTGCGAACGAGGTAGTAATAAATAGGTACAAACCCCCAAGTCAGGAATAACCCGCCGAAAGGCGGGCTAATACTTGATAGTCTCTTCGGAGTAAAGATTTATCGCTTGGGGCTTGGCTTATTGAGTATCAGCTAGTTGGTAAGGTAATGGCTTACCAAGGCTATGACGCTTAGGGGAGGTGAGAGCCTGACCCCCACCGATGGTACTGAGACACGGACCATACACCTACGGGTGGCTGCAGTCGAGAATCTTCCACAATGGACGAAAGTCTGATGGAGCGACGCCGCGTGATCGATGAAGTCTTTCGGGATGTAAAGATCTTTTATGAGGGAGAAATTTTTGATAGTACCTCATGAATAAGGGGTTGCTAAACTCGTGCCAGCAGCAGCGGTAATACGAGTACCCCAAGCGTTATCCGGAATTATTGGGCGTAAAGGGTGTGTAGGTGGTCGTGTTAGTCATTCGTCAAAGCCTCCGGCTTAACCGGAGAATTGCGGCTGAAACGGCACGACTAGAGGGTGTGAGAGGTTTGCGGAACTCATGGTGTAGGGGTGAAATCCGTTGATATCATGGGGAACACCAAATGCGAAGGCAGCAAACTGGCACATTTCTGACACTGAAACACGAAAGCGTAGGTAGCGAATGGGATTAGATACCCCAGTAGTCTACGCCCTAAACGATGATCTCTAGCTTTTCGGAGTATCGACCCTCTGAGAGGCGAAGCTAACGCGTTAAGAGATCCGCCTGGGAAGTACGGCCGCAAGGCTAAAACTCAAAGGAATAGACGGGGACTTGCACAAGCGGTGGATCAGGTGGCTTAATTCGATGGTAAACGAAGAACCTCACCAGGGTTTGAAGCCCATAGGAAAGACCGAAGAAACTCGGTAACTCCGCAAGGACTTATGGGCAGGTGATGCATGGCCGTCGTCAGTTCGTGGTTTGAACTGTCCCCTTAAGTGGGTCAACGAACGCAACCCTCGTTGTCTGTTATATGTGTCAGACGAGACTGCCCCCGCCTTTGCGCACGAAGCGCAAAGGCAAGTGGAAAGTAGAAAGTGTAAAGTAAAAAGTGAATGCAAAATGCATCTACTTTCGACTTGTGACTTTTAACTTTTGACTTGCCTTTGTTCGCTTCGCGAATAAAGGCGGGGGAGGAAGGAGAGGATGACGCCAGGTCAGCATGTCCCTTTGATACCC
>ERZ1292625.3058-Hain-H41-01um-R1-3058-length-14183-cov-4_pt1 | contig 14183 bp, 12 predicted proteins | sample MGYA00564400_ERZ1292625 | MGnify/ENA primary metagenome ERZ1292625 (study PRJEB36523, sample SAMEA6512639) | groundwater metagenome | collected 2019-01-08 | study: AquaDiva: Metagenomics assemblies of 32 groundwater samples | reverse complement strand
GAATTTTTTTGTGGTCACGGCAGATACCTCCCTCAAGATCCTTCTCGGTAACGAACGCTTCATGTCCAACACAGTAAAGACCCTGGTAAGACTTCTTGTATATGTCTCCCGCGGCAACAAGCGCATTCCACATTTTTATAACCCCAGGCCAATGCTTTTCCCGATCGGTAGTTCGAACGAAACCGTCCCAAGAAAGATTAAGTGCGTCCCGAAGGGCAATAAACATCTTTGACACTCGATCAACAAACGCTTGGGGTTCCTCCTGGGCTTCCTCCGCTGCTCGCGAGATTTTTGTTCCGTGCTCGTCGGTACCGGTTAGAAAAAAAACCTCACTGCCCCGCGCTCGCTCGAATCGGGCAAGCGCGTCGGCCTGCACCTTCTCAAGCGCATGTCCGATATGCGGTTTCGCGTTTGCGTAATCTATTGCGGTTGTAATATAAAATTTCTTTCCCATGTGCTCTCTTTATACTGGAACTCTCGATGAGCGCTCTTCGAGGACTTCTTGGAGCACCGCAGCAGCAGGGACGGCAACCACCGCCCCCAAAACACCTCCCACCTCTATTCCAATGAGCAGGGCTATAATTACAATAACCGGATGAAGGTCGACTGCCCTGCGCGTGAGAAGCGGAACGAAAACATGCGACTCAAGCTGGTGGATGATAAGAAATAAAATTAAAACGTAAAAAGCCGTTGCCGGAGAGATTGCAAACGCAAACAGCGTCGCGAGGGCGCCGGAGAGAATTGGCCCCACAAAAGGAACCAGCTCAAAAATCGCCGCGATGCCTCCTAAGATGATCGCGTGAGGAACGTCGAAAATCGCGAGGGCACCCCAACTTAAAAATCCCATGATGAAACTCAAGAGTATTTGGCTCTGGAACCAAAAGCCGATTTTTCTGCTTGAACGTTCATAGATGCGAAGGGCAGCCTCCTCTGAGGATTTTGGAAAGACCGCGCGGATAAACCTTCCCACTCCGTCGCGGCTCAAGCTTAAGTAAAAGGAGCTTACAATAACTGCTGCCGCAAGCCCAAAACCTCCGACGACATTCGAGAACGCTCCGAGAGGAGTGATATCGCCGGAGAAAAACTGGTTCGCTATTTTCTCAATGTTTACGATAACCGATCCTTTTGTTTTCGTATTTATAAATTGATCGAAAAGAGGGGCGAGCGGAGACTTCTGAATTCCCTTCACAAGAGTACCAAGATCGGTCATGACATACGGGATCACAAGATAGACGACAAGAACAAAGAGAAACAGCGTTAGCGCAAACAAAAGAATCACTCCGACCGTTCTTTGAATTCCCTTTTTTTCAAAAAAGGTTACAAGAACCTCAAGGCCGGATGAAATGATTACCGCGAGAAAAAGTCCGAGGAAAATATCACTTGCCACAAAAAGAAGCCACGCGAATAAAACAAAAAATAACGCTCTCCAAAGACTTGTCCACGATATTTCAAGAGTATGTTTCATCACGCATGCCTGTCTCTCAATAATACTCAGACACGGCCCGTTTTGTACATCCCCCCAAGGGAAGTGGCGAACCCTTCTCGCAACTACCTAGGGGTCAGAACTCACTGCCCAAAAGAGAGCTCTTTCTTTATCCGCTTCGTGTCGGTAAAGGGACCAATACATGCAAGATTCAGCCTGTTATCCTTAAAAACAAACTTCGCAACATTTTGTATATCCCGTGAAGTTACCCGCATAACGCGGCGTACCGCCTCTTCCGGCGAAATAATCTTTTTGGCCAAAATCTCTTGTCCGCCATAGAAGGTCGCAAGCTCATCGGAAGTCTCAAGTCCGATCATGAAGCCTCCGACAAGATGATCCTTCACTCTTCGGAGTTCCGATGCCGGCACGAGCTCTCTCTTGAAACGCGCACATTCCTCAAGAATCGCCTCCGTAACTTCATAAAACTTTGCGTGATTTACCCCGGCAGAAATCGTGAGCGATCCGTGATCAAGCGATAAATCGCTCGCGGCGCCAATATAATATGCGGCGCCAAGCTCTTCTCGCACGCGCTTAAAAAGTCTTGAGCTCATTCCCCCGCCAAGTGCATGCGCAAGCACGCCCAAGGCATGACGTCTTTTGTCAAACATCGAGAACGTGCGAACTCCGAGCACCATGTGACTCTGGTCGGATTTCTTGTGTCGCAACCTCAGAGCAGGAAGCCTCTGGCTTTCTTTTACCCTCGGTTTTTGGGAAACATTCTTCTTTGGAAGAGAACCAAACATATCGGCGGTCCACTTTCGAATATCGCGCTCCTTGAAAGAGCCTGCGACAACGACAACCGTCTTCGGAGCGACGTACCTCGAGTCGCGATACCTCACAAAGTCGTCCCGAGTAAATTTTCGCACTATCTTCTCTGTGCCAGCGATATTCCATCCGGCCGGCTGATCTCCGTATAACAGCTCTTGAAAAAGATCGTGAACGCTTCGGCGAGGAGTATCCTCGTACATGTGTATCTCCTCGATGATAACCCCTCTCTCCTTTTCTATTTCGGCCGCATCAAGCGTCGGATTCAGATACAGATCCGAAACAAGCTCGAAAAGCTCTGGAAGCTTTCTGTTCTCTGCCTTTGCCCAGTATCCCGTGAACTCCTGTCCGGTAAAAGCGTTGTACTCTGCGCCAAGGGCATCAAGCTCCTCGGAAATCATTCCTGGCTTCGGACGCTTCGCGGTTCCCTTAAAATTCATGTGCTCAAGAAAATGGGACAAGCCGTTCCACTTCTTCGTCTCGTATTCCGAACCAGCTTCAACGAGAACGAGCACCGTTATGGCGACTGTTTTTGATGGAACAAGGACGAGGCGTAACCCATTCGCGAGAATTATTTTTTTCATTTTATTGACAGTCCTGCTCTTGAAAACTGTTGATGTAATTATAGCCCACTCCCGAAGAAGCACACGCCGCTTACCCGTTGATGATGTTGATATCTTCTTGAAATTTACTAGCGCGCTCAACTACTTTCGCTCCATATACATTCGTGCACACTGATCGATTCCACCGTGTACCGCAATAATATCTTGCAGCGGCATTGCGCTCATTCGTAGATGCCCCGGCATCGCGCAAGTAAAGACCTGCGGCTACAAATGCATCCCCGTTGTTCCAAGGACTCGCAGGAGACCTTCCCGTGACGCTTGCGACATCATCGGCGTATCCTGCCCATGTCGAAGGTATAAATTGCGCAGGACCCATTGCTCCTCCATATGTACCATCACGGTTCGGACAGGAAACGGTCACCGAATCAGGCTGGAGCCCAAGAGCGCTTACGATTTTCAGAAACGCCGGCACGTCGCGCGTCGGGTGCATTGCGGGTTTCCCCGTCGAAGGAAAAATCTCGTTGTATTTACAACGGCCCACGTTCTGCCCAAGCGCAGACTCTCTGTCAAGAATCGCGAGGATAAAGGCAGGACGCACCCCCGTAGCATCTCCGGCGATCTTCGCAAAACGGTATGCGTCCTCAAACGAAAGCTCACCGCCGCCTAAAAATTCGAAAAGACGGCTTCGGATTTGCGCAGCATTAGCCTTCGTCTTCTGAAGCAAAGCTTGATACTTCGATTCCTGTCCCTTTGTAACAACCAGGAGATTATTTTTCTCGCTCTTTGTTCTGTCAGTCTCCTGCCTCTGGGATTCACGGAATGATTTCGCGGCCTCAGCGTCTGCCCTTGCAAGCGTAAGCTCCTCCTTGTCTTCCTCGAGAGCTTGTTGCAAGTCTTTGATTTGCAAAATGGTTGTCCTCAGCCCTCCCTGCACAAGGGAAAGATTGTTCACATGATCAAAAAAATCAGAAAGCGTTGGGTTCTTCAATAAAATTTCGAGAAACGTATCCGCTTCCGCCTGCTGTATTTGTCGAATCAGCTCGGAAAGAGCATCTTCCTTGAGCGTTATATTCTCTTGCGTCTCTCCAATCTTTGTCTCGGTCGATACGATCTTCCCATCAAGATCCTTGAGCGTAATGTTGACGGATTTGATCTGAAGATTGAGCTTGCTTATCTGAGCATTCAACTTATCAACTTCGCCCTTCAAGGTTTTTCCCTGCTTCTCATACTGCTTGATCTGATCTTGGTATTGATCAATTTGCGACTCAAGCTCTTGGAGTTGCTTTTCAAGGCCTGCTCGCTCTTCTTGCGGTGAATTCGCTGCAAGCGTTGAAGCTGTTGGGGCCGTCGCATTGCCAAAAAACAGCGAAGTAAGTATCGCGCAAAGAATCAGTATTTGTAGAAGTGCGAATGGTGCTGCAACCGAAAAACCCCGTCGAGGAGAGAGATTTATTCTCTCGCCCACTCTCTTCCCTGATTCCGGTGAAGAAATGTCGCGCATCGTTCGTGTGACACTTCGACACCCAGAGCTTTTCTTCCGTCGCAGATTATAAAAATACACAAAAGAGTCTTTAGGATGCTGAAGCATTTTCCTCTGAGGCTTTCCCTGCCTCCCGCTCGGCCTTCTTTTCCTCTGTCTCCACTTTGACATCGGCCAAGTCGAGGGCGGGCGCAGGAGCAAGCTCCTCTTCTTTAACCGGCGGGGTCACAGAGACGATAACAGCTTCCGGATCGGCTAAGATTTCGACACCGGGCGCAACCACAAGGTCCTTCACATAGATCGCTTGGTCGATTTCCGACAATCCACCTACGTTCACTACGAATTCGTGCGGCAGGTTTCCAGGGAGAGCTTCCACTTCTATCTCCAAGAGTGCCTTGTTTAAAACACCACCCTTCTCTTTTACCGCCGGAGACTCGCCAGAAAAATCAATCGGGACGGTAACGGTAATCTTTTCGTCCATTCGCACCCCATAGAAATCAACGTGTAAGACATCATCGCTTATCGGATCGTATTGTACGTCGTGTATGATCGCAGCATTTTTTCCATCGCTAAAAAGCAAGGTGATAACCGTATTCGTCCCGGCGTCTCGGAATGTTTTTGTAAAGTCCTTTTTTGAGACAAAAAGGCTCTTGGTCTCCATTCCACGGCCATAAAAAACGGCCGGTATGTACCCTTCGCGCCTCAGAACTTCCGTTGACTTTTCTACCTTTTCTCGTTCTTGTATCTTAAGTTCCATATCTTTCATGATAACAATTTTTTTCGCTCGACGCAAGCAAAAAAACCTCCGCAGGGTGTTGACGGTGTTGCGCATTTAAAAACAAGATTTTTCAAACGCGCCTCACCCAAATAAGAAGGCCGTCAGACGGTACATGGGAATCACCAGGGCAATAACGACCGCGAGGAGCATTAAGAGTGTTTTTTGATTCGCCCCCTGGACATCTTGCAAAAGTTTTCCGGGAGGTGTCGTGAGCACAACATACCCCTCGGATGTCCCGTCTTTTCCAATAAATCTTCTTGAGATCATCGCCACCTCCACGTCAAAAAAGAAAAAGGCAAGTGCTCGAATCACGCAAGCAACGAAGGCGACGTGACTAAGGCCCATCTGCGCCAGAAAATAGTCAGCGATGAAACTAAACGCAAGACTTGTTTATGACCCCTTTAATGCGCCTTATTCCTGCGGCAACCGCCTCTTCTTTCGCGATCCTGAACAACCCCCCTATCTCTCCGGTATGCGCCACATGCGGTCCGCCGCAAAACTCACGACTGATAATCAGACCTGTTTTTTGGTCCTGGATGGTGTAGACATTCACCATGTCAGGGTACTTCTCCCCAAACACGCCGACCGCACCAAGCTTTCGCGCATTTTCAAGTGATAATATATCCTTCTTCACCTCATAGTCTGCGCTAATCCATTCGTTTACCAGATGCTCCACTTCTTTCTTCTCGTCGTCGGTGAGTTTTTCGGAATGCGTAAAGTCGAAACGCGTGCGCTCTTTCGTAATATTCGATCCCTTCTGCCACACATGATCTCCGAGTACCTTCCGAAGAGCAGCGTTCATGAGATGGGTTGTGGTATGAAGTCGCACCACTTCCTCGCTCTGATCCGCAAGCCCTCCTTTAAAAACACCGGCGGTCGCCGTGCGAGAAAGGTCCTGATGTTTGGTAATCGCGGCGCGGTACCCTTCCAAATCGAGATCTATTGCCATCTCGGTTGTCGCGAAATCCTTAATCAGCTCTAGCGGGAAACCATGAGTGGTTTCGAGGAAAAAAATGTCTTCCCCTTTAATGCTGGTTCCATTACGAATGGCGTCGTTTGCTAGCTTCTCAAGCACTTTTGACCCCGTCCGATATATGGCTACGAACCTTGATGCCTCTTCTTGTATAATCGAGCAAATTTCAGATTTCTTTGCAATTAGTTCGGGATACTGGTCTTCGTATTTCTCGATAATGGAAGATGCAACTTCGGAAAGTGCCTCCGCACTGCTTTTCCACCCTGGAATAGGTCCTCCCTCCTCCACCACCGCCAATCTGCGCGTTCTCTGATAAGACGATGCCGCACGGCGGATCAATTTCCGCACAACATATTCTCTCGCCTTATTACCAGGCAACACCCCATCGCCAATTAAGAAAACCGCAGCGCGAATGTGGTCTGCGATGATTCTCTGAAGTCGCATCGGAACGATCTTGCCAAAACTCGACATTGCTGGCCGAAAAACATCTATGTCGAAAACAGATTTCGCTTCATTCGCCGCCATCGTAATCCGTTCCAACCCACCCCCAAAATCAACATTGCGCTGGGCAAGTTTTTCAAACGATCCGTCCTCGCGCTTTTTGTATTCCATAAACACAGAGTTCCCGATCTCCAAAAATCTTCCGCAATCACAATTCGGGTGACACTCCCTCCCGAACTTCAAATCGTGCGAAGTTCCAAAATCATAAAACACCTCGGAGTCCGGTCCTCCCGGCTCTCCCGCCGGCATGTTCTCCGGCGCTCCAGCTCGACTCCACCAGTTTTTCTTCACGTCATAATAAAAAATCCGTCCGCCCTGCATGCCCGATTCTCCTCCCCGTGCCTCGGTTAAGAGCTCGACGTCCTTCGCCTCAATCCCTTTTTCTTTAAAAAGCCGCTTCCAGACAAGAACTGATTCGTTGTCTCTCAGCACGCCACTTGCCACATCTCCCGCAAAGACGGAAACATAAAGCCGCGCCGGATCGAGCCCTGCGCCGTCTTTTTCGTTTGTAAGAAAATCAAAGAACCAAGAAAGTTGTTCCTCTTTAAAGTAGTCGCCGAAAGACCAATTTCCAAGCATCTCGAAAAATGTCGTGTGCCGATTGTCTCCCACCTCGTCGATATCTTCCGCGCGAAAACACTTTTGTGAATTCGTAATGCGCTTACCGAGGGGATGTTTTTCCCCTAAAAGATATGGAACGAGCGGCTGCATGCCGGAACCGGTAAAAAGTGTCGTAGGGTCGTTTTCCGGAACGAGGGATGCGGAAGAAAAGACCGCATGCCCGCGATCACGATAAAAGTTCAAAAATTTTTCTCGAACCTCGGAAAGCCGCATGAACGAATTCTACCCGTTATTCCCCTTTTCTATCAAGCTTCTCGGCCGTCTTCAGGGCTTCGTTCATGATTCCAAGCCCGCAGATCCTCCGAGCAGAACACCTAAAAGCGCTCCTCGTTCCTGTTTCGAGAAAATCTTATTTCCTTCTGCGAGATATGATCCGCAAGCTTCATAATCTTTCTTCGCAACTCTCTCCTTCGCTTAATGTCGCTTTGGTGGTTTTTCTCATGCCTCCATGAGAAATTGGATCCTATGCTCCGTTTTCAAACCCTTCAAGTGCCTTTGCCTTGTGATGTTCGCGGACTTTCTCAAGCGCTTTCGCTTCGATCTGCCTGATGCGCTCTCGAGTAACATTGAACATTTTCCCGACCTCTTCGAGCGTGTGGCTTACGCCGTCCTCTAGTCCAAATCGCATATTGAGAATTTTTTGTTCACGCTCGGAAAGGTCAACCATAATCTCCGCGATAAGATCGCGAAGCAGCGACCTCGCAACCGTTTGGTCCGGCGGCGTGTTTTTTTCATCGGGAATGAAGTCGGAAAGCGTTGAATCCTCCTCGTCTCCAACCGGAGCTTCAATAGAAAGCACTTCCTGAGAAATTTTCTGTATGTGTTGCACCTTTTCTACGTCAACACCCATTTCGGCGGCAATTTCATCCGGCAACGGGTCGCGGCCGAGCTCCTGAATAAGCTGGCGGCGAGTTTGCGCGTATTTAGAAATAGTCTCAACCATATGGACGGGGATGCGGATCGTCCTCGACTGATCTGCAAGTGCGCGTGTGATCGCCTGGCGGATCCACCACGTGGCATATGTTGAGAACTTGAATCCCTTGCTATAGTCAAACTTTGCCACGGCGCGAGAAAGACCGATATTCCCCTCTTGAATAAGATCAAGAATTGAAAGATTGGGCGTTCGATTCACGTATCGCTTTGCGATAGAAACCACAAGACGAAGGTTGGCCTTCATGAGTCGCTGCCTCGCGTCTTCGTCCCCTCGCTCAATGCGCTTTGCAAGCTCACGCTCCTCGTTTTTTGTGAGAAGTGGTGTCTTCCCGATCTCCTTCAAATAGAGCTGCACTGCATCCGGCGTCTCGACATCGAATTCCCCCGATTCGAAACTTGAACCGCCGTGATCTTCATGGACAAGATCAATAAGCCCAGTGGTCTCAAGAATCTTAATATTGGCCTCGTGAAGCTTCTCATAAATAATATCGAGAAAATCAATGCTCTCCTCGATGTTCGGGAAGTAATATAGTATTTCGTTATCCGTAACAAACCCTCGCGGTTTCCCGCGCTCAATAAGCTCCTGGAGCGCCTCTTCGTTGACCTTAAGCTTTGACGCTTCCTTCTTTGAAAGCTTTTGTTTAAGAGATTTCTCCTTTACCACCTTCGCCTTCTTTTTTCCTTTTACTGCTTTTTGCTTTTTTGTGGCCTTCTTCACTGGATGCCGAACGGCCTTGTTCCTTGTTTTCCTTTTGGGAAGCTTCTTTTTGCGTGGTTTTCGTTTCGGCATAAAACTAAAATTGAGCACTCTTCTCAGTTGCTCGTATAATGATGTTTCCTATTATATAAAAATTCTCAATTTAAGCAAGTACCCGCCTTGAAAAACCAATCTGCCGTTCGAGGAGCCTCGCCGCTCCAGGCCTAAAGAAGGGGAAGGCTTTTTAATTCCACAAGCAATTTCTCCACCAGCTCTTCGTCACCGCCGAACTCTGCTTCGCGGACTCGCGCAGAAAGCTCTTGCTTTCTCTCGCGCACGAACTCTTTTCGAAGGCGCTCTTGAAGTTCGCCGAGCTCTGCATGCGCAACTCGTGCGGCCAAGAGCGCAACGCCGTTCATCATTTCATCTATCGCCCTCTCTCCTGATGTTTTTTTCCCGGCACAGAATAATTCAAAAACCCTCCGGTGCTCTTCGGGAAAATATCCGGTAAAATCCGCAAGAACAGAAAAATCGTTGAGGGAGAAAGCAACCGCAAGGAGACGCTCCGAAAGCATTCTGCGGCCGCCCTTCGCCTCTTCCTGTGGACGTTCGGCGTCTTCTCCTGCCCCCTTGCTCTGCATCTCATCTTGTACAACAATCCGCGAAGCTTCTTCTTTAAGCGAGTCTTCCGAAACACCGGTACGTTTTGCGAGCTCTTTTACCCAACCGTCTCGCGCGACCGGACTTGCAATCGCTTTTATTTTCCCCAAAACCACACGCAAGCGTTTTATAAACTCTCGGTCGCGCATATCTCCGCGCTTTTCTGAAAGATATCTTTTAAAGTAAAATTCCATTGCTGGAATTGCATCCGCAATGAATTTTTTAAGGAGTTCAGGGTCTTCTATCACAACATCCGCGGCGTCTTTGTGCGGCTCGGTAAGAACAACGCGGACCGTAAAATCGAGCGCCTCAGACAAGTCGATTGCCCGCTCAAGAGCAGCAAATCCGGCTTCGTCGCTGTCGAGTCCAAGCGCAAGTCTGTCAGTAAGACGTCGAAGCGCATTTAAATGATCACGCGTGAGCGCTGTTCCCGATGTCGCGACCACATTCGTAATACCCGACTGCCACGCCATCACCGCATCCATTTGTCCCTCAACAAGGAATGCTTCGCCGGTTTCGCGAATCGCGTTTCTCGCTCTTAAAAAGTTATAAAGGATCTTTGATTTAACAAAAACAGGAGTTTCTGGGCTGTTTACATATTTCCCAACGTCTCCACGATCAAGTTCGGGCAAGATACGTCCGGTAAATCCGACTATCTTCCCGGCATGGTTTAAAATCGGAAACATTATTCTCCCGCGAAATCGGTCAAACGCAAGCCCTCGGTCGCTTTTAAGAGACAGTCCTGCGCGAATAATGTCGTTTAGATCATACCCCTTGTTGATGAGGTAAACCGTAAGCGCGTCGCCATCTGGCGGAGCCCACCCGATATCAAATTCGTCGATGGTTCGCTCCTCTACCTTTCTGCCTCGCATATATTTTTTTGCCGCATCGCTTCTCTCGAACTCTTTCTTGAAAAAATCTCTTGCTGAAGCGTTGATGTCATAGAGCAATCCAAACTGCTTGTATTCGAGCGGGCTCATTCGCTTGAGCTCAATACCTGCTTTTTCGGCAAGGATTTTTAAAACCTCGCCAAATTCAAGATTTTCGTGCTTCATCACGAACGAAAAAACATCTCCTCCTTGATCGCAACCAAAACAATGCCATGTTTGCCGATCGGGAGAAACAATAAACGATGGGGTTTTTTCCCGATGAAACGGACAAAGGCCCTTGAGGTTCTTTCCGGCAGGACTAAGCTGCATATACGTCCGCACAACATCAACGATGTCGAGTTTTTCTTTTATCCGCTGAGTCGGATTCTCCATATCGGTCATTGTACGCCACCCTTCTGTTTCGGAGCAAGAAAAAAATGATACAATGTGCAATATGCCCCTTCTTGAGGTAGAAAATTTGAATGTCCATCTTGGGACAAATCACATCTTGCGGGATGTAAATTTCTCGATCAGTAGAGGCGAAAGCCTTGCTATTATTGGCCCGAATGGAGCGGGAAAAACCATCCTCCTTAAAGTGCTCTTGGAACTTGTTCCCTATTCAGGAAAGGCATTGTGGGAGAAAGGAATTAAGGTTGGATACGTTCCTCAAAAAATCGAGGCGGACCGCCAAATCCCGCTCACCGTCTGGAACCTTCTTGACGCAAAGGCCAAGACAATCGGATCAGAGCGAAAAGAAGTTCGAGACGTTGCAAAAAGCGTCGGCATTGCGGAGCATACGCTTCGCACGGAACTGCGGCATATTTCCGGCGGCCAGTTTCAAAGGGTCTTGATCGCTTTCGCGCTTCTTGGGAAACCGGACATCATTCTTTTTGACGAACCGACCGCGAGCATCGACGAACAAGGAGAAGAACAGGTCTACGAAGTCATCCACCGACTGCAAGATGAACTGAACATTGCCGTCATCGTCGTCTCGCACGACCTGAGCTTCGTCTACCGCCACGCAACTTCGGTTCTATGCCTTAATAAGCACGGGCTCTGCTTCGGCCGTCCGGACCAAGTCCTCACTCCCGAAAAACTAACCGAGCTTTACAGCGCACCCTTCGGGTACTATCACCACATTCACGAAAACAATCATGGCCACTAACGAACTCTATTCCCTCATTCTTGCGATTCTTACCGCGGGAGCGCCGGGCGTTGTCGGAAGCTTCGCGCTCATGAAAAAAATGAGCCTGGCGGGGGACGTCGTCGCTCACCTCGCGCTCCCGGGACTGGGCGCCGCGCTTCTCTGGAAAATAAATCCGCTCGTGGGAGCCGCCGCAACGCTTCTTTTGGGGACGCTTCTCATCTGGCAACTTGAAAAGCGTTCGAGCTTGCAAACCGATACTTCGATCGGAGTTATCTTCACCGCCGCGCTTGCCGTAGGGGCGCTCCTTACGCCGAAGGAGGAGCTTATTGAAGCGCTTTTCGGTGGATTCGCAAAGCTTTCGCTCTTCGGATTTTCTCTCGGCGTTCTCGGCGTTTTCGCGATCGTCGCAACCACTCTTGCACTTCGAAATCGTCTTATTTTAAATATTTTTTCTCCGGAACTCGCAAAATCAGCCGGAGTAAGCGTCCACCTCACCAACCTTATATACCTCCTTGTATTTGCGCTTACCATCCTGCTCGGATTGCAATTTCTGGGCGCAATTCTCGTAGGTGCGCTCATCATTGTTCCAGCGGCAATTGGAAGAGAGCTTGCAAAAACCTTCCCGCAATTCCTCACGATATCAGCTATCGCCGGAGCGCTTTCTGTCGTTCTCGGCTACGCAATATCACAAATTTACGGACTTGATCTTGGCCCGGTAGTAGTTGCCGTCTCTGCGGCGCTTTTTGGGATAACTCTGTTTAGGAAGAAAAGCTAAAAAATCTCTTCCATGAAAGACGTGGACGCTGTTGTGCTTCTGGGTGGCGGTACGGATGGAACCCTGAAGCCGGCTCATTACACAGGAGAGCGACTACGCGCATATTTGAAGCTCAATCCTCGTATCAAGATGAAGCCTGTCGTCCTAAGCGGTGGATATAGCTTGTGGATAAAAAAGCCGAGACACACCGAAGCCGAAGTGATGCAGCGCTATCTTGCACACCACGGAATTTCCAAAAACAGGATATACGTCGAGACAAAATCGCGCGATACACTTGGAAACGCATATTTCTCAAAACAAATTACTAGAAAGTTTCCTTCGTGGAAAAAACTTCTCGTAATCACAACTGACGGACACGTTCCGCGCTCTCGGTGGATCTTTAGAAAAATCTTTGGCCCAAACTACCGCGTCTCTTTTCTTGGTGTTCCTTCGCGTTTCGGCTCATTTGCGAGCAATCCGAACAGGAAAAAATACGAGTCCTATCTCATAAACGCGTACAAAAATATTTTGAAAACCGCGGAGAGTGGCGATGATAAAAAAATATTACGCCTCCTCAAATCCTCTCACCTTGCATTCTCGAAAAGCAAAAAAGCGCTTGCGCTTGGGAAACAAATCTCCATAAAAAAACAGGAGCTTCTTGGATACCTAAGTTCGACGAAGTTATAAGGGGGCACCGCTTCTGGCCCAGTAGTAGTTGCCGTCTCTGCGGTACTTTTTGGGATAAGTTTGCTTAGGAAGAAAAACTAGTGAGAGGAATTTCTTTCTTGGTCCCGGCACGAATTTTGTTTCGCCCCGCTTCCGCTCTCCGAACTTCTTCGGGGCACAAGAAGCAGTAAAATCCCGCGCGCGAGATTGACTGGCTTCTAGTGAGCGGGTAACGGGAATCGAACCCGTGTCTCAACCTTGGGAAGGTCGCGTTCTGCCACTGAACCATACCCGCATCATTCATCGATATTGTAGCCTGCTATTGAAAAAATAAAAGCCAGGAGTATGCTCAAGGAAGTTCAAACAATCGGATCGGAGTGGCTTCTGAAGCCGAAGAACCCCACGCCAAAAATCGCCAAAAAACACAAACGCCGAGTCGCTGGAGAAATCTCGGAGGGTGAAGTCTCCGTTGCGCTTGAAGAGCTCTTGGCCGAACCAGATTCCGGAGTGCTCAAGTTTTTTCACACCGGAAAATTCGATCCATTACTCGACGCATCTGGAACCGATTTCTTGATAAGCCTGAAGCCGATGTGGATCCAGGGAAAAGATGGTCACCCCGAAAAGATCGGGAGCTATGGTCTTACCCTGCAGCTACAGGTGAAAAGATCGAGCCGCCGAGGAAAATCGGCTATCCGGATTCATTACCGGAAGTATCCATCGGTTCCGGCACTCGCGATCGACGGAAAAGGAATCCCCTGGATTAAGAAGAGGATAAAGAACATTATTCGAAGGCTGTTTCGAGGGCAAACTGTGATACCACTTCACTATGCCTGCCGAAACAGATAGTCCCCGCTTAAACGGGGATTTTTATTTCCTTTTCTTCCTTAAAAACGTCGGGATGTCCCAATACGAACTGTCGTCTCCTTTTGTTTGTGACTTTTCCCTCTCTGGCATGGTCTGCTGTTTGACTTGAGTCGGCTCCCTTCTTATCTCTCCACGCGACGCATCTCCCAAATCAAGCGAAGGGTACTCTCTTTTTTCTTCGCGTTTCTCGAGAACCGAAAGCGGGGTCAGCCTATCTCCAGGAACTGAGGCCCGGGAAGATCCATGATGACTCGCTGAACCAAAAAGAGAATTTGCGGATTGTACGCCATTGAACCCTGTCGCGATAAGAGTCACTTTTACAAAATTCTTCTTGAGATTCTTGTCGTAATATGCGCCGAAAATTATCTTCGCGCCAGGATCGGCTGATTGCGCAATGAGCTTCGCTGCATCGTTTACCTCGCTCATTTT
>ERZ1292625.3056-Hain-H41-01um-R1-3056-length-14188-cov-76_pt1 | contig 14188 bp, 10 predicted proteins | sample MGYA00564400_ERZ1292625 | MGnify/ENA primary metagenome ERZ1292625 (study PRJEB36523, sample SAMEA6512639) | groundwater metagenome | collected 2019-01-08 | study: AquaDiva: Metagenomics assemblies of 32 groundwater samples | reverse complement strand
CCCTCCCAGGGCTACAAAACAAAAACATTATGGATTCAAAAGCCCTCCCAGGGCTTTTGAATTTAAACAATAATACCTATCAAATTTCTAAATTCTTCTTTAAAACTCAATCCGTGCTCTATTACATTATTCGTAAGTTCTGCAATGATTAATTTTATTTTATGTTTATTTGCTAACCATAAAATTGACTTGACTGCGTTTTGTCCTTCAACTGTTTTCCCTTCGTATTTTTTTCTTGCATCTTCCACTAACATTTTTGATAAATCAAAACCAAAACTATAATTTCTGCTTTGTTTTGTAGAACATGTAAAAACAAAATCTCCAATTATTCCTGACAACGCGAGAGTGTCATATTCAAATTCCATTTTTTGGGCTAAAAGTTCATACTCTCTTAACGCAAGTGTAATAATTTTTGCCTTCGTATTTGTGCCAAAATTTAGCCCATCAGAAAAACCGCATAAAATTGCATAAGTATTTTTCATTGCCGAAGCCAGTTCTAAACTTTTATAATGTGGCGTTTCTTCAATACTAAAATATTTTGTTCGAACAAGTTCCTTTATTGTTTCTGAATTTATTTTATCTGAATATCCTAATGTCATAAGGGTGGGTTGTTTTTCCATTATTTCTTTTGCAAAAGACAGTCCGACCATAGTATTATAATTTTTTGTGCCTATTGTTTCTTCAACAATTTGAAATGGTAAATATTCTGTTTTTTGTTCTAATCCTTTTGAACAATTTACAAAAATTGTTTCTTCATCAAAGCTACTTTTATTAAACTTCAGTGCTTCTCTTATAAAATTTGCTGGCACACAAATAAAAACAACTTCGGTTTTGTTTTGAATTTTTTCACCAACATCTGCACGCGAAAATTCAATTTTATTTTCATTTAAAAGCGAACCAATCGCCTTTCCCAACTCTCCATATCCTAATATAGAAATAATTTTCATTGTTTCCATTCTAACACAAGAGATAAGAACCACCGACTAGTCGGTGGCTTTTCTTTGTTTTTATGATTTTGCTTGCCCCGTGAAATCCGAAGGATATTTCACTGGGGAGATTTGGTGATTTTATGTTTTTTTTGCTACTTCTTCCTTGTTTAGCGCAAGTAATAATGCTGGAGCAATAAATATTGACGAGTAAGATCCCGCTATAACTCCAACAATCAGTGTTAAAGCAAAAAGTTCTGTGGTACTTCCTCCAAACAAATAAAGAGAAAGTAAAACAAGAAATGCTGTAAAAGATATATTAAAAGATCTTACATATGTTTGACTCAAGCTTTTCCCAACAATGTCCGCAAAAGTTTCTTTACTGTGATGACTTTTACTATTTAAATTCAAATTTTCACGAATCCTATCAAAAATAACAATCGTATCACTTATGGAATAACCAAGTATGGTAAGAAGTGCGGTAACAAAAAGCACATCAATTTCTGCTCCCATAAATTTTCCTAAAATAACAAAAACCCCTGTTGGGATTAAAATGTCGTGGAAAAGACATAGTATTGCAATAATTCCATATTTCCAAGAAGAAACTGGTTTTGAAATTTTTCTAAAAGCAAAGGCTATAAACAAAATCGTCATCAAAATAACAAGAGCAATTGATATATATGCCTTAGTTTTTAATTCTTCCCCAATCACAGGACCTACGGAATTAAATCTTTCTTCCACAACTTTTTCAGAACCATTCAGAGAAAGAGAATTAACCAGAGCAACTCTTTCGTCTTCATTTAAAAATCTAGTCCTAGCAACATAATTATTATCTCCAATTGGACGAATTGAATAATTTCCTATTGGTAAATTACTCAACCTATTTTGTACTTCTGTCATATTGGGTCTTCCGTTTGGATAAGATACTTCTAAAATTGAACCGCCAACAAAATCTATTCCTGGAGTAAGTCCCCAAATAAAAATAAGCACAAATGATGCAACAACTAAAATCGTTGTGAACGAAAGAAATATTTTTCTATATTTTATTACAAACATAATTTAATTTTTTACACCTGAACCAAATAAAAATTTTAAAAATCGTCCTGAATTTTTTTTATAAATTGCTAATAAAAATGTCCTTGATATTAAAATTGCACTTACCATACTTACCAACACTCCTATTCCGAGAACGAGAGCAAACCCTTTAACCATAGAGGTCCCAAACCAAAAAAGAACAACCGACGTTATTAAGCCAGAAATATTGCTATCTCTAATAGAAAGCCACGCTCTTGAAAATCCATTTTTAATTGCTTCTTCTGTGTTGTCTTTTCCTTCATTAAATTCTTCTTTTATTCTTTCAAAAATAAGAACATTGGCATCAACTGCCACTCCCAAAGACAAAATGAATCCAGCTATTCCAGCAGCTGTTAAAACGACTGGAATAAATTTAAACAAAACCAACATAATCATCACATACATTGCAAGGGACACAACTGAAATAAGTCCTGGTAATCTATAAACAAGAATCAAAAATATTGAGACAAAAATCATTCCAATAATACCAGCATATGCACCTTTGTTTAAAACATCTTGACCGAGAGATGCACCAACACTATTAGTAGATATTAACTCTATGGGCACCGGTAGTGCCCCTAGGTTTAAATCTCTAACTAATCCTTTTGCTTCCTCTGCTGTAAATTTTCCAGTTATCTGCGCACTTCCATCTGGTATTTCTTGTTGTATTACTGGAAGTGAAATCGGCTGTCCGTCCAAAAATATAGCTAACACTTCTCCAATATGTTCTTTTGTAATTTTTGCAAAAAGGTCCGTACCTTCACTGTTAAAACTTAGAGAAACGATTGGTTCGTTCGTAAAACCCGCCTTGGAACCAAACTGTAATTGTGAACCCTTTAAAAGTCGCCCCGTTAATCCTGTGTCTATAAAAGCGTCTTTTGAAACAATATTATTCTTTTTCTCTTCTTCTGTTGGAACATAATTTTTGTTAAGTAATTTAAATTCAAGCAAAGGTGTCTTTCCTATCATCGCAATGGCTTTATTAATATCAGTAACACCCGGGAGTTCAACTATTAATCTTTTTTCTGCAGAATTTCCAAAACTTCCACTTTCAATTTGAACAATAGGTTCAGAAACTCCAAATACATTTATTCTTTTTTCTACAACATCACGAAGTGCCTGCATTGAACTCGAAATATCAGATTTTTTAAGTTTGGATGTGTCTGCCTTATATTCCAAATGTGTTCCGCTTGCAAGGTCTAATCCTAATTTAAAATGAAAAGTTGATGTTGGACTTGTTTCACTATTATATAGAAAAAGACCGATTCCAATTCCGGCCACCAACAAAATTACTGCTATTATTCGCGTCTTTAACATATTTATATAAAAGTATAATGATTTTGAATAAAATTACAAATTTTATTTTTGTAACATAACCAAATTTTTAAACAAAATGGCTATTGTTATTGGACCAATTCCTCCTGGAATAGTTGAAAATAAGGACGCTTTTTCTGAACAACTTCTATCTATATCTCCCATTATTTGACCATTTAATTCACTTGTCCCGGAATCAATAAGAATTACACCGTTTTTTATCATCTCTGATTTTATCAAATTTACACTGCCCGTTCCCGAAATTATTATATCTGCATTTTTTGTGTGTTTTAAAATATCATCTCCTTTTTCTAAAGTTATGTGTTCAATATTTTGATTTGAAAACCAAATTGATATGGGCAATCCCACCAACTTTCCTTTTCCAATAATAACAATTTTTTTATTTTCTATCTCTATCTTATATCTTTTAAAAATCTCCATCACTGCACCGGCGACCGGTGGTAAAATTTCTGATTTTCTTTTTTCAAAAAAATTAAGAGCGTCTTTCCCTAAAACATCCGGGTCTTTTTCTTTTGGTATTAAATTTAAAATTGTTTCTGAATTTATGTGCGAAGGTAGCGGTAATTGTATAACAACTCCGTTTATATTTTTATCTAAAACTATTTTTTTAACTTCTTTTTTAAGGTCTTTTTCTAAAATATCTCCCAAAAACTTTTTAATAAATGATTCTACGCCTATTTCATCAGCAAATTTTTGTTTTAAATTAACAAATTTATTTGTAACCAAATTTTCACCGACAGAAACAAAAACAATGTTCGACTTTTTGCCGAGTTTAGAAATTTTTTCTTTGAGGGAATTCTTTATCTCATTCGCAATTTCTTTGCCGTCAACAATTATAGCTTTGTTGATTTTTTGCTTCATTGTTTTTTTGTTTCTATATCCCCGAACGAGAAATCAAAACTTTTATTGTTTTTAGCGCAACTTTGAGGTCAAGAAAAATCGAACAATTTTTTATGTAGTATAAATCGTATGATAATTTTATTTTTGTCTGTTCAGATTGCGCTTGAAATTTGGGCGGGGTGTTTTGATAAAGTTGTGCCCAGCCGGATAGTCCCGGTTTTATAAGATGTCTGGCGTTGTAATAAGGGATTTCTTTTTCATATATTTTCACAAGGGCGGGCATTTCAGGTCTTGGTCCAATTAAAGAAAGGTCGCCAGTTAAAATATTCCAAAGTTGTGGTAATTCATCAATTCTTAATTTTCTTAAAATCTTTCCTACTCTGGTTATATTATTATCTTCCCCTGTTTTTAAACACTGTTTCCCTTTATCATCTTTATTCATTGTTCTAAATTTTACAATTTTTATTTCTTTATTACTTTTACCTATTCTGTTCTGTTCAATAAATATAGGTCCACCATCATCAAGTTTTATAGCGAGCATTACAAATGGATAAAAAACAAGTGATACAACGCCCAAAATAAACGAAATCACTATATCCATAGTTCGTTTTAAAATGTTGTACATCATTTTGGGATAACTAGAAAGATTTTCCAAAAACCAGCTGTGTTTTATTAGCGAAATCGGAATGCGGTCAAATATTTCCTCGTAAATTTTATGTAAATCAACAAAATGCACCTTTGAAGAAAAGATTAAACTATAGAATCCAAACAACATTGATTCCAATTTTTTATTTTGCATATCAACAATCACAATTGATATATCTGTTTTCTGAATAAACTCTAAAATTTTTGCTTCCATTTCTTCGTTACTGATTTTATCCGGGTCAATTAAACCAATTAATTTAATGCTGTACCGTTCATTGTTGTTTATTTCCTTTTCCAGTTCATCAACGTCTTCCCCACTTCCTATAATAATTCCGTTTTGTTTTTTTGTTCCGCCCAATAAAAATATTCCATAATTTCTCCAAAGAGAAATCAATAGAAATGAAATTACTAAATAAATTAAAAGATTAGTTTTCGGAGTAATACCAAAATACGGAATTAAATAAAAAAACAGCATAGCGATAACGCTGTTCATAATTTGCGCGTTTAATATAATATTTGGGAGTTTATTTTTTAAAATTAGAGTGTGTTTTTCATACAATCCAAAAATAAAAAATACAAAAATCCAAACCAAAAAAAGTATTGTGAATGGCGATAAATGTTCTGATAAAATCTTCCAGTTCGGAAAATTAAAATACCTAATTAAAAGCGCAATCCAGAGGGATGCAAAAAATATAATAAAATCGCCAAACAGCAATATTATCGGCTCTTTTCTGTTGGGTGTATGCATGTGTAAATATAATACAACAAAAAAACAAGAAAGCAAGAAAGCATGAAAACATAAAATCATTAAACCAAAAGAATAAAAAAACTATTTTCTAATTTAATTAAATGGTTGAATAGTTAAAAGTAAAAATAAAAAAATTTTGTGTTTGTGTTATTATTTACTTTGTGAAAAATAAGGATAAAAAAGAAAAAAAGACCAAAATTATATATGTAATTACTAAAGCCGTTTGGGGTGGAGCCCAGAGATATGTATTTGACCTAGCCACAAATTTACCAAAAGATAAGTTTGATGTTTCTGTTATTATTGGTGGTGAAGGTTTGCTTAAAGAAAAACTTCTTGAAAATAAAATAAGAGTTATTTCATTGTCTCAAATGGAAAGAGATGTAAATTTGTTTAAAGAAATTCAAACTTTTTTTTCTTTCTTAAAAATTTTTATAAAAGAAAAACCGGACATTATTCATTTAAACTCATCAAAAGCTGGTGGGCTTGGTGCGTTCGCGGGACGAGTTGTTAGAGTAAAAAAAATAATCTTTACAGGACACGGCTGGGCGTTTAATGAAGACCGTGATTTATTTTCAAAGATTGTAATCGCCATTTTACACTGGTTCACAATAATTTTAAGCCATAAAACAATTGCCGTATCTCAAAATACAAAAAAACAAATAACAAAAGTATTACCTTTTGTTTCAAAGAAAATAATCGTAATTCATAACGGAATTAGGGAGTTAGGCTTTTTTTCTCGTGATGAGGCTCGTGAATTTTTATTTCAAAAAACAAATTTATTTAATGCCGATATAAATTTATGGAGTTCAAAAACAGCTTGGATTGGAACAATCGCGGAGCTTCATAAAAATAAAGGAATTGATATCGCAATAAAAACAATTGAGAAACTTTCACAAAAATTTGAAGAACAAAAACAATCTTTTGTGTATTTTGTAATTGGTGAAGGAGAAGAAAGAAAGGAGCTTGAAAAGATTATAAAAGAGAAAAAATTGGATACAGAAATTTTTTTGATTGGAAATATAGAAAACGCTTCAAAATATTTAAGCGCCTTTGATATTTTCTTTCTACCATCAAGAACAGAAGCCCTTCCTTATGTGTTGCTCGAATCCGGAGATGCTTGTGTTCCTGTTGTAGCAACAAATATTGGTGGTGTATCAGAAATTGTTGAAGACATGAGGACAGGAATTTTAGTTGATAAAAATAATGAAGAAAAAATGTCTGATGATTTTAGTAACGCTATATTGTCATTACTGAAAGACAGCGAATTACGAGGAAAAATGGGTTATGATTTAAAAAATAAAATTGAAAAAGAATTTAGTTTTGATGAAATGATTAAGAAAACGATTGAGATTTACAAAACATCATAAGCATTCAATATAAGTTTTTCTGTATCTACCCATGAGATACACTCGTCGGTGACAGACATACCTTTTTTTAGATTACCCCGATAATCTAAAAAAACTAACTAACTGTTCTCAAGGAACCTACTATTATTTTCTATTTGTATGATAGCATAATTAGATTTTTTTGTCAAGCGTTTAAATAAAATGTGGCTTAATAGAGCCCTGCTTTCTAATTCGCGCGAATTAGAAAAGTTGTAGATTTGAGATTTTTACTTTTCAACAATTGAACAGTTGAGCAATGAAACAATTATGAATGAAAATTGTCGCTTAACGACAATTTTCATTCACGCATGCTTTCCGCTCTTTCCATTCCTAAAAATTCTTTTTTCATATCATCTTTATGAATCGCACGAGAATAACGACGCATTCCCATTAAGATTCCAAGTCCTATAAATTCTGTAAGTAAGTGACTTCCGCCATAACTCAAGAACGGGGTGGTTGTTCCTGTTACTGGCAAAAGTCCTATATTCATACCGACATGAACAATAATGTGGCTTGAAAAAAGTATCGCCAGTCCCAAACCAAAAAGCACTTCAAAATTTGTCGCTCCGTGCGAAGATATTTTTATTATTCTATAAATAACAACTCCATACAATAAAAATATTATTAATACTCCTGTAAATCCCCATTCTTCTGCAAATGCTGCAAAAACGAAGTCGGTTTCATATTCGGGTAAAAATTGGAGACGTGATTGTGTTCCATAACCAAGCCCTTTCCCAACTAATCCGCCAGAACCTATAGCTATTGTTGATTGATAGGCGTTATACCCAGTCCCAGATATGTCTGTCAGTGGATAAATGAAAGTCAAAATTCTTTGTTTTTGATATTCAGCTAAAGAAAAAAACCAAAGAAAAGAAAAAGTTAAGGCGAGTAAAAGAAGTACCAAAAGAAAATGTTTTTTTGATAGGCCGGAAACTAAAACCATCCCCAACCAAAGCATAAAAATTATTATTGCCGAACCAAAATCGGGTTGTAAAAAAACCAAAACGACAACCACAAAAATGTAGGCTCCTGAAATTATAATGTGTCTTATGTTCGCAATCTCTATGTGTCTGCGAGAAAAATATTTTGCCAAGAGAATTATAACCACAAGTTTTATCGGGTCAGACGGTTGAAATGAAAGTTTCCCAAAATCAAACCAGCTCTGTGCGCCTTTTGTTACAGTGGCAAATAAAAATAAACCTAACAAAACAAGAACTGAAAAAGAAAAAAGTCCCACTATGACACTCGTATTATTCAAAAATCTAAAATCAACAAAACTTAGCAAGAAAAAAACAATGAGAGATATTCCAATCCACATCAATTGTTTCTCAAAAAAAAGATTCTCGCCCACAAACGAGTACATCGTCACAAGACCCGCCCCAAGCAATGGAATCACAGACAAAAAAAGTGGCCAATCAATTAGGTTCACAATAGACCTGTGTTTTTGGTTTAGCTGAGACATGGAAAAAATTTCAATACCATAATGAGCCAATAAAATTAAAAGTCAAAAATTCAAAATAAAAAAATGTAGAGTCCGCCGAAGGCAAATTAAAAACACAAAAATATTACTTGTCCCGTGAAATTTGAAAACTATTTCACTGGGATGGATTAAAAAGTTCAGAAATCTGAATTAAAATCTGACACGATTCTTTAAAAGCTCATTAAGAGTTTTTAAAGTCAGAGTTTTTTAATTTATTTTAAAGCAGAATATCCTACGGGTATTATTTCAATTTTTGAAACTAAATCCGCGAATTCATACGGCCATGTGAATACGACTTTTTCACTTGAATCTTTTCCAATAAAATCAATCGCTGTTTTTGATGAGTTTATTGCATTTCCATCAATATCAAATAATATAGAAATAACTTTAATGTTTTGAATTTGATTTAATGTTGAATTTTCCAACACAGCTTCCAATTTTGTAAAACCACCTTCATTCTTTATTGATATATTTTTTATGTTTGGTTTAATCTCATCTTGCTGTATTTTCACCCAGTTTGGTAATGATGTGAATTCAAAAGTCGTTCTCTTTGGAATTCTGTTTTTTGTTTGCATTGTTTCTTCAAAAATTGGAATTATTCTTTGTGCCGAAATATCAGTTATACCTTTTCTTTCATAAACAAGTATTCCGTTTTCGTCATAAAGTTTAAATATGTATGACATTTTTTTTGCTTCAAGATTGATATTTGGATTTTCAACATACGCCAACGCATTGTAAATACCTTCTTTAACAATAAAAGACCTGCTCCATTTTATGACAGGGTCTTCTGTTGAAAATTTACACACACTTGGGCACTGTCCTCCGCAATCAATTCCCTGCTCGTCTTGGTTTTGTTTTCCATCAGTACAAGTTGCGCCTTTAAAATCAACGAAAAAAAGTATAAACAATAAGATAACAATTAAAAAAATTGTTAAAACATATTTTGTTTTTTTTCTTTCAGACCAGGACATAATAAAATTTTAAATCTAATATCTAAAATCTAAAATCTGTCATATATAAATTATATCTTAAAAAATAAAATAAAAAACACCCAATTTATAATTCAGTGTCTTTTGAAAAATTAAACGCTCTGTGTTGGCAACTACCTACTTTCCCCGTAAAGAGTATCATCGGCACTACGATGCTTAACTTCCGAGTTCGGAATGAGATCGGGTGTTTCCATCGCGTTTAATCACCAACACAGAATTTTCAATTTTTTATTTTCAAATTTTAGGTAAATTCTATAACAAGGTCTACATATTAAACCATTATAAAAACAAAGTCAACATTTTCATTTTCTTGATAATTTATTTGTGTATGATAATCTTCATATTAGGTCTTGAGTCATCTCTTTGGGACCATCATTTTTATGTCACCACTGGGGGCTTAACGACCTAAAGGAGCACAAAGCTCGCAAGATATTTTTTCACATCTTGCAAGCCTTTTATTTAATAGAGTAAATTTAATTGCCCTACTTGGAAGCTCAGCTTCCAAGTAAAATATCAAAAATTTTTTCTTTCATATTCCCCGCTATCAAATTCCAATCATACTTTTCAAAAACTAATTCTTTTGCATTTTTTACAATTTCATTTTTTATTTCCTTATTGTCTAACAAAAACTGAATTTTATCCGCAATGTCTCTTGGGTCTGTAATATTAACAAAAAGTCCTGTTGCTTTTTTGTTTGGATTTTTTTGTGCATCAAAAATAAAATCTTTAATACCACCAACCTGTGTTGCAATGACAGGAATACCACTTGCCATGGCTTCTATAAAAGAATTTCCGAATCCTTCTGACAAAGACGGGCGAATAAAAATATTGGAGACCTTCAAATATTTTGGAATTTCATCATGTTCAACTTGGCCCGCAAACATAACTCTATTTGAAACATCTTCTAACTCAACAAGATCTTTCAAACTTATTAAATCTGGTCCAGAGCCTAAAATTATAAATTTAACATTAGTATTTAAATATTTTAGTGATTTTATAACATCATCAACCGCGTTCTTTTTAACAAGCCGTGAAGTTGTAATTAAAAAGACATCGCTTTCTTTTTTATTTAGTTTAAGTTTAAGTTCGTTGAGTTCATTTTGAGAAAATTCTCTTGAAAATTTCTTTGTATCAACTGCGTTTGGAATAATTTCAATCTGCCCCCTAAAACCCATATCTTTTGCCCAATCCCCCAAATAAACAGATATTGCTTGAATTATATTTGCACTCAAAAATATTTTTTTAAAAAGAGGTTTTACAAATCTAACCTTGGTTTTTATATCTTGAATTGAATCACCCTCCTGAAGTGTCAGTATGAAAGGAATTTTTTTGTGAACACATTTAAAAAACATTCCAGCAAAACCAGCAAACGCGGCCATAATAGACCAAATCGCATTATATTTATTTTTTCTGTACAGAGAACATGCCTTGCAACATGCTAAAAATGGAAAAAACATTTTATTTAATTTTAAGGGAAACTTTAATAAATCATTTGTGTTTGGAGATTTTTTTGTAAATCCAATTCTATAAACATTCACATTTCCCATTTTCTCAAATTTAGGCGATTTGCTGTCAAAACGAAGAGTAACCATATCAAACTGGATATCGGAAATTCTGTCTGTATTTTCTTTTATAGCAATTTCAGCTCCACCAACAAATGGAAAGTATGTTGTTGAAAATATGAGAATTTTTTTCATCTTTTATATACTAACAAAAATATGTCTTTTTTGAAATTAAAAAGGGTGGTTTTAAGCCCCCTTAAATACAACTTAATCCTTCCAAACTTTTCTAAATATTTTTTGTTTTAAACCATAAACAGTCAAGCCAACAATAAAAATACAGACTCCGAAAAATTTAGATAAAAAATCTGATTTTTTATCTAATATAATGTTTGTGCTTATTACAAAAAGCAAGAAGAAAATAAACGCCGAAATAAAATCATGTCTAACCTGTTTCAGGATAGAGATAAAGAACTTTTTTACTTTTTTCATTGTTTCTCCAAATAAATGAACAATCTTGTTCTTATATTATACCTTTATAAAATTTAGTCAATTTTTTATTTAACCTAATAAATTGCTATTATCTATACATGGATTTGAATTTAAAAATTGAAGAAATAACACGCATACTACCTGCACAGAAAAAAGCACTTGATAAAATGGGTCTAAAAACCGCGGGCGATTTGTTGTACCACTTTCCTTCGAGATACATCAGCTCGGCTGATATAAAAAATATAGTTGATTTAAACAAAGGAGATAGTGCAATTTTGCATGGAAAAATAAACCATTTGAAAATGAGTAAGGCGTTCCGAAAAAAAATACCAATGGCGGAAGCGTGGTTTGAAGATGATACCGGGAAAATAAAAATTGTTTGGTTTCATCAGCCATATATCGCAAAAATGATAAAAGAAGAAACACCCGTGCGTGTTGAAGGAAAAATCGCAGAAAGAAGAAATGAATTATATATTTCAAACCCAGAAGTTGTTTATATAAATAAAATTCCAGTTGAAGCAGGTAGTCCCCTTTTTGAAGAAAAGAAAGCACAAATTCTTGCGCAACCTTCATATCCAGAAAGCCGTGGGGTTACATCTAAATGGTTTTATCACGCAGTACAAAGAATTTTTTCACTTAAAGAATTTGAAAATATTGAAGACCCCATTCCTGAAGAAATTTTAAATAAATATAATTTACCTAAATTAAAAACGGCTTTAATTTGGATTCATACACCGAAAAGAGAATCTGATGCACTCGCCGCGAGAAAAAGATTTGCGTTTGAAGAGGTTTTTTTAATTCAACTTCAAAAACAAAAACAACGAAAAGAATATGAGAAAGAACCATCTTTCAAAATAGAAAAAAAGTTTGAAGATGTTAAAGGTTTTGTTGATAGATTCCCTTTTAATGCAACAAGTGCACAAGAAAAAGCCATCAAACAAATTTTAAAAGATTTTAATGACAAACATGCAATGTCTCGTTTGCTTGAAGGAGATGTTGGTTCAGGAAAAACAGCCGTCGCGGCAACAACGGCTTATTCTGTTGTTACAACTCGTCCAAAAAATTCTGCTGGACAGAAACAGGACTTCGGAAATTTGCAGGTTGCATACATGGTACCGACAGAAATTTTGGCAAAACAACATTTTGAATCATTTATAGAATATTTTCAACACTTGCCAATTCAAATTGGACTTATAACTTCAAGTGGATGTAAAAAATTTCCATCAAAAGTTTCTTATCAAAAATACACAGATATTTCGCGCACTCAATTATTAAAATGGGTTGAGAATGGTGAAATTTCAATTTTAGTTGGAACACATTCTCTTATACAAAAGTCGGTCAAATTCAGGGATTTGGCTTATATAATAATTGACGAGCAACATCGCTTTGGGGTCAACCAACGCAAAGCGTTGGTTCGCAAATGTACGCAGATAAAGGAACCGCAGATTAACGCAGACAAACAAACGCAGATACACGCAGATGGAAGGTCTGGAATTGGTATGGATGATAATTTTTTATATAAAGATTTAAGTTATATATTAAGAAATATTGCCTTTACTATACATAATCAGCTTGGTTGTGGACATAAAGAAAGTGTTTATCAAAATGCTTTTGAAGAAGAGCTTAAAAAAAGAAAAATTGGTTTTGAAAAAGAAAAAAGAATAGACATTTTTTATAATAAGAAAAAAATCGGTATATATCAACCAGATTTCGTAATTGAAAATAAAATAATTATTGAATTAAAAGCACTTCCTTTTGTCGGAAAAAGAGAAGAAACACAAATTTGGAATTATTTAAAAGGAAGTTCTTACTCTTTAGCTTTATTAATCAATTTCGGAGCAGAAAAAGTGGAAATAAAGAGAATTGTATATGACACGGCACGAAAAAATTTACATCTGCGTGCATCTGCGTTTAATCTGCGTCCATCTGCGAACAGGTTGCCACACCTGTTGTCGATGACGGCTACTCCTATTCCCCGCACGCTCGCACTAACAATCTATGGCGATCTTGATTTAACGCTTCTTGATGAAATGCCAATGGGGAGAAAACATGTTATTACAGATATAATTTCGCCAGACGAAAGAGAAAAAACATACGAAGAAATTCGTGAGCGATTAAAAGAAGGACTACAAATGTTTATAATTTGTCCTCGCATAGATATTCCTGACCCAACAAAGGAAATGGCTTTAAATGTAAAATCAGTAAAAGAAGAAGCGAAGCGACTCAAAGAAGATGTATTCCAAGAATTTGAAATTGAAATTTTGCATTCAAAAATAAAACCAAAAGAAAAAGAAGAAATAATGAGTCGCTTCGCAAACGGCGAAATTGATATTCTCGTTTCAACTTCCGTTGTTGAAGTCGGAGTAAATGTTCCTAATGCAACTATGATAATTATTGAAGGTGCCGAAAGATTTGGTCTAGCTCAATTACACCAGCTCCGTGGAAGGGTCTTGAGAAGTGAGCATCAGGCATATTGTTATATTTTTACAGAAACAAAAGTAAAAACATCAATTGACCGCCTTAACGTACTAAAAACAGCAAAAAACGGGTTTGAACTCGCCGAAAAGGATTTAATGCTCCGCGGTTCGGGACAACTTGGTGGAGGAAAACAATGGGGTATTTCAGATATCGGTATGGAGGCAATAAGAAATATAAAAATGGTTGAAGCCGCACGTTTGGAAGCACACGAAATCATTGAAAAAGATTCAGGATTAAAAAATTATCCCCTTTTGAAAGAAAAAATGGGAAGAAAAGATGGTGAGATACATTTTGAAT
>ERZ1292625.3055-Hain-H41-01um-R1-3055-length-14197-cov-6_pt1 | contig 14197 bp, 14 predicted proteins | sample MGYA00564400_ERZ1292625 | MGnify/ENA primary metagenome ERZ1292625 (study PRJEB36523, sample SAMEA6512639) | groundwater metagenome | collected 2019-01-08 | study: AquaDiva: Metagenomics assemblies of 32 groundwater samples | reverse complement strand
ATGACATCAGATTCTATTACAGAGACATTGTCTCAGTAATCTTAAGAGTTTTCTTTCTTAAACAGAAAGAACTTGTGAACTCTGGCAAATTACCCCCACCTTTTTATAAAAAGGTGGGGGTTTTGTTTTATTGAAAAAATTGCTAAAATATCAAAATGCGTAATAAAATCATTTTTATAATCATAATTTTATTGTTGGCTTCAGGTGTCGGCTATTACATCTACCGCGATTTAAATAAAAATGCAAATGTGCGCCACTCGGTGGCTAACATTTCTCAAAATACAAATATTTGCGATGAACCAAGCACTTCATCTGAATGCGCACTTGTTGTAAAAGAAGACATTGTGGCGCCCGATCTTAACAGATCAATAAATGTTTTAGTTGATAATTTGCCGGAAGAAACTGTTAATAGGGCAAAAGATAAAATTAATGAGGCCTTAAAAAAATTAAAAGAAAATCCTGATTTATTCGATCAATGGCTTGTTTTAGGAGTTTATTATAAATTGATAGGAGATTATGAAGGCGCAAAAGAAGTTTGGGAGTATGCCGGCAAAATCAGGCTTGAGAGTTCAACTCCTTTCAATAACTTGGGCGATCTGTACGCTTATTATTTAAAAGACAACAAAAAGGCAGAAGAAAATTTTTTAAAAGCCTTAGAAAATGATCTTAAAAATAATTCTCTTTACAGAAATCTTTATGATTTTTATCGTTATGTTATAAAAGATGATGATAAGGCAAAAGAAATTTTAAAAAAGGGAATTGAGTTCAATCCTGATTCATCGCAGGATTTGAAATATCTGCTTGACAATTATGATTCCTTAGATTAAGATAAATAATATAAGCCGTAGAAGATAGGCAGACAAGTAAGTCCTATTCAGGTTATGAAATGTTTATTGAACGGCTTTTAGCCGTTTTAATTTTTCCGCCTAAGGCGGACAAGTATGATAACAAAGCAAAAAAAAGCAGAAATACTGGAAAATTTGAAAGAGAATATTAAAAAGATAGCTGTTTTAATATTTATCAATTTTCATGGCTTGAGCGTGGCTAAATCTACTGAACTGAGGAGAATTTTGAGAAAAAATGGGGCTAAATATATGGTTGTTAAAAAGACGCTTATTAAAAAGGCGCTTGACGGTTTCGGATTTACTGGAGAAATGCCGGCCTTGGAAGGCGAAATTGCTTTGGCAATTTCCAGTGGCGACCCGATTGCGTTGGCTAAAGAATTAAAACAGTTTTCTGACAAAAAAAATATAAAACTTACAGGAGGAATTTTTGAAAATAGGTTTATTGACGAGAAAACAGTAATCATGCTTGCTAATATACCGCCAAAAGAAGTTTTATTAGCGCGGTTTGTAAATGTTGTTAATTCACCAATTCAAGGAACGGTCGTAACTTTGAATGGAGTTATAAATAAATTTGTAAGAACATTAAACGAAATAACAAAAACAAAGTAATATGAGTGAAGAAAGCAAAAAAGTCGCAATACCGGCTAAATTCAAAGACATTGTTGAAAAAATAGAATCAATGAGCGTTCTTGATTTATCGGAATTGGTAAAATTATTAGAAGAAAAATTCGGAGTATCTGCTCAGGCTGTTGCCATGGCGCCGGTAGTTGCATCAGGCGCATCTCCAGTAGCCGCTGAAGCAGAGGAAAAAACTTCTTTTAATATTGAATTGAAAAGCGTAGGAGAGCAGAAAATAAATGTTATCAAGGCCCTGAAAGAGTCGCTTGGACTAGGTCTTAAAGAGGCAAAAGATTTTACTGACAAAGTGCCGTCAGTGATAAAGGAAGGAGTAGACAAGAAAACAGCCGATGAAATAAAGAAAAAATTGGAAGGAGTAGGCGCTATTGTAGAGTTGAAATAGATAGGTTAAAATCTAATTATGTCTGGAGTTTTGGAAAAACTATTCGGTTCATCCAGCCGGATCAAGATTATCCGTCTTTTTCTCCTTAATCCAGAAAATTTTTTTATTTCTAAGGAAATTTCCCGGCGCGCCAGAATATCGTCTGGCACTGCGCGGCGGGAAATTTTGCTTTTGAAGAGCGTCGGTTTTATAAAAGAAAAGACAGAGACAATAAACACCTTGATAAAAATAAAAAAAGGAAAAATCAAGAATAAGAAAAAAAAGATAAAAGGGCTTAAATTAAATGAACTTTTTCATTTTCTTGTTCCGCTTAAAAATCTTGTTTTGAATGCTTCGCCGATTAATAAAGAGAAACTTTCCAAATCATTGCAATCAGCAGGCAGAATGAAATTAATTATTGTTTCAGGAATATTTATTCAGGCTGATAATGGCAGGGTGGACATGCTTTTAGTGGGTGATTCACTAAAAAAATCAAAATTGGAAAGAATATTAAAAAATATTGAGGCAGAAATAGGAAAGGAAATTGAGTACACTTTTTTCACCACAAAAGAATTTATGTACCGCCATGGTATGTATGATAAATTTGTCCGCGATGTCCTTGATTATTCTCATGAGAAATTGCTAAATAAATTGGGCGTATAATTTTTAGGGCGCGTAGTTCAGCTGGTTAGAACGTACGGTTCACATCCGTAAGGTCAGAGGTTCGAGTCCTCTCGCGCCCAAATAATTATCCACATTGACTTTAAGGAGCATATTAATAATACCTTGTTTTATTGGTATTATTATAAGAAGGTCGATCTAATTCTTAGAGGTTAAAAAGTTTTTAATTTTAATAATAAATATTATGTCTCAAAATTTTGGCGACATATTGGCAACATCCTTATTAAATACTTGGGGAGGAGTTATAGAATTTCTACCAAGATTGATTATATCTCTTCTGGTATTTATAATTGGATGGATCATAGCAGTTGTAATTGGCAAAGCCGTTATGCAGATAATCCGTTCTATAAAGGTAGATAAGGCCTTACAAGCAGCGGGAGTGGAAGAGGTATTGTCAAAAGGAGGATTTAAACTTGATTCAGGCGAATTCTTAGGCGCTTTAGTTAAATGGTTTTTTATAATTGTATTTTTGCTCACTTCAGCAGACATACTGAAATTAGACCAGGTTAACTTTTTTCTGCAGCAGGTTCTTGGTTATTTGCCTAGCGTGATAGTTGCAATTCTAGTTTTGATTATCGCTTCTTTTGTTTCTAATTTAATGCAAAGGCTTATTACTGGCTCTGCCAAGGTAATATCTGCTCCGTCAGCATCTTTTCTTGGTGGTATTGCAAAATGGGCAGTTTGGATCTTTGCTATATTAGTGGCATTGTATCATTTAGGCATTGCAGGTGTTTTTGCTCAAACTCTATTTACGGGTTTTGTGGCTATGCTTGCTATTGCCGGCGGTCTTGCTTTTGGTTTGGGAGGGAAAGAAGCAGCCTCCAGATTTATAGAAAAATTGAGAAGCGATATAACACACAAGGGATAGCATTAAAGTTTTATCCACAACCCCCATCTTCTCTAAGAAAGTGGGGGTTGACCCCGTTAGAAGCCCGAAACTTTTGTTTCGGCAGTTGTCCACAGACAACTTGCTTCTAACGGGGTTGACTTGTTTTTAGGAGGGTATATAATGTGATAACGATATGAATATAGTATTAAATAAACCAATTTTTAAGCGGAAAAGGTGATTTTCTTTATTTGTCGTTTGTTGCCTAGCCGCTTGAATGAGCGGTTTTTTTAAATCCTGAACGGCTGGACATTAAAAATGAAATAAGAAAATGCACCTTGCTGAATCAATGGCGAGGTGCTCAATTTTGCTTTTTGACATGGGGTCTGGAGGCAAAATTGGCAGGTTTATAAATTTCCTAATAGGGAAATTATTTAAGGGCGTATGGTGGATGCCTTGACTTGAAGAGCCGATGAAGGACGTGGCGTGGCTGCGATAAACTTCGGGGAGGTGCCTAGCAACCTTTGATCCGGAGATCTCCGAATGGGATAACCCAATGCGGGCAAACCCGCATTGCCCCGAGAGAAATCGAGGGGCGGGAACCTAGGGAATTGAAACATCTTAGTACCTAGAGGAAGAGAAAGCAATTTACTTTGCTTTTTATCTGGTTTTTTACTTTTAAAGCCAGTTAAAAGGCAAATGCGATTTTCTAAGTAGCGGCGAGCGAAAAGGAATCAGTCTAAACCTCATAACTAATTTATTAGAAATGGGGGGTTGTAAGATAGATACTTTATCAGAGCAATCTGATAGAGAGCATATATTATGTTTAACAGAATGGGCTGGGAAGCCCAACCAAAGAAGGTAAAAGTCCTGTAAGTGAAAAACATAATAAACTTTTTGTATCTATTCTTGAGTACTTCGAGAAACGAATGTCTCGGAGGAATCCAGGAGCACTAACTCCTAAGACTAAATACTCTTCAAGATCGATAGTGAACTAGTACCGCGAGGGAAAGGTTAAAAGAACCCCGGTGAGGGGAGTGAAATAGAACCTGAAACCATATGCCTACAAGGAGTCGGAGCCCCGAGAGCAATCGAGGGGTGACGGCGTGCCTATTGAAGAATGAGCCAACGAGTTTATATGTATTGCTAAATTAATTCCGTAAAAACGGAAGAAGTTAAAGGGAAACCAAGTGTTAAAAGCGCGTTTTCAATTTGAATGTTGAGTGTGGCTATTTGCTGCATTCTACTTTCAATTTGAAAGTAGTACGTATAAGACCCGAAACCAAGTGATCTTGCCATGGACAGGGTGAACCCCGTCGAAAGTCGGGGGGAGGCCCGAACCGGTTAGTCGTGCAATACTATCGGATGATCTGTGGTAAGGAGTGAAAAGCTTATCGAACTTGGTAATAGCTGGTTCTCTCCGAAATAGCTTTTGGGCTAGCGTCTTTTCGTTTTCTGGGGGTAGAGCTACTGGATGGATTGAATAGGGAGAAATCTCGTCAATCCAACCAAACTCCGAATACCAGAAGTTTTAGCGAAAGGGCAGTTAGACCATGGGGGCTAAGCTCCATTGGTCAAAAGGGAAACAGCCCTAATCTCAATCTAAGGTCCCAAAATTTTTGCTAAGTGCACTTAAGGAAGTGAAATTTCTCTGACAGCGAGGAAGTTGGCTTAGAAGCAGCCACCTTTTAAAGAGTGCGTAACAGCTCACTCGTTAAGAGATTTTGCACCGTAAATAATCGGGGCTAAGCAAAATACCGAAGGTGAGGGCGAATTTGCTTTAACACCGAGTGTTGAAGGTTTTTAAACATTCGGTGTTGGGTAAATTCGCGGTAGGAGAGTATTCCAAACGCGATGAAGTTTACGACGCGAGTCGGAATGGAGTGTTTGGAAGTAAGAATGTTGGCACAAGTAACCACAATCCCGGTGAGATTACCGGGACGCCGAAAGCCCAAGGTTTCCTTGGCAATGTTGATCAACCAAGGGTTAGTCGGTCCTAAGGCAATGGCGAAAGCCGCAGTCGATGGACACACGGTTAATATTCCGTGACTTCCTTATTTTTCCGACGGGAGGACGGAGTCTAGTAGTTTGAGCGATTAATTGGATTATCGTTTTTGGCTTAAGGACGTTTTATTGGTAAAACCGTAAAGCATAAATCCAAGAGTTGAAAAAAGATTGATCTACGGATCAATCAATTTAAGCGAGCAGGCTTCCAAGAAAAATCTCTAGGATCCGCCGCAAGGCGGAAAAAAATAAGGAAACCGTACCTAAATCGACACAGATGGGCGGGTCGAGAAGACCAAGGCGAACGGGTGAATGCTCCCCAAGGAACTCGGCAAAAAAGCGGCCGTAACTTAGGGATAAGGCCTGCCTCGACGCAAGTCGAGGCCGCAGTGAAAGTACCCCTGGCGACTGTTTATCAAAAACACAGCTCCCTGCGAACTCGTAAGAGGATGTATAGGGGGTGATGCCTGACCAATGCGAGAAGGTTAAAATATGGCTGTGTTTCGCTTTTAGCGGAATGCTGACTGTATTAAGCCCTCGTGAATGTCGGTCGTAACTATAACGATCCTAAGGTAGCGAAATTCCTTGTCAGGTAAGTTCTGACGCGCACGAATGGTACAACGACTGGGGGACTGTCTCGGGGAGTGGCCCGGTGAAAATACAATACCGGTGAAGATGCCGGTTACCTGCAGTTAGACGAAAAGACCCCGGAAGCTTTACTATAACTTGACATTGGGTTTAATCTTTGGATGCGTAGCATAGGTGGGAGGCTTTGAAGTTCCGCTCTTGGGCGGGATAGAGCCGACAGTGAAATACCACTCTTTCAAAATTTAAATTCTAACCTTGACGGCAAAAACGCCAAGGAACAGTGTCTGGCGGGTAGTTTGTATGGGGCGTACTCCTCCTAAAAAGTAACGGAGGAGTCTATTAAGGTCAGCTAGGCGCGGATGGAAACCGTGCCGATAGTGCAATGGCAAAAGCTGGCTTAACTGAAAGGCGTACATGCCGATCAGGCGCGAAAGCGGAGCATAGTGAACCGACCGTACGCATTAGAGGCGGCGGAAGATTAACGGATAAAAGCTACTCCGGGGATAACAGGCTGGTAGTGCCCAAGAGTTCATATCGACGGCACTGTTCGGCACCTCGATGTCGGCTCATCCTATCCTGGGGCTGGAGAAGGTCCCAAGGGTTTGGCTGTTCGCCAATTAAAAGGATACGCGAGCTGGGTTCAGACCGTCGTAAGACAGGTTGGTCTCCTATCTACTGCAGGCGCATTGATTCTTGAGGAGAGTTGTTCCTTGTACGAGAGGATCGGAATGAACTAACCTCTGGTGTACCAGTTGTTCCGCCAGGAGCATTGCTGGGTAGCTATGTCGGGAATGGATAACCGCTGAAGGCATCTAAGCGGGAAGCCAACTCCAAGATTAGAAATCGTTATGAGACCCCTAAGAGATTATTAGGTTGATAGGCTCTACGTGTACATGCAGTAATGCATTGAGCGGAGGAGTACTAATTCGTCCATCTCCCAAATGGAATTCTGAAAGTCACATAGATACTGTTCTTTGTGGAAGTGTACTTTTTTTGAAATATTGTTGACGTGAATTATAGAGATGAGTGTTCCGTTCTGGTGCTTTGTCGGTGGGGAAATACCTGTTCTCATTCCGAACACAGAAGTCAAGACCACTTGAGCCGATGATACTCTTAGGGGGAAAGTAGGTAGGCGCCAGTACGGAGCACTCATCTCAAGAAAAACCCACCAGCAATGGTGGGTTTTTTGTTTTGGTATGATAGGGGAATGTCATGGGCTACTACTCGTCAGATACTTTTTGCGCTTGGCGTTCTACTCGTTGTTGGCGCAGTGGGGGCCGCGTTTTACTTTTCATTTTTCTTCACCCCTGCTTCGTGTGATGACGGAGTCCAAAATCGCTCTGAGGAAGGGATTGATTGTGGTGGGGAATGTCCACGTCTCTGCAGCGCTCCCGCGGTAAGCACTCTGTGGGCGCGCTCAGTAGTTGTTGCGCCCGGCGTGTACCACGCCGTGGCACTCGTCCGTAACCCTGACACGCGCGCGTCAGGGAATGTGCCCTACACCGTTTCTCTTTTTGATAAAGACAATATTCTTGTTGCGGTTCGTGACGGCGAGCTCGCGCTTTCCCCGGGAGAAACGAGCGTTCTATTTGAAGCCAACGTGATTACCGGAGAACGCATTCCCACGAGGACATTCGTAGATATTGGACAAGGCGCGTTTATCCGTGAAGAACGTAGCACCCCTCCTGTCAAAATTCTTTCTTTTTCTTCTGATAACGAAGCAGGGCGTTTGACTGCAGTGATTGAAAACCAAACACTTTTTGCAATACAAGAAACGACCGTGAGTGCACTTCTTTTTAACGAAAGCGATATTCTCACCGACGCGTCGCAAACAGTTGTAGAAAATTTAGGAGGAAAGGAGCGCCGCGAAATTGTATTTACCTGGCAGAAACCATTTCTCATTCCTCCCACGCGCATTGATATTATTCCGTACGTCTCCGATGATAGGGCGTTATGGGGTTTTTAAAACGTATTGACTGGGTTCTCCTTTTTTCTGCCCTCGCCATTTCTTTGTTGGGGGTTATCAGTATGTACGAGTTTGGCGCGGTCAACCAATTTGCTCCACGTCAGGCAGTGTGGCTTTTGTTGGGTACGCTGCTTTTTTTTGCGGCGCATTTTATTGACTGGCGATTTTTGCGACGAACGGTGAGTGTTGTCGTTATTTACCTTGCCGCGGTAGCATTGCTCGCGCTTCTCTTTGTCCTTGGCGCGACGTTTCAAGGGGCACAGAGTTGGTTTGATGTGGGCGCGTTTGCCATACAACCCGCCGACCCCGCAAAACTCGCGCTGATTATTTTACTGGCAAAATATTTTTCACGGCGCCACATTGAAATTGCGCGTATGCGTCACATTCTCGTGTCGGGGGCGTATATGTTCGTCGTTTTTGTTCTCCTCTTTTTACAACCCGACTTCGGGAGCGCCATTATTGTGGCGGGGTTGTGGGCGGGGGTGATTTTGCTTGCGGGGATTCCGCTTCGCCACTTGGCACTCCTTGTTGGTGTCGCGGCTGTTGCCGGGGGGCTTTTGTGGTCGTTTGCGTTTGCTGATTACCAAAAAGACCGCATTCTCACGTTCCTCCACCCCCTTGCGGACATTGAGGGGGTTGGGTACAACGCTTTTCAGTCTACGGTGGCGGTGGGGAGTGGCGGGCTGTGGGGGAAGGGGGTGGGGTACGGAACGCAGTCGCGACTCCAGTTTTTGCCGGAGCACGAAACCGATTTTATCTTTGCGGCATTTGCTGAGGAGTGGGGGTTTGGCGGCGTGCTCATACTGCTTGGGCTTTTTGGAACACTCCTCTATCGCCTGGTGGTGCACGCTCGTTACGGTGCTACCAATTTTGAAACACTCTTTGCGCTCGGGGTCGCAGTACTTATTGTCGTCCACGCCACGATTCACATCGGGATGAACATTGGACTGCTTCCTGTAACGGGGACTACACTTCCCTTTATGAGTTACGGGGGGAGCCACCTTTTAACGGGATACCTCATGCTTGGCATGGTTTCCTCAATGCGTCGCTACGGTCGCCTCGTACACGAAGACATCCGCCATGAAGTGGTCGGTGCTTAAAAATAACAAACTTTACAGAGAAAGAAAGTTATGAGACATTACTTTACATGGCTACCAAAGACAGCGGAATAGAGATGAATTCTCAAGTAGAAGCGACTGACGCAATTGACACAGCATTTTTAAACGGCGTTGGGGTTGGTGTTCTTGGACTAGGTCTCTTATTTATAGGACTGATTGGATTTATTGAGTTTAATAAAATCAACAGACGGTATAGAGATTGATCACTCTTCTTGAGAGTGATTTTCAAAAAATTTCCATATATGGAAATTTTGGTATTTGGGAAGCAGAGAAAATGAATGAAATCAAAATTTGACAGAGAGAGAGAGTTGTAGTATTTTTCTTATATTATTTTAATTTAGAAAAAATTGTTTATGTCAGCAGAAATAGGAGCACTTCGGCCTCGTTTGGCAAATGATTCGATTGGTGAACCGCCTCCGCGAAGAGCGCCACGTTTTCGAGGTGATAATGGAGGACCAGTGGTTGTTGCAGAAACAAGACACGCTTCAAGGATAAACGGTATGGCCGTTGTCGTAATGTTGACAGCTATTGGTGGAGTTCCCGCTTTTGTTATTAATTATAACGAAATAACTAAATATGCAGAAGCGAATGGATTTACGGTTGAAAATTTCTTCAACGCACTCCGTGACGCGTTGAGCTAGTAGAGCTTCAAAGTTTTTTCTGTCATTACATCGAGCGAGAATTCTCGCTCGATTTTCTGTTTATTTCCGTAAGATGTTTATTACCATATAAGGTAAAAATTACCTTATATGGTAATATTTTTATATATGAAAAAGCGAGCAAGTGAGCTTTCAGAACAGGAGCGTATAAAGACCCTAGATATGCTCTATACTGCTGCCTCTTCAGTTTCAGGAAGGGATGCGATGAAACTTTTTCTTCGAGACTTATTGACCGAGAGCGAGCGCATTATGTTTGGGCGGCGTGTTTGGATAGCACGACTGCTTTTGCAAGGTTCATCTGCCGATGATATCGCGGGAAAGTTAAAAGTGAGCTACACCACTATTTATAAGGTAGAGCGATGGCTCGACGACCAAATGCCGGGGTATGAACAAGCACTCAAGGGGTTGGAAAAAGAGATGGACAAACGAGCTCTGAAGAGGGAAATGAAAGAAAATCCGTTTGGCTATGCGAGATTAAAGAAGAAATACCCGCTTCATTTTTTGCTATTTCCTGAGCCAAAGCCCAAAAAACAGTATCGCGATTAGATAGAGCAGTTTCTAGGTTTTATTATCATATATGGTAATTATTACCATATATGATAATTTTTACTTGAATAGAGGGAGGAAGCTATGAGCTTGACAGAGAGATAGAGTTGTAGTATTTTTCTTCTATTATTTTAATTTAGAAGAAATTGTTTATGTCAGCAGAAATAGGAGCACTTCATCCTCGTTTGGCGGCAGATGATGCGGGTCATAGTGGCGATGGGCGTCAGGTTTTGCCAAACGACAACGGTGGGCCAAGACTCATTCTTCCGAGCGGAAAGGAAATTGTAGGACTCGTACTCGCTTTTTCAATGGTGGCTGGTATCGGAGAAGTGCTTATCAATCGAAAAAGATTAGAAGAGTTGTACGAAGAGGGTTATAGTATAGATGAATTTGTAGACTTTCTCATAGGTGAGTTGACAAGGCCCCTCTAAAGATACACGACATCGAAGGTTGTGTATTTGATTTCAGCTTTTTTAACAGCCTAGTTCCTAGATATCTAAGGTCAAAACTTGACAGAGAGATGTGTTAACTTTTATTTGTTATTAAAATAGATAAAATTACAATAATATGTCTCGTCGTGAACTTTCTCCAGAAAAAGAAGGTACTCCTTGGGAGGTGCTAGGCGCAATCCTCTTCATAGTGGTCCTTTTTGGTGGAGGTGTTTGGGCAGGTTTTGAAATGGCCGATGGTCTGAATGACCCTGTAATTCCTACTGAATAGGTATTAATTTTTGGTAAACAGTTATAGTCTCTTGAACCATCAAATCGAGCGAGAATTCTCGCTCGATTTTTTGTTTGAGAGCGGAGGCGAGGGAAATACGAAGTGATGCATCAGACTGAAGGCGCCCGAGCGCTTCGGCGAGCGCGGTGACATTTTTAGAAGGAACGAGGAGTCCTGTTTTTTCATTTTCTATGAGGTCGGGAATGCCGCCAATGTTTGTGGCGACCACCGGCACTTCTGCGGCGCCCGCTTCAAGGAGAACGTAGGGGAGACCTTCTTTTACGGACGGAAGTACGAATACATCAAATGCGCGAATGAACGTGTGCGCGTCGGGAATGTAGCCCATCAATATAAAACGGTCTTCAAGGTGGTGCGCGGCAATAGCGAGCATAAGACGCTTCCGTTCTTCTCCCTCGCCGATAACCATAAATGTTGCACCCGATACTTTCTCTGCCGCCTCAATGAGGTGGGAGAGCCCTTTGTTTTTATGAAGTTCCGCAATGGTGCCAACAATGAATGCATCTTCGGGAAGATTCAGCGCCTCCCGCGCTTCCGTCCTCGGAAGCGCGGGTGAAGGGAGCGCAACACCGTTGGGAATATGAATAATTTTGTTTTTTGTAAATGGCCAGTTAGCGAAAGCGTTCGCATCTTTTTTTGAAACCGCAATAGTTTTTGTGCAGAGGAGTACAGTGATGTATGAAAATAATCTGATTACTATTTTTTGGTACCACGGCCGATCTTCAAAAAATGCCCATCCATGCGCGGTGTAGATAATTTTTTTGATTCCCACGACACGCGCAGCGAGCGCGCCCAAACCACCCGCCTTTGGTGAATGGAGGTGCACAATATCCGGTCTCTCAGTTTTTAAAAGGTGTAAGAAGTAGAAAAATGTTTTGACTTCTTTTATGAAAGATAGGTTGCGTTTCAGTGAGGGAATTGAAATGGTTTTAATGCCTTTATGGTGGAGTACCGCAAACAATTCACCGTCTCCGCCCGCGGCAACGGCGACATCCATCGTTCCCAAAAACGCCTCGGCAAGCTCACGAACGGATCGCGACGCTCCTCCGAGGCCCGATTTGGTGACTATAAATAAGACTTTTTTCCTGTTTAAGGCCATTACGTACCATAGTACAACGTCTCGTACCATTTTGCTTTCTCTTTGGTACTATGAGGGTAGGATATGCATCCCGTGAATAAACGAGATTGGGTTCTCTTGGTAAGTGGCGACGTAGTCGCTCTATTTTTTGCGCTCTACGCAACACTCACCATTCGCTACCTCGCGCTTCCGTCATACGACTTGTTTGTGCTCCACGTGGTGCCGTTTGCTATTCTTTCAGTGGCATGGGTGGTTGTGTTCATTATCGCGGGTCTCTACGATAAGCACACGACGATGATGCGGTTGCAGTTGCCGGACATTGTGCTCCGCGCGCAGTTGGCAAACGTAGCACTCGCCGCGGCATTTTTCTTTTTAATTCCATACTTCGGCATTGCTCCGAAAACAAACCTTTTTATTTTTCTTGTAGTTTCGTCGCTCCTCATTGTGCTCTGGCGCTTGGCGCTGTTTCCTCAGCTCCGTTTCAAAAAACGAGATCGTGCCATTTTGATTGGCACGGGAAAAGAAATGCAGGAGCTGTTTCGTGAAGTAAATCACAACCCTCGGTACTCGCTTGAGTTCGTGCACATGGCGGATGTGCGCCGAGACGGAAATCCCAATTTGGTGCAACAACAAATTTTAAAACGCATCACCACTGATCACGTGACGACCATCGTGGCAGACTTGCGCGACAAAGAAGTAGAATTGATGTTGCCGCTTCTCTACAACCTTTCTTTTGTGCAAACGAAAGTTGATATTTTAGATATGGCGACTATGTACGAAGACGTGTTTGAGCGCGTGCCGCTCTCCTTAATTAGCCACGAGTGGTTTGTGGAGCACATCACCATGGACCGGTACGCGGTGTACGACTTTTTTAAACGAGTTATTGATATCGTGGGAGCCGTGCTCATTGGGCTCGTATCGCTCATATTTTATCCGTTCGTGTGGCTTGCTATTCGTCTTGATGATCACGGACCACTCTTTGTATTTCAGGAGCGTGTCGGGCAGGGGCAGCGCACCATTCGCATCGCAAAATTTCGCACCATGGAGGGGGGCATGAGTGACACGGGAGACGAAGTATTGGAAAGTAAAAAGAAAGTAACCAACGTAGGGCGCCACCTACGAAATACGCGCATTGATGAGTTGCCGCAGCTGTGGTCGGTGTTGGTGGGGGATCAGTCGCTCATTGGGCCTCGACCGGAACTCCCCGCACTTGCACAAGTGTATGCGGATAAAATTCCGCACTATACGGCGCGGTACCTCGTTAAACCAGGGCTTTCAGGGTGGGCGCAGCTTCACCACCAGGCACATCCACACCACGGAACCGACGTTACTGAAACAAAGGTAAAACTTTCATACGATTTGTACTATCTTAAACATCGGTCTATTTTCTTAGACCTTTTGATTGGGCTTCGTACCATTCAGATTATTTTGTCGCGCGTTGGCAAATAATGCTCTATAGTAGAGGAATATGAAAAAAGCTGTAGTAACGGGAGGAGCGGGATTTATTGGGTCGCACATGACGGACGCGTTAGTTGCTGAGGGGTATGAGGTACACGTCATTGATGACCTTTCCGCGGGAAAGCGTGAACACGTGAATTCTGACGCTACACTCCACGTCCAGAATGTGTGTGATGTTGAGGCGATTAGCCCGATTATAAAAGGAGCAGATGCGGTTTTTCACTTCGCGGCAAAACCTCGCGTGACCTACTCCATTGAGCACCCTGATGAGACGAACACCATTAACATTGGCGGGTTTGTATCGGTGCTAACGGCGTCACAACGTGGGGGAGTGCGCCGTGTGGTGTACTCAGCATCAAGCTCCGCGTATGGAAATCAAGAAACGCTTCCCTTGGTTGAAGGTATGAAACCCGACCCCCTTTCGCCATACGGGTTGCAAAAGTACGTGGGCGAACTGTACGCAAAACTGTTTGCAGATTTATATACGTTAGAAACGGTTTCGCTTCGGTACTTCAATGTATACGGTCCGCGCCTTGATCCTGAGGGGGCGTACGCGCTCGTGATTGGTAAGTTTTTAAAACAGCGAAGTCTTGGGCAGCCCATGACTATTACAGGAGATGGTACCAACACCAGAGACTTCACCCACGTGTCTGACATTGTTCGGGGGAACCTCCTCGCCGCGACGTCGCC
>ERZ1292625.2991-Hain-H41-01um-R1-2991-length-14424-cov-4_pt1 | contig 14199 bp, 16 predicted proteins | sample MGYA00564400_ERZ1292625 | MGnify/ENA primary metagenome ERZ1292625 (study PRJEB36523, sample SAMEA6512639) | groundwater metagenome | collected 2019-01-08 | study: AquaDiva: Metagenomics assemblies of 32 groundwater samples | reverse complement strand
CTACTGGGCTGCGGTCTGATTCACCCCAATGTGCTGCATGCTGCCGGTATTGATACCAATGTCTACACCGGTTTTGCCTGGGGTGGCGGCATTGATCGCCTGGTCATGATGAAATACGGCATCGAAGATGTTCGCTACTTCCACGCGGCCAAGCTAGACTTTTTGAGGCAGTTCGCATGAAGATTAGCCTGAACACTATTCGCAGCATGAATAAGCACTATGGCAGTGCTGACGACGTCACCAAGATTGGCACTGACGCACTTGTCGAGAAGATCGGTGCGCAACTTGGTGCTGTCGAAGAAGTCACCTCGTTTGGCAAAAAGTACCAAGGTATAGTCATCGCCAAAGTCGTGAGCTGCGACCAACATCCTAACGCTGACAAGCTCAAGGTTTGCACTATTGACGACGGCGGTAATACACCTTCTGTCAAGAGGGACGCTAACGGATATGTTCAAGTTGTCTGTGGGGCGCCAAATGTGCGCGTAGGACTAACCGTGGCCTGGCTGCCGCCGGGAGCCACCGTGCCGGCAACAATAGGGCTAGGCCAGGATCCATTTGTGCTCGAAGCCCGCGAGCTGCGCGGCGTGGTGAGTAATGGCATGTTGGCTTCGCCAGCTGAGTTGGCGCTGAGCGAAGATCACAGCGGACTGTTAGAAATCGACGGGGACATCAAGCCTGGCACGGACTTTGCCGAAGCCTTTGACCTAAGCGGCGACGTGGTGCTGGATATTGAGAATAAGATGTTCACTCACCGGCCGGACTGCTTTGGCTATCTGGGCGTAGCTCGTGAGTTGGCCGGCATTCAGGGTATGCCCTATAAGAGTCCAGACTGGTTTGTTACTAATCCGACTTTTCCTGAGCCAGAAGCTGATATTTTGCCGCTGACCATCACCAACGAATTGCCGGAGCTGGTTCCGCGCTTCACTGCCATCGCTCTAAGAGATGTCAAAGTTGGCTCAAGTCCGGTTTGGCTCCAGATAGAACTGGCCAAAGTCGGCCAGAACTCCATCAATAACATCGTCGACTATACCAACTTCTTCATGCTGCTGACTGGCCAGCCGTTGCATGCCTTTGACTACGATAAAGTCGCGGCCCTGAGCGGCGGCAACGGCGCCAATATTGTAATTCGTAACCCCAAAGCTAACGAGAAGTTAACCCTTCTGAATGGCCAAGAACTCACGCCTCGCCCAGAGGCGATTATGATTGCCACCGACAAGCAGCTAATTGGTATCGGCGGCGTCAAAGGCGGCCTGGACACCGGTGTCGACGCTAACACCAAGAACATTATTCTGGAGTGCGCCAACTTTGATATGTACTCGATTCGTCGCACCAGTATGGCGCATGGTTTGTTCACCGATGCCGTGACGCGCTTCAACAAAGGCCAGAGTCCCTTGCAGAACCTGGCCGTACTAGCCAAGATTGTCGATGAAATCCGCCAACGCGCTGAGGGCAAAGTCGCGAGCCGACTTATAGACAACAATCATCTGGATGAGAAGCTTAACAAGCGGGGCTCACTCTACCCGTCGATTAAGCTGCCGACTGAGTTTATCAATGCCCGACTTGGCACCACGCTCAAGGCCGAAGAAATGAAAAAACTGCTCACTAACGTCGAATTCCAAGTCGAAACAGAGGGCGATGAACTAAGTGTTACAGCACCGTTCTGGCGCACCGACGTCGAGCTGCGCGAAGATGTTGTTGAAGAAATCGGCCGTTTGCACGGTTACGACAAACTGTCGCCGGAGCTGCCCAAGCGTGATCTGACACCTACGCCCCAAGATGCCTTGCTGAAGGCGAAGAGCCAGATTCGGGCTCGCCTAAGCAAGGCTGGCGCTAACGAGGTGTTGACCTATAGCTTTGTTCACGAAGACCTTATGAAGAAGGTTGGCCAGGACAGCGGCAAGGCTTTTCGGATTGGCAATGCTCTGAGCCCCGACCTGCAATATTATCGTATTAGCTTGGTGCCCAGCCTGCTGGACAAGATTCACGCCAATATCAAGGCCGGTTATGATGAATTCGCCCTTTTTGAGCTTGGTAAGACTCATGGCCTAGATCATGTAGACAAGCAAGGACTGCCGGTCGAGTTTGAGTTCACGGCACTGGTAATCACGGTCAACGACAAGCTCAAAAAGCCCGGCGCAGCCTACTACGAAGCGCGCAAGTATCTAGAGACGCTTGCTCTTAGCGGAAGCCTAGAGTTCAAGCCAGTTAGTCCAGAGATGCAAAAATATCCGGTAGTTCAACCCTATGACCTCAATCGTTCAGCTCTAGTCAATATCAAGGGCGGGGCTTTCTTGGGTATTATTGGCGAATTTAAGCCCAGCGTTACTAAGGCGCTGAAGCTGCCCAAACGAACAGCCGGCTTTGAGGTCGATACGGCCGTACTTCAGCCTCTACTGGCTAACCCCGCTAGTTATGTAGCCCTACCGCGTTTTCCTAAGGTGACCCAGGACATAACATTGCGTGTGGCGGCTGATTTAAGTCATCAAGATTTGTTTAATTTTGTTCGCGCAGAATTAGGCAAGGTTCAGCCCCATAACACGCTGCCAACGCTTCAGCCGGGCGATATTTATCAGAGCGCCAACGATAATAAGCACAAAAACATCACTTTTAGACTGAGTATTGCTAGTTATGACCGCACACTTACCGATACCGAAGTCAACAAACTGTTAGACGAAGTAGCGGCGGCTGCCAAAACCAAGCTCCACGCCAAAAGGGTATAGATAAGAAATGCTTCAGCTCATAAACTCGCTAAGTAGCGCCACAGATGTTTTTGCTAGTGCTGGCGGCGGCGGTTCGGGTGGCGGTTCTGGCGATGGCGGCGGTGTTATCGCGCTGCTCGGCTATGTTCCGACCCATCTCTGGGGTTCGTTCCTGAGGCGCAAAGCCAAGAATCCGGTAGGTCTGACACTCATGATTATTGGTACTTTGGTCTATGGCTTCGGCTGGTGGTTCTTCGGGGCTTTTGGCTTCTTCGTCAGTCTTGGGGCTTTTGTGGGTGGTCCGGCCGGATATTACGGCTGGTTTGGCAAAATATCGGCACGTGTTCGCAAGAAGGCCAAGCAAGAAATCACAGCGGCCGCTAGCCAAGATCCGGCCTGGAACGAAGACGCACTCAAGCAACATGTTCAAGATACCTTCGCTAAGTTTCAGAGCGATTGGTCGGCCTTTAACACCGAAAACATGAAAAGTTATTTAACCCCAAACTATGCTTACCACATAGAGCTTATGCTATTGGCGCTTCGTCAACGTCGACGCCGTAATAATGTGGAGTCGCCTGAGCTTATAGAGACTTATCCGACTGATGTGGATGATGCGGCGACCAACGCTCAGGACAGAGTGACGTTCCTAGTTCATGCTAAGGCTCATGATGTGCTAATCGAGAACGTTGATGGTCAAGAGCAAGAATTATTCGCGAACAACAACGAGCTCTATGAGTATTGGCACTTTGCACGGTCTGACAACGGTTGGCTGCTGGACAACATAACTCAGCTGACCGAGCAAAAAGGTATGGAGCGGGCTGATGTGCGGGCTTTTGCTCAGACTAACAACTTATATTACAGCTTAGACTGGGGCTGGCTGTTGCTGCCGCGGCGAGGTCAGCTATTCGGCAAGGGCAAGTTCGGTACTTCGGATATCAACAACCATGTCATTGGCGTTTATAACAAACTGCTTATCGAGCTCTATACTTATTTGCCGACTACAAAAGCCGATGACACCAACAAAGCTCAGTATGTCATCGCCCAAGTCGCTCTGCCCAAACGCTACGACTCGATCATCGTCGAGGCCAAGTCGGGCGGGCTTCTGGGCAATAGCTTTGGTTCTCTGTTTGGCCGTGCCCCCAAGGGCTATAACCACTTGAAGCTGGAGTGGCCAGACTTTAACAAGCGCTACAGCGTGTATGCCACCAATGTCGAACAAGTAACAGCTTTTGAACTACTTCATCCGGTCTATATGGAGAAATTGTTTGCCCTGCCATTTAAGGTGAGCATCGAAGTAGTCGACAACGTAGTCTATCTTTATACCAAGGACAAAAAAGCCGATTATGAGCTGATGTATAGCATCCTAAAGGACGCTTTTAAGGAGATGAAACTGTAGCTAGCAGGACTAGACAAAGCTAGTGGTTTCGGGTTAGAATGGATTATGCAGATCAGTAATAAAACCTCACTTACATTCGATGATGTTCTCCTTAAGCCCGGTTATGCCGGGTTTTCTCGTTCAGGCATCGACACCAGTACCCAATTAACCCGTAATATTAAGCTCAAGGCTCCTCTGGTATCGGCTCCCATGGATACAGTTACCGAGAGTGAACTAGCTATCGCTTTGGGCAAATTCGGCGGCATTGGTATTATTCACCGCAACCTGACTATCGAAGATCAAGCGGCCGAAGTAGCGAAAGTTAAGAAGGCTGGCCAGCTAGTCGGTGCAGCCGTCGGCTCTAGCCCCGGCTACGAGAAGCGCGTCGAAGCTCTAGTCGCTGCTGGTGTAGACGTTATTGTCGTCGACTCAGCTCATGGCTACGCCAAGTATGTCATTGAAGCCCTGGAGCATATCAAGAAGCATCACAAAGTTGATGTCATTGCTGGCAACATTGCCACCGCCGAAGGTGCCGAAGCTCTGATCAAGGCCGGCGCTGACGGCTTGCGTGTTGGTATGGGGCCAGGTGCCATCTGTACGACTCGCATTGTCTCGGGCATGGGCGTGCCGCAATTGACGGCCATTATGGACTCGGCCGAAGTTGCCAAGAAGCACGGTGTACCCGTGATTGCCGATGGCGGCATTAACTACTTTGGTGATATTACTAAGGCCTTGGCGGCTGGTGCTTCGTCAGTCATGATGGGTCGCTTGTTTGCCGCTACCGAGGAATCGCCGGGTGAGATCGTTGAGTTCACGAAGGAGGAAGTACCAAGGCGCTTCCAGAGCATCGTCAACGGCTCCGAAAAGTACAAGTTCAAGGCTTACCGCGGCATGGGCTCTATCGGTGCCATGGAACGAGGCAAACAGATCAGCTCCGCAGACGAATTCCACGGCAAAAGCTACACCAATAAAAGTATTCTGATCGCCGAAGGTGTTGAGGGACTAGTGCCTTGCACCGGTGACCTGGCAACCGTTGCCGGAACCATGCTAGAAGGTATTCGCTCTGGCTTCTACTACGTTGGCGCTGATAATATCGACAAGCTTTGGAAGATAGCAGTTCTGCATCGCATCACGACGGCGTCTCTCAGCGAAAGTCACCCCCACGACCTCTTCGTCACTAGCGCTGGCAATAGCTACCCCAGCTAGTCATGTATACTAGTATGAAATAACGGAGGGTAAGATGGCACAAAAGCGTCAACGCATTATAGCTGGGTTCTTTGCAGGATTATTCCTGTTTACATCGTCTGCACTGACAATCGGCGTGATTTATCAAATGGTTCAAGACGGTAAGAAGAAGCCAGACAATGGTGCTGCTAGCATACCAGCATCGACAACTAACCCTAAGGAGACAAAAGTGGAGAACAAACTACAAGGCACCCAACTATCCGGCTTTACGCCAACACCAACAATTTCTAAGCTAGAAGCCATTGACAGCACCCCAGGTAATGGCGATGCAGTTAAGCCCGGAGCTACAGTCACGGTTGACTATACTGGCGCTGTGGCTGCGACTGGTGTAGTCTTCCAGAGTTCCAAGGACACCGGACAACCCGTATCTTTCCCATTGAGCGGGGTCATAGCCGGTTGGTCACAGGGAATTCCCGGCATGAAAGAGGGCGGCACCCGCCGTTTGCTCATCCCCGCCGCTCTAGCCTATGGCGCTAATCCACCATCTGGATCAGGCATTCCAGCCAACGCTGATCTGGTATTCGATGTAACTTTGCACTCTATTTCGAAACAATAAGCTTATAGAGGCAAACGTATTAAAAAACACAATATATAGTGTCTTGAATTATACGCGGGCGCTATATATAATCAGCAGTACAGTCAGATATTGTTCTGAACTAGAGCATTAAACAAAATAAAAAAGCGTCCAGAAAAACGACTGTAGCCGTACCTGAGAGACACGGCGGTGGTTCTGACGCTCTAAACGAGGGAGACCAAAATGGTCAAAAACATCACTATCTTCACCACCAATACTTGTGCCTACTGCCAGATGGTCAAAAAGTATCTTGGCGCCAAGGGCATGAGCTACGAAGAAGTCAACCTCGACGATCATCCTCACCGTCAGGCCGAAGCCCTGGAGATGTCCGGCGCTATGACGGTACCTGTCACTGTTGTTACCAAGACAGATGACTCACAGGAAGTAATTGTCGGCTACAACCTAGCCCGCCTAGCCCCTGCTGTAGCCTAGTAGCAATCCATGTCGTACACTAGGGTCACTGACCTGGTGGAATTAATGTACAATGAATATCCATGAGTGATGAAGCAAAAGACATACCCAAGCACGATGTGATAATCATTGGTGCTGGCCCGGCTGCCTTGGCGGCAGCTATCTATACCACGCGCGAAGATATCGATACTCTGCTATTCGAGCGTGGCGTCGTGGGTGGTTTGGCGGCTGTAACAGATATGATAGACAATTACCCCGGCTTTCCTGACGGTGTTGACGGCATCAAGCTGGCTGATGAACTGCGCAAGCAGGCCGAACGCTTCGGAGCAGTCATCGAACTGGGCGAAGTTACAGCCATTCATGACGAAGGCAAACTCAAGCGCCTAGAAACGACCAGCGGCGACATGCACGCTCGTGCGGTTCTGATTGCTACTGGCTCTGATTATAAGAAGATTGGCGTGCCAGGCGAGCAAGAATATTATGCCCGCGGCGTACACTATTGTGCGACCTGCGACGGGGCTTTTTATCGTGACAAGCGGCTGGTGGTGGTTGGCGGCGGCAACTCGGCTGTCCAAGAGGCAATCTTCCTGACCCGTTTCGCAACTCACATCGATCTGTTAGTGCGTTCAACCATCAAAGCTAGCGATGTGCTGGAGCACGAGCTCGACGAGTACGTTAAGCAGGGCAAGGTGACCGTTCACCTCGGCACAACCACTGATGAGATTATTGGCAAAGATAAGTTTGTGACAAAAGTTATCGGCACCAAGGATGGCAAGAAGGTCGACTTCAAGACCGATGGCGTCTTCGTCTTCGTCGGCCTGATGCCCAATTCTCAGTTCCTCAAGCCAACTCCGGTCAAGCTGGACGAAATCGGCTTTGTTATCACCGATCAGCACCTGCACACGACTATGCGCGGCGTCTTCGCGGCTGGTGACATTCGATCAGGCGCCACCATGCAGATAGCCAGTGCCGCCGGCGAAGGCGCCACGGCGGCACTCAAAATTCGCGAATATCTCGAAGGTCGCCTTCACCCCGTCCAGAATTAGTCCCCTCCAGAACTAGTAGTTCGCCTCGTAGTTAGGGAAGAAATCCAACACCAGTTGACGCTGCTCAATACCTGCCTTTTTAAGATCCTTTTCGAGGTTTTCGACCATTGGCTCGGGTCCAGAGACATAAATTAGTGTGTCTTCGGAAGGCTTACTAAGGCCAAGAATCATCTCGGTGGTTATGCGGCCTCTTTCGCCGCCCCATTCTGCGGACGGCTGGCCAACAATAATTGTTGGTTTTATGTTGGTAGCGTCGAAGGAAGGCTGGAAGATAATTTCATCCTCGGTGCTCACGCCGTAAAGCAGCTTGATAGGACGAGTTTCGCCTGTTGCGGCTAGCCAGCTCAGAATGCTGTGAAAAGGCGTTATGCCGATGCCGCCGGCCACAAACACTAGCGGAGTCTGAATCAGCTTGGGTAGCACGAAGTCACCCATGGGGTCACTCATAATAAGTTCTGCACCTGTCTCAAGGCCAAAAAGAATCTTCTTGAAGCTACTGCTCTTGTCGTCGCCGGCGTATTTAGTTGTGATAGTCAGCAGCTCATCGGTCGGCGAAGAAGACAGAGTGAACCAGTGCTTGATGCCGCGTTTGTCAGGATTCTTATGCTTGACCGTCAGCTCAACGAACTGACCAGCGGTGTAGTGGACAGGCTTTTCCGGCTTGAAGAAGAAGGTCGTAATATTCGACGCTTCTGCTTGTTTGTGATCCAAAACAACCTTCATACTATCAGTCTAACAGATTAAGAGGGCTACTTTTCGAACAGGTCAGGATAATCAGTGACTACCCCGTAGAGGCCGTACTTGGCCCAGCGCCTGGCTTTAACCGGATCGTTCAGGGGGTAAGCCATGAGGCGATAGCCACTTCGCGATACCATTCTAATAAATCCGCTCCACAGCCATAGCTGGTTCATGGCAATAAACTTGGTGCTCAGTTGACGGGCGCGGCGCGAGGCGCGTATACCGCTCCAGGGTTCAATAACGATGGTTTGGATGCTGGGCAAGGCAGCATGTAATTCCAGCAGAGTTTTTTGGCTTTTGGAGCCTAGTAATAAATATTCGGGTTTCCAGTCTTTGGCCAGATACGATTTAATAATTTTAACGATTGGCGCCACTGGCTCGCCGGCTTTGACCTCAACGTACAGTGGCACCGAATGGCCAATTGTCTCTAGGACTTGCGCGAACGTTGCCAGATCTTTTTTGTGCTTCAGTAGCTGTTCGTAATTGTGACTCTCTATAATGTGGCGTTCGCCGTTCGGGTCAGAAAGGTATGAATTATGATGCACAACAACGACATTGTCGCGGCTTACGCGGAGATCAAACTCGAGCATGTCAACGTGATGATCCAAGGCTTTTTGGAAACTGGCAAGGGTGTTTTCGGGAGCAAGACCGCGCGCGCCGCGATGACCAATGATCTTCATACGTCTTAGTGTACAATATTGGTAAGTATAAGGAGTAAGCAAGTGCCAGACTTTAACCAAGTATTAGAACCCGGTGATTATAGCAGCGGTACAGTCAACACAGTAGTAGAAATTCCTGAGGGCAGTATCCTGAAGATTGAATGGGATCGTAAGCGCGCCGCGTTCATGATCGACAGAGTAGAGCCATCGATCTATGCCAAGCCAGTTAATTATGGCTTCATTCCGCAGACGCTTGATGGCGATGGGGATGAACTCGATACTTTGGTGGTCTGCGCTGAGCCGATTCCGACTGGTGTCTGGCTGGAGACCAAGATTATAGGTGTCATGAATTTCGAAGATGACGGCGACATCGATCACAAGATTGTTGTGGTGCCGTCCGATGATCGCAATACAGGTGATAGCATCAACAGCCTGGCTGATCTTGGTGAACGCTGGCAGCAAAAGGTTGCCGAACACTTCAACCACTACAAAGATCTCAAGAAGCCAGGTGTCACGAAAGTCCAAGGCTGGGGTGACGTCGAAGCTGCCAAGGCCGTCATTGCCGAATCTATCGAGCGCTACAAAAACCAGTAAATTATGCAAAAGATAGTTCCAGACGATAGCGTACTGATTCCGCCAGAAGCCAGCCGGGTCTTCGAGGGTCAAATCTTTGATACTTATCAGTGGTCGCAGACGATGTTCGACGGCTCCAGTCACACCTTCGAAATGCTCAAGCGGCCAGATACAGTCACTGTTATGTGTGTGGTCGACGAAAAAGTCTTGGTAATTGACGAGGAACAGCCGCACGTTGGCACGCGCCGGAGCTTCCCTGGCGGCCGGGTTGATGACACCGACGCTAGCGTCGAAGCTGCCGCCAAGCGCGAAGTTCTAGAAGAGACCGGTTATAGTTTCAAGAATTGGCGACTGGTCAAGGTCTGGCAGCCGCACAACAAAATGGAATGGTTCATCTATCTGCTTTTGGCTTGGGATGTCGAGAGTAAGACTGAGCCCAACCTTGACGCTGGTGAGAAAATCACCGTTCAGAACTTATCGTTTGACGAACTCAAAGAGCTAGTCATTAACAAATCGAGCTACCTAGGCGATAGCACGGCCATATTCGAGAACATTGAGGACATGGAGCAACTCTTGGCGTTGCCCGAGTTCACTGGGCAAACCAATGGGTAAAGATGATTCTAAGAAACCGGCAACAGTAGTCTTCAACGGCAAGATCGGTCAAGTCGTGCATACTGAACAGCCGGACGGTCGAGTCTTCGAGCATTTTGTAAGGCCGCCAGGGACTAGAATAGTGATTGTTTCCTCTGACAAAAAGATTCTAATCACCAAAGAGCATCGCCTGGAGACTGGCAACGTCGACCTTAGGCTGCCCGGTGGCAAAGTTCGCGATACCTTAGCTTCATACAATGAATTGCTGCAAAGTGGTGAGGATATCGTTGAAGCCGCCAAGCAAGCGGCTATCAAGGAGGCCCTTGAAGAAACTGGCTTAATAGTCGAAAACATCAAACTACTAACTATGGCCAACGCTGGTGCGACCGTCGAATGGGATCTCTACTACTTCCTGGTAGATAAGTACAAAGAAAACCCCAGCGGCCAAGAGCTCGAACTCGGTGAAGATATCGAGGTTACTTGGATGACTCCAGCAGAGATCGAGCAAGCCATAGCTGATGGTGACATGCAAGAATGGAGAACCGTCGGCGTGTTATCGGGACTCGTGTTACCTAGGCTCACCGGTCAAACCGTCGACCGCTAGCCTTTATCGCTCTTTTGCATCATTTAGTTCGGTTGTAACGTGCTGGAGTCTTTGAGAATTGTTGTATAATCAGTGTATGAGCAGCGGAGAATTCAAGGACAGGCCAACGCAAGATTGTGATATCGAAATCATAGCTGCGTTACCTCACGCCGATGGCAGCGTAACACCGATAGTGATTGGGGCAGGCTCGTTCGATGATTTCAAAGCAGCCTGCGGAGAAGCTGACGAGTCGGCGCAAGCTACTGATCCCTCTCAAGCTAACCCGGAAAGTGTTCGAGCCAAGTATGTCATCAGAAGAATGGCCGAAGCCGGCGGAGTAACATCGCAACTGGCCTTCTATACTGGCGCTACCATTGGCCAAATGATAAGAGCCGAAGAACAATCCAGGCCGGCAGCTTAAGTTGCATAAGTGCAAGTAAGCTTTTAGAATGTAATCATAAGCGTTAAACTAAATATAAACAGGGGATCTGAATGAAAACACGTGTAGCAATCAATGGTTTTGGGCGGATTGGGCGCAATGCCTTCAAGGTAGCCTTCGAGCGCAGTGATCTGGAGATCGTGGCTATTAACGACCTGACCGACACTAAGACTTTGGCGCATCTATTGAAGCACGACAGCAACTACGGCACCTATGCCCAGAAGGTTGGGCACGATGACAAAGGAATTATTGTCGATGGCAAACACATCATGGTGCTAGCCGAAAAAGATCCTGCCGCTCTGCCTTGGGGGGAGCACAAAGTCGATGTAGTTATTGAATCCACTGGTTTTTTCGTAGATCCGGCCAAGGCCAAGGCTCATATTGACGCTGGCGCCAAGAAGGTTGTATTAAGTGCGCCAGCCAAGGGCGAGGGCGCCACGACAGTTGTGCTTGGCGTGAACGAGGATGAGCTCGAGACCGCCGAGAACATTATCAGCAACGCTTCATGTACGACTAACTGTATTACGCCCGTGGCTGCTGTAATTGAGAGCAACTTTGGTATCGACAAGGCCATGATGACTACAGTTCACAGTTATACCGCCAGCCAGAAGCTCCAGGACGCCCCGGCCAAAGACTTGCGCGAAGCCCGCAATGCCGCCGAGAACATCGTACCGACCACGACAGGTGCCAGCATTGCCGCTGGCCAAGCTTTGCCGGCCTTAGTAGGTATCTTCGGCGGCATGTCAGTGCGTGTTCCAACCCCCGTTGTGTCGCTCAGCGACTTCGTAATTATTACCAAGAAGAAGGTCACTGTCGAGGAAGTCAACGCAGCCTTTAAGAAGGCTGCCAAGGAGCCTTACTACCAAGGCATTCTCGACGTAAGCGAGGAACCTTTGGTCAGCAGCGACTACATCGGCAATAGTCACAGTGCAATTGTTGACTTACTGCTGACTGCGGTCGTTGGCGATAATATGCTGAAGGTCGTGGCTTGGTATGACAACGAGTGGGGCTATAGCAATCGCCTAGTCGAAGTCGTAGCCGACACTGGCCGCCTACTTCGCAGCAAGAAGGATTAGATGAAGCTTGCCCTGACTACTGATCACACCGGCTTTGAAGCTGCTAAGCAGCTCAAGGAATTCTTAGAATCATTGGGACACGAAGTCGTCGACTTTTGTCCGCAGACTTACGACGAAGCTGATGATTATCCAGACTTCATGTTCCCGGCCGCGAAGGCCGTGGCCGCTGGTGACTGCGAGGCCGGCATTATTCTCGGCGGCAGCGGACAGGGCGAAGCTATGGCTGCCAATAGAATTAAAGGCGCTCGTTGTGCCCTATTCTACGGTCCCGTGACGGCCAAGACTGCCATTGACGCCGAAGGCAATACTAGCGATGACCCCTACGAAATCCTAAGATTATCGCGCCAACACAACCACGCCAATGTTCTGAGTCTATCGGCGCGTTTCTTGACCGTTGAGGAGATGAAAAAAGCCATTGTGGTATGGCTGGACACCCCGTATAGCGCAGCTGAACGTCACGCCCGCCGAGTCAGCAAGCTTGACCAACATTAGTATAAGCGCTATACCGTTCTCCTCAAAGTAGCTGTATTATACATATAATGGCTAAAGTTTCAATTTGTCCGACGGTCACGGCCTATGATGCACACGAGTATCGTGCTCAAATGGAGCGCATCACGCCTTTCGCCAAAAGAGTGCACATTGACCTAATGGATGGCGAATTTGCCCCGACCAAATCACCAAGCTTGCAGCAGATCTGGTGGCCGCACGAGCTCACAGCCGATATTCATCTTATGTATCGACGGCCGATGGATTATATTGACCAGCTGATCAAGCTCAAGCCCAACATGGTTGTGATTCACAATGAGGCCGAAGTTCACCACATGCATTTTGCCGCCCAATTGCACAAAGAGGGCATAAAAGTTGGTCTAGCTGTCTTGCAAGATACGCCAATCGACTACGCCTACCAGATAATGCATAGCTTCGATCATGTCCTGGTCTTCAGCGGTGATCTTGGCCGTCACGGTGGCGAGGTCAATCTAGGACTATTAGATAAAGTGCGCAAGATTCGCGAGCATCACCCCGAAGCCGAAATCGGCTGGGACGGCGGCATCAACGACCACAATGCCAAGCAGCTCGTAGAAGCCGGCGTAGATGTCCTAAATGTTGGCGGCTTCATCCAGCAATCCGACGATCCGGCCGCCGCTTATGCTAAACTTATATCAGTTATTGAAGCTAAGTAATGCAGAAATTATCCCTAGAACGGCTGGAAACAATCGCCAATGATATCCGTGAGGATATTATTAAGATGCTGGAGCATGCCGGCAGCGGTCACAGCGCTGGACCACTAGGTTTAGCTGATATCTTCACGGCGCTGTACTTCGACGTAATGAAATATGATCCCAAGCAGCCTGATTGGGACGAAAGGGACATACTCTTGTTGAGCAATGGCCACTGTGTGCCGGTACAGTACGCCTCAATGGCTCATGCTGGCTTCTTCGATAAGAAGGAACTGATGACATTGCGTCAGCTGGGTACGCGCTTGCAAGGGCACCCAGAGCGCACCAAGTTACCCGGACTAGAAAACACCAGTGGCCCTCTCGGTTGTGGCCTCAGTCAGGCTTGCGGCATGGCGCTGGCCATGCGCATGGATAAGCAATCGCACCGCTGGATCTATGTAGTGATGGGTGACGGTGAGCAGGACGAGGGCAATGTCTGGGAGGCGGCTATGCTGGCTAACAAGTATAAGCTCAGCAATATTATCGCTATTACAGATCGAAACAACATTCAGATCGACGGGCCGACCGAATCAGTCATGCCGCTGGAAGACTTTAAGGCCAAGTGGGAGGCCTTCGGTTGGCACACTATCGAAGTCAACGGCAATGACATTGAGGCGGTGATTGACGCCTGTGCCATGGCCAAAGCCATTGTTGAGAAGCCGATTATGATCGTGGCGCACACCATTCCTGGCAAGGGCGTGGACTTCATGGAATATGACTTCACCTGGCACGGCAAACCGCCCGATCACGAACAGGCTAAGAAAGCTCTCCACGAACTGCGCACCCTGGGCGGAAAGATCAAGGGCGAGCATGAGTGATATGCATTTAGCCGATCTAGACAGTGAACTCGCAAACGAGCCAATCCGCAAAGGCTTCGGCAAAGGCCTACTCGAGGCCGGCAAGCGCGATGTCAACGTCGTGGCGGCTTGTGCCGATCTGACGGATTCAACCCAGATGAGCTTGTTCAAGGCTG
>ERZ1292625.3053-Hain-H41-01um-R1-3053-length-14204-cov-7_pt1 | contig 14204 bp, 20 predicted proteins | sample MGYA00564400_ERZ1292625 | MGnify/ENA primary metagenome ERZ1292625 (study PRJEB36523, sample SAMEA6512639) | groundwater metagenome | collected 2019-01-08 | study: AquaDiva: Metagenomics assemblies of 32 groundwater samples | reverse complement strand
CCTTGGGCTAATTTGCCCGTTTCGTTTTCCTCTAATCCGAGGAGGAACCATGGCCCGTGTGGTCATAGCCAGAAAACCTCATTTTATAAGGCCTTTTGGCTATGACCACCTGCAAATTTGTATCAATATACTGCTACTAGTTTAGCACACTTTTCTCCATTTTGTCAATAGCAACAAAATGGCGAGGTAGAAACCTACTACTTACAAAAAGAGAGAGTTAGTTTTGGGTAACCATAAGTACAATCGAGTTAAAAATTAATAAACGTAGTGAAGATTTTTTGTCTATAAATCGGATGGTCGGAAAATCCCGAAGGGAGGAACGGGAACCGTCCGATTTATTCAAAAAATCGAATGAAGTGAATATAATTTTACAAGATGGAGCGGGTTATCCAAAACTAATTCTCTCTTACCTCCCAATCCCGATGCATCTGCGGGATCATCATCTGCGGATTCCACGCCTTCTTGAGTTCTCCTAAATCTTGCGATACCTGATACTTCCCCCCCTCACCCACATAATCAATTTTCTGGTTCGAAAGCGGCGCCACTTCGTAAAAAACCATCTGCGCGATGCGCCGTCCGACAACCAAAGGAATCGAAAAATGCTGGGAATTATTGGTCACCTCCATCGTCCAGCGATTGAAGTATCCAATGTCCCCCCAACCAGCGTCTTTACAAACTTCAACAAAGTTTCTCCCCATCGATGAACGCGCGTACATTTTCGCCACGCAAATATCTCGGCCACCGATAAATTCCTGCGTGTGAGCCAAAACCGTTTCGCCGGGCTCTAAAACAATTATTTTAGCATCATCCGGAATGTTCTTGAGCTCAATCCCCCAATCTTTCCTTAAATCTCCGGCGAGTTCTGCCTCAAATGGTCCCGACCAAACAGTCTTGGTTGAAACCTCATCATAAAGGTTGTGAATGGTGTGTCTCCCCTTTGGGGCCTTTTCTCTCCAAAACCAGTTACCCAACGTCACGTCGTAACTTGTCGTCTTTAAATTCCTGTCATTAAAGGGTTCGATCACAATCGTCCCCTTTTTCATGTGTTCCAAAATCTGATTCTGCGATAAAAGCATGCGAGAATTCTATTACTTTTATGAGCAAAAATCAAAAGGCGTAAAAAAATGGGAGGCAAACCTGTTGCCTCCCCAAATCACCCTACTCCCTCTTGAGCCTAGCGCCACACCGGTCGCAGTACTTTTTCTCATCGGACGCCTTCTTGTTGTAACATGTCCCACAGCCACCACCCGTCATCTCCAGCATCTGGCGCTACGAGAGGCGAACCAACCCACCGCACATCTGGCAGTGCGAAGCCCCAGTCGAATGGCTGGTACCGCACTTGCAAATTCTGTCGCTCATAAACCTGCCCTCCTTATCGGTTGTAAAACTGCGTACACTCTATCATGTATTAAGTAAAAAGTCAAGCCAACCCTGCTTCTCGCCAAAAAAATAGACCCCATTTCCAACCGGGGTCTATAGCTAATTATCATCCACTACCATGAGCTACCATAAAAATACTTTGGTATGCCTCTCTTTGATCTCACCTTTATCTCTCGAACAAACGCGTTTATCGCCTGATACCTGCCGCAAACACAGTACCACTCACCCCTTCCCTCGGAGTTCACATCTTTTATCCATCCCCTTCTCCTAAGCGACCTTTCAGCTTGATCTCTCGACTCGAAGGGTCCAAACATCAAGCCCCGGGAAGCTCCGCTCCAATATTTACTCGTTATCTTCACCACAAAGAAACTCACAACATCCTCCTTTCAGGCTGGTTCAGCAACAAACCGTGTTGTACTCCTTAAGGCTAAGCCGCCTTAAAGCACGATCAAGTTCATACACGGTCAAACTGCAGTTTTTCGGAGACTCGCCTGGCGGCCATTTGAGCGCTCGATCATAATCCCATCTTTCAAGCAGAAAGCGAAAAGCCCGCAAAGTTCCACCGTGAGTCACCACCGCCACCCTCTCGCCCGCCCGATCTCGAAAAATTGTGTTTAAGAAAAGATAAACTCGCTGGACCACTTGAGCCAGGCTCTCCCCACCTGGTGGCACCGCGAAGAATCCGCCCATCGTCGCCCAGTAATCCCTAAGAAATGGGAAAGCTAAATCAGCTTCTGCTTCCGTCATGTCGTATGTATGGCCCGGATCTCTTTCGCGCAAAAAGTGGTTGGCGCGAACCTGCATCAAAGCCCGATCTTCTGGCTTATAGGCGTCGAGGATTAGCTCCGTAGTCTGCTTCGTTCGTTCATATCCAGAGTGATAAACATAGTCGAAAACCCCGAACCGATCACGAATCGCCCAACCAGTCATCCTGGCCTGCACAATCCCATCCGGAGTAATTGGAATTTTATGATCAGGAATTCCTTTAACCGTTCGCCGCATCTCCTCATCGGCAAAATAAACTGCGCCCCGCTTCACTCGATTCCTTTCCGATTCCGCATGCCTCACCAAAAGCAATAGTGATGGTCTGTCCACCCAAGCCTCCTTTTCAAGGTTCCAGCCCCAGCTTACATGAGCTCACTTAAAAAACCAACCCATTGACGAAACATGAAACAAAATCTATAATGTGGCCGGATCTTAAACAAACCACGCATGTAAACCAAGGAGGTCATTTGCGAAACAAAGGTGCCGTCATTCTAGTTCTTCTCTCCCTCGGTCTGATCGCCTGCGAAGAAACGAAAACCGAGAAATCGACCATTCTCTCCGAAAGAGCGGTGGTGGTCGAACGAGTATTCGCTCCCCCTCAACACTCTTTAAAAATCGTTAACCCCGACTTCGATTTTGGATTCGAACCTGGCATCACAATCGGTGACGGCATCCGGATCAAAAGCTCCGAAGTGCCCGCAAAGCACGCCACTGTCTTTCGCTGTGAGCACGGCAAGTTCATCATCGAGAGGAAATCAATCTACGACCGTTTTGATGAAGGCGACACGGTTGTCGTCACCTACCAAGAAATCTATCGATCCGTCTACAACGACAAAGATGGCGACGGAGAGAAAGAACAAATCTCTTCCGTTATCATCGGCTACGATTTTCTGGACGCAACCCTCGCTCCCCGCTAATTTGTAAAGGCGAAGCTACCAAGCTTCGCCTTTTTATTTTTTCAAAGTAAGCAAGCTTACCCCAAATCAAATAGTGCTCTTTTACTGGCTAAGTCACGTTTGACGTGGGTGGACGACGGGAGTCGAACCCGCAACCACCAGATCCACAATCTGGTGCTCTACCATTGAGCTACGCCCACCATATATCCGCCCACTGGCGGGACGCCATCATAATATTAAAAACAGGCCCTCTAGTCAATTTAGGGTTATAATATAGGTGCTACAAGATGGAAACAATACACTCCATTGAAACTCTCGTTGGCGGTAACACTTTTTTAACATACGCGGCTCTATTTTTGTCAACCGTCATCTTCGGCAACATATCCGCCTTTATCACATTCTGGTTGGCCTTCTTCGGCTACTTCGGCCCAAACGGATTAATCTACTTAGCCGTCACCGTTTTTTTAGCCGGAATTTTTTCGGACATAATGTGGTACTCCCTTGGTCAAACTCTGCGAGAAACTAGGTTCGGAAATTTTTTGAGAAACAGGTTTTCTCGAATAAAAAAAATAAAGGACTACATAAACGAAGACACCCTAAACTGGATCTTCCTAGCCAAATTCGTGTCGAGCACCAATGCCCCTTTTGTTTTTCTAACCGGCTGGGCCAAAGTTAATTTCAAAAAATTCTTCCGCGTGAGCATCTTCGCAATCGCCAACTGGACCATACTCATCATAGCTATAACCTATGTGCTCAAAACCACCTTCAGCCCGATTATTTCGATCGCTATCTTAAAAAGCCTCGAAGTTCTCTTGGTCTTTGGAGTGATAATATTTTTAGTTGCCAACTATATCCTCGGCCGCCTCTTCCGCAGGGGCATCGGTAAAAAATGGTCCGCCAAAGCCGCCAGTTTTGTGAGCCGATCCAAAAAACAGCCAAGATGACGTGGGGCTTTACTTTTTCCACATTAAAGATTAATATTTACTTCAATTCGTATATTCGTAACCAAAATGCCAATTACAAAATCCGCCAAAAAAGCTCTGCGCCAAAACCTAACTCGGCACAAGCAAAACAACAAGAAAAAGGAAGCCTACATAAAGCTTTTTAAAGATTTCAGCAATCTGGTTTCCGGCAAAGACGCCGACAAAGCCAAAGAAGCGCTGGCTAAAGTCTTCCAAGCCCTCGATAAAGCCGCCAAGACAAAAGTGATTGAAAAAAATAAAGCCAGCCGGTTAAAGTCCAGACTCTCAAAAATGATAAAAAAATAACGCCTCCAAAAGTGTTATTTTTTTACATCAAAGTTAAATCAACCAAAACTTCGTCATACTCCAACTTCCCCGACTTCACCATCAAATCGTACCGAGCTAAGTCTTGTAGTTTATCTGGCAGCTGGTAGGCCAAAATGTTAAAAATCTTCGCCGACGACTCCTTCGATCCCAAAACCTTCTCAAGCGCCCTCAACCTATCCGGCAAACTCCGTGATTTGAAACCCATAATTAAACTCCAAAAAACCGGCGCCTGCTCCACCCCCAACTCTTCCAAATCTCGAGTGTCGATCTCGACGCTAGATCCCGAGCTTGTCAAGGGACTACCTAAATGTCTAATCTTTTCCAACTCCGTCACTAAGCTCCAGGTGTTTTTCTGATAAACACTCGCTAAAAATTTTAAAGCGGTCGGCGTAACTTTTACACCCGATCGCTTCACTTCCCTCAAAATAAAACCTTCCCATTCTTGCCCTTCCAAAAACTCAAACTCCTGCGCTAATATGGGTTCCTTTCTCAAAAAATCCAGAGCCTTGACTGGTTTATCTTTCTCCGATAACAAAACCGTAATGTTCTTATGTTCTAAAACCTCCTGCAGAATTCTCTTCAGCTCCTTAGGTTCTGACTCAAAAGCCGAATCTAAAACCGCCATCTTTGCAGACTGAAAAAGAGATTGGCTCGCCAAAAACCCGCCGAGCCTCTCAAGCTCACCATCACTTTCCAGATCAAACCTTCCTACCCCGAAGCCGGACCGCTTCTTTTCAAACTCCGCCAAAATCTCCCGCTTCTTAGCTTCACGCCTATAATCGTCTGGTCCGTATAAAAATATAATCATAACTCAAAGAAGTTTGATAAACTCATCCACCGTGAGTTCGGCTTGAATGATGATTGATTTCAAAGTTTTAGGAGTCAGGTCTTTCCTGCTAAATGGAATCGTCACCCTTAAGTGCGATTTACCAGAGTGACGCAACTGCATATGGCTCCCAGTCTGATGATAAATAAAAAAACCGGCTCTACTCAAAACTTTTAAAACCAAAGACGATGGGATCCTCGGTAATTTAGGCACGATTTTGAATTAAACGCTTACCTTCACTTTTTCTCTCTTGGACAAACCGCGAAAAGAAACAATCCTATCTTTCAGTAAAGCCTCCAAGTAACATCGAATCGCATCTCTAACCATTTCTCGAGCCTCTCTTAAACTACTTCCCTCCGTTACTAACCCGGGAAGCTTAGGTACTGTGACTGTATATCCCGCGCCATTCGGATCAAAAACCGCACTATATTGAAAAATCTTCTCAACTCTTTTTGCCATAAATAGACTTTACTCTAAAAATATAGAAAATCAAACTCCGCCAAAATCTCTCGCTTCTTAGCTTCGCGCCGATAATCATCCGGCCCGTACAAGAAAATAATCATCTATCAATTATCTTAAAGGTTTTTAACATACCCTCATTATCCTTACGAGAACTCAAATAGCTCTCCTCGATTCCATAAAAATAATTCTTTCCCTTAAAGTAGTAAACGCGCCGTTCATTGAATGATGCCCCTTGTCCAAAAACAACACCTCCAAGCTCATTCAAGTCTATTGGGTTAGTCACTACTACCTCCCTTCCATTAACCATGGAATTTGCCTGAACATAAGAATATGGACACTGACTATCTCCCAGTTGGTAGCTATATTCTGAGCAAATCGAAGAGTATGAACCTTTTTCGTTGGCTAACATAAAATCAAAAATTTTACTCTCACCAACCTTAATATCGAAGGATCCCAATGGCCAGAACTCAGCCGCTGGAGATTTTAAACTCTCGGGGCTATTTCCATCCACCACAAACTCCGACACAGTTAAGGGGCCGTCAGTTTTAAAAGAATGGACAAAATAATTTTGAGGATGCTTTATCTCAAACCCGTATTCTTCGCTTCTATACGTCTTCCAATCTTGAGTATCAGTAGATCCTACGCCCGGCTTTAAAAAAGATACCAAATACGCCACCCCCGCCAAAATCACCAACCCCCCAACCACCGCCAAGATTTTTTTCCAATCAATTTTCATCAATAGATTTTGGAACCTCTCCTCTCAACACTAAAAACTAAAATCACTTTCTCGCTGGTTTTAACTTTATAAAAAATTCGATAAGCTCCAACTCGACGTCTCCAAACTTCGCCCCCCTCTTTCATCTTTTGGATATCTCCAAAATAAGGATTCGCCGGCAAAAATTTAATCACTTCCAAAATTGCCGCTACATAGCCTTTCGGAATTTTTTTCAAAAACTTGAAAACCGCCGGATCAACTTGTAAATCCCAGTTTTCTCGAGAGTTCATCGAAAGAAAGGGTTTTACCGCGCCTTAAGTTGCTTTCAGCTCTGACCAAAGCTCTCTTTTGAGCTATTGTGGGGACAAACTCCTTCGTCTTTTTTAATCTAACCAAAGCCTCATATTCTCGGCGAGGAATTACAATTAAATCATCTTCCCTCGCCAGTTTTTTAGGAATCGTAATTGTTGACATATGAAAATTCTACCCTACAAAATGCGGCAAATCAACCACCCCCAAAATTTTTTTCCAGTTAATTGCCATCTATTTGAAAAGTATTAGTAAAATGCTAGCATTGCCGCAGAACCTTAACAAGGAGAATAAAGCGATGAATTTGAATATCCCGCCCATCTCGAGAATTGAGTTTTGGCGCACTGGCAGTCCGCCTGGTGAGTTGTTCTTGAGTGAGAAAAAAACCATCACAGATTTGCCCGACTTAACTAAAATCAGAGACCTTCTTAACGGCGAGGTGGAAAAGCTAAAATTTTTTGACGAACCCCTAGGATGCCCCACCCATATACTCCATTTATTTTTCGAGCACAAAGTCGAACCAACTTCATTCGAATTCATTATGGGATGGGTTATAGACGACGGGGACAATGCTTACGTTTGCCAAGGAAAAGAATTCACGGAACTTTGGGAGCTCTTCGAAAAACAAATGTTCGGAGAGGCGTTTTGGCCACCAAAACCAAATACGGCTGAAATCGAAACCCCCACTACAACCTGAGGGAGGAATAAATGGCAAAAACAGCGCCGGTCATAACCGACATTCCCGAAATGAATACCGGATGGGTCTTCGATCCACCCGATCTAATCACCCGCATCCACCTCTGGAAACTTGACCCGCTCGAATTCACAATCATTGAGACCGAAACCACTGACTCGACTGTCCTTGAAAACATCAAAAGAATCCTGACTCCCGACTTTGCAGAAAGAGATATCTTGCCCGACGACACAAGTTTTCTGTATAACCCAACCTTCGTGTTAGAAATCTACGGAGATGAAGTCGATCCCGAACAACCCCAAGGGCTTTTCGTGGTTGGAAACATCATCATGCAAAACATGCCTTGCTCAACTGTTTGTTGCGCGCCGAAACATGACCACCTTTCAACCGAACTCTGGGACGCCTTGGAAAAGATTGTCGAAGGCAAACCTCACACGAGAATCCCATTTGATTACGGATGGATTTTCCGATTCGATCCCATCTTCAATCGCGACAAAGACTACTTAAGAAAGTTTCTCAAGCAAGAAGAAGCCAGCCCCGTCTAACCACGGGGTTTTTCTTTATGATTCGTATATTCGTAAAACATTCGTAATTTGTAAATCTTTTAGCCCAACCTAAATCAAACCACTAAGCGCTGACAGGTGGGGCAAAAGTGCGCCGACCTCTGCCCAACCTTTATCCTTTTTATAATATGCTTGCCCACCATAGCTTTAGCGAAGGAGGGGCCACGTTTACAAATTTCCCCGTGCCGCTGATACGTCAAAATCACACTCCCGTAATTCCCTTTTTTGCCATAAGTATCCCGAAAATCATCCGAACTCGTCCCTCTCATTTTGATTCCCTTCTCCAAAATCTTTTTCATCGCTAAATATAGCGCTTTAATATGCGCTTCTTTCAGTTTTTCTACTCGGCTAAGCGGATGAACCTTCGCCACATATAAAATCTCATCTGAATAAATATTGCCGATCCCAACCACAAACTGCTGGTCCATAAGCACTTGTTTGATCCTTCCTTTCTTACTCTTAAACAACTCTCGAAAATCTTTGTAACTAATCTCCAGCGCCTCTGGCCCCAAACTTTTCAAATCGGGCAAATTCAAAATTTTCTCTTTCGGCCCGCACAAAACTTTTGCGAATCGCCGCATGTCCGATAGCGCCAGCATCGGATATTGCTTGGAATCCAAAAAGAAGATCAATCGAATGAAACCATTCTTAGGATCACTCATCTCTTTCTCCCTACCGTCCTGCCTCCAACTTCGATCTTCGAACTTCCATCTCCCCAAAAGCAGGTGCCCCGTCATCTTCTGATGAATCAAAATCAAATAGCGGTCTGAAATTTCAATCAAAATATTCTTTCCCCGCCTCGACACCCCCACAATCTTTTTGCCAACAGCGTGCTTCTTGAACTGCGCTAAACTCATCCCCCTGAAATACTTCGGCCAATCCGTCCAAACATCCAAAATTTTCCGCCCCACCACGCGCTTTTGTAAATCCCTAACGACAGTTTCTACTTCTGGAAGTTCTGGCATTACAATATTCTACCCCTCTCTAACACGCTAAGAAAATTCGCCATTCGAAACCATAAGTGGAGGCGAGGTATAAATTACCGAGCGAACAGAGAAAATACCGGGTACCCCCGAGCGAAGCCGAGGTAGGGTGGAATTTTCTCGTCGAGAGCGAGTTAATTTCTCGAGCCGGAACGGGTTGAGGATAGCGAACTTTCTTAACACTACTCCGTCATGGGCATCTCCCTATCTGGAATAATGCCCGGATCCGTTGGCAGGGTAAAGAAAAATGTCGTCCCCCTGTTTATCTCCGACTCCCCCCAAATCTTCCCGCCGTGAGCCAAAACAATATTTTTATTGATGTACAGCCCCAAACCAGACCCCTCTGTCTGAAACTTAACCGCATTATCAGCCCTGAAAAACTTGCTAAATATCTTATTTATTTCAGCCGTGGGAATACCGATCCCGGTATCTCTTACGCTCACCTTCAAAAATGGTTCATTCTCGACCTTCTCAACTTTCACAATCACCTCTCCATTTTTTACGTTGTAACGAATTCCATTGTCTAGAAAATTTGATAAAACCATAGTGATCTTCTCCCTATTTATTATCACTTTCGGTAAAGTCTCTTTTGGTTTATCAAAGTAAACCTTCACTCCCGCCCGCTTGGCCTGCGGCAGAGCCTGAACCAAAATATCATTTATAAAGTCCGTCAGATCCGTCGGTTCAAAGGTATAGCCAAACCTTCCCTCCTCAATCTTCGCAACGTTTATCAAATCCTCAATAATCTTCAAAAGCTGCTGACCGGCTCGCGTCGCGTTATCGATGAGCATCTTGTTTTCTTCGTTAAGTCCCTGGTTCTGACTCAAAGTTTGAAGCGCCCAATTAACATTCGTAATCGGCCCGCGAAGCTGGTGCGAGGCTACTGTCACAAACTCGTTTTTAGATCTTAAAAGAAACTGCTCGCGACTACGATCATTGATAATTTTCATAAATCCGAGCAAATTCCCCACGTCATCTCCGAGCGGCGTCGTTATCACTCGAAATTCTAGTTGTGGATCATCAAAAATCAAATCCACTATCTGCGGATAAACTCCAGCCTTCGAACGACTAACAACCGACGGGGCAAGCGACGGGTAAATGACTTGGGTGATTAACTTTAGGCTCTCTTGACTCATCTCCTGGGGCGTAATCTTTTTGCCAACCACCCCATCCGCCTTAATACTAAAAAGTTTTTCTGCCGCCGGGTTAAAAAACAAAACCGTAAAATCTCGGTCATAAACTAGAATCGCGTCCTCCAAATTATAAATAATACTTCGAAGCTCGCTCCCCTCGACGGACTTCTCAAAACTAATTCGTGAAACTCGATAAGAGCTAAAAAAACCTAAAAATCCCAAAGCCAAAGTCAGAGCAGAAATTAGAAAAGCTTGCGCAAAATCTAGTAATACAAATGACAAAACAATAATCCCTAGCGAAAAAACCGGCAAAATCCAAAGCGGCCACACCTCCCTTTTGTCAATCGGCCCCCAAAAGCCTTGCGCTCGTTTATCAAAAAAAATACTCATTGAAGTGAAGCATTCCAAACCCTAAAACCTGCCTGCCTGTCAAAGCCTTGGCAATAGAAGGAAACCTATAACCTATGTTCCAAGCTCCCCCAATCTTTGCCCACGGAGACCCCAACTCGAAGCGGTACTCCTAAATCAAACACACCCTCCATTTCTTTTTTAACGATCTCGCTAACGTCTTTTATCATATCATCGGCCACCTCAAACAACAATTCATCGTGAATCGTAAGAAGCATTTTCACGCGCTCATTCCAAAATCCACGCAGAAGTAATTTCTCTTTCACCTTAATCATCGCCATCTTCATAATATCCGCCGCTAGTCCCTGAAGGGGGTGGTTAATCGCCGCCCTCTCCGCCTCAGCCATAAACTGCTGGGCAAAGGAATTAATGGCTGGTAAATATCTTCGTCGCCCCGTTAAAGTTTTAGTAAACCCGAATTTTCTAGTCTCCCTCTTGGTCTTTTCCTGCCAATCTCTAATCTCTGAAAACTCTCTAAAATACGCGTCCACAAATTCTTTGGCTTTATCCCTTGAAAGCCCGCTTGATTTCGCAAAGGCCGCCACGCCCATGCCGTAGAGCAGTCCAAAATTCAAAGCCTTTGCCAAACGCCGCTCGTCCTTTGAAACCTTGTCAATGGAAATTCCTAAAACCTTTGAAGCGGTGAGTGAGTGAATGTCGATATTGTTCTTGAAAGCTTCGATCATGGTTTTGTCATCTGCCACCGCCGCGAAAACCCGAAGCTCGATTTGAGAGTAATCGAAAGACAAAAGTGAATATCCGATGGGCGCCTCAAAAACCGCTCTTAATTCCCGAGACCATTTCGACTCCTGGGGTACATTTTGCAGATTAGGATTCCTGGAACTCAACCTGCCAGTAGCCGCCCCTGTCTGCACAAACTCTGTATGCACTCGCCCATCCTCGCCGATCAAACCCTGAAGCGCTTTAACGTAAGTTGTCTGAATCTTGAAATTCTCCCGATAATCCAAAACTAAATTTATAATTGAGTGTTCGTCTCTGAATTCAGCCAAACTCTCCTCGCGGGTCGAAATCGCTCCCCCACTAGTCTTTTTAGCCCGCTTCGGATTTACTCCAAGTTTTTCAAAAATGATCGCGCCTAATTGTTTTGGAGAGTTAATATTAAACTCTTCGCCAGCCGTTCCATAAATCCTGCCCCGAAGACTATCAATCTCCTTCTGAATTTTCTTCTCAAGATGCACCAACTTTTTAGGGTTAACCAAAATCCCATTTTTTTCCATTTCCGCGAGCACCGGCAAAAGCGGCATCTCAATGTTTTTAAAAACTTCTTCTACTTCATATTCCTTAATCCTCTTAACACAAAAACTAAAAAGTTTTTCATAATCTTCCGAATCTCCTTTCCAATTTACCTTCAAGAACTTTTTCGCCACCGCTTCTGGTTCATTGTAATCTTTAAAATCCGCATCAACCATCCAAAAAGCCACCCCCAAATCAAAAAAAGGCGGAAAAAGATCTTTCTTGCTAATCCATAATTTTTTTAAGATGGTTTTAAGATCAAAACCAACCTTAACTTTCTTCGATAAATACTCTTTGTTTTCCAAGTCCCCCTCGAAAACAAAAACTCTGTCTTCGTGGTTGGTAAAATCTTCCGTTTTCACACTCGGTCCGAACATCGACGTCTGTCCTGAAGCATTTTTCTTAGGCGAAACCTTCCCAATTTCTAGCGTCGGAGTTTGCTCTTCTCTCTCAGATTTTTCAACTTTATTCGCTCCACTCACTCTTTTCACCAAACTCTCAAACCCTAAACTTCGGAAGTATTCCGTGAGCTCTCCGCCCACACCATTAGAAAAATCTTCTGTTTTCAACTCTTCTAAACTTTTTAAATCTACCGGCGCATTCTTCTCCAAAGTTACGAGCGACTTCGAAAGCTCCGCTTCCTTTTCTTTCCCGACCAACTTTTTCCCGAGCTTCGGTTCCTTATCTAAATTTTTGAAAACATTTTCCAGATCTCCGTACTTTTGAAGCAAACTCGTCGCCGTTTTCTCTCCCACTCCCGAAACCCCCGGGATATTATCCGACTGATCTCCGACCATCGCCTTGTAGTCCAAGAGTTGCCTCGGCTCTAACCCATACCGTTCTTTTACTCCGGCTTCATCATAATCCCGAGTTTCGCTCACGCCCTTTTTAAAAGTTCGGACCAAAACCTTCCCGTCTTCCACCATCTGCAAAGTATCCAAATCCCCAGTCAGAATCACCACGACCAAATCTTTCTCTCCGGCGGAAAACCTGTCGGCTAAAGTCGCAATTAAATCATCCGCCTCAAACCCAGGTTTTTCAAAAGTTTTAATCCCTAGTTTTTGAAAAAGGTTATGAGCCTCAATAATCTGCGAGATCAATTCATCCGGCGCCTTCGGCCTCTGCGCCTTATAGGCTTCAAACTTTTCCTTCCGAAAAGTCGGCTCCGGCCGATCAAAAAGCGCCGCCGCGTAGTCCGGCCGGTTTTCTTTCCAAATCTTTAACACGATATTCGAAAGCCCATAAATCGCCTGGGTCGCCCGCCCATCCGGCGCGTTCAAAGGTGGCAAAGCATGAAAAGCCCGATGGATTAAAGAATTGGCATCAATTAAAAGTAAAGTTTTCACGAATTGATTATAACACCTTGATTCCCCTACTTTTTATATCTTTTCCGTGGTTAAAAACCAGGTTAATTGAGGATTTAGGCAGGATATTCTTTATCCGCTCCGGCCACTCAACGAGAACAATATTTTTCGGATCACTAAAAATCTCCTTCAACCCCAAACTCGACAGCTCGGCGGATTTTTTAACCCGATAGCAATCAATGTGGTAAGCGTTCGTAAATCTTGAGTCACGAAGCTTGAAACGTTTCATCAAAACAAAAGTGGGGCTATTCACTCGCCCTCGCACTCCAAGGCCCCTCAAAAACCCTTGCACAAAAGTCGTCTTCCCCGCCCCCAAATCTCCTTTTAGTGCCAAAATAAGGGCACACTTATCCCGAGCTCGCCGAGGGACCACCGCTCCTTTCTTCTTACCTAACACCTGCTTGCCCGCCAAAGCTTTAGCGAAGGCGGGAAACCTTCCTCCAGAGGAGGATCCGCCTCCGGCGGAAAAACCTAAAACCTGCTTGGCGATTTTATCGCCAAGCAATCTCGTCTCTTGCGAAGAATAACTTCGATAATTTTTCATTGCTTTTAATTACAAATATAGTGAGGCCCGTTAAAACTGTCGCCACCCCCAACCCGATGAGAATAAAATCCAATGTACCAGGTATTTTATTAATTGGCACCCCATAACCATAAATCTGCGTAGCTAGAGTCTCTGATTTTAAAAATTTATTAACTCCCCCTACCGTTGGTTCCGAAAAAACAAATTGGCCGCTCGGCATCTTGGAAAAACTTTTTCCCTCCGGCGCTGAACCCAAAAACTGTTCTTGATCGATTAGACTGCCACTCCGGTCATACAAAAAAATTTGCCCATCAACATTATTAAGCGCAATCTTTAACGCCGGTTTTTGAAAAACTAAAAAATCACCCGAACCAATTTCTCCACTCAAAACAAACTTAGTTTTTGAATTCGCTTTCAACGACCACCCAGAAAGATTGACTACGCTATTTCCAGAATTAAAAACCTCCACAAACTCCCCCTCCGCATCTTTCCCAGTCGGATTCGGCAACCATTCGTTTATAATCACCATCTATTATATTTTATTACGAAGTAATTCTAGCAGATGTTTTCAAAAAAAGAATCCCCGTGTTGCTCAAAAACGCAACACGGGGATCAAGATTCGAGAATTCGAAAGTATCAA
>ERZ1292625.3052-Hain-H41-01um-R1-3052-length-14204-cov-18_pt1 | contig 14204 bp, 10 predicted proteins | sample MGYA00564400_ERZ1292625 | MGnify/ENA primary metagenome ERZ1292625 (study PRJEB36523, sample SAMEA6512639) | groundwater metagenome | collected 2019-01-08 | study: AquaDiva: Metagenomics assemblies of 32 groundwater samples | reverse complement strand
CCGCCATAGCTTTAGCGCCGGCGGGCTACAGTATCGGTTCCGTCTATCCCACCGCGACCTCCACCAATACCGGAACCATCGGCGGCATCTCCTACTTCGGATCCAAAGATCTCTCCACGCAGACGCTCTCCGTCTCCGGCACCTCCACCCTCACCAATGTCTCCGCGGACAGCATCTCCGTCTCCGGCGCCTTCTCCGCCGGTTCCTCCACCTTCGCCGCCACCTCCCTCTCCTCGCTCACCGTGAGTGGGACTGCCTCCCTCTCCAACACCCTCTGGGTCTCGCCCAGTGGCTATGCGGGGAATGTGGGGGTGGGGACGGGGACGCCGGGTGCGAAGCTGGATGTAGTGGGGAGCGCAATATTTAAAGGACCTAGTCCTTGGGTGGATGTAAGAGCATATGGCGCCAAAGGGGACGACGATGGGGCGGGGAATGGCAATGATGATACTACTGCGATACAAACAGCAGTCAATGCATTGACCTCTTCGGGTGGCGTTGTATTCCTTCCTGCTGGAAGCTATAAGATTACTTCCAAAATCACACTGAAACAAGGCGTTACAATAAAGGGAGCAGGGCGTCTGATTTCGGTCATCAACAACTACGGAAACTCAGATGCGCTGTACGCGATTTACCCAAGCGTTCAGTATCTCAGGGTAGAGGATTTACAAATATATGACCGCCTCGGGATTGCCACACGCACGGCGGGCCACGGCATTAATTTTGATGGCACGGGTGGGTATGCTCAATTCTCAATCGAGCGGGTGTACATACTTGGGCATATCAATGGAATTAACATCACCATTGGGGGGTATTCTGCGATACGAGAGACCAGGGTCATATCTACCAAGCAGGACGGATATGCTCTATCAGGAGTTCTTTCGACCGGAATTATTTTTGATGCGGATGTCTCAAATGGTGCCGGACGATACGGATATTATCTACAAAATACATATGATGTGACATTCAATTCCACCATTGCTGATGGGAGCGTCAGTCACGGATTCTACCTCATCAGTGCAACCAATTGCGCATTCAACGCCACATCCGCTGAGGCAAATGGTGGACATGGATATTATCTCGTTCTCACCGATAATACGACTCTCAATTCCGTCCGTGTCTCAAATATCTCGACGCAAGATGGCATCAAGATAGAGGGGTCTTACTACACCACGCTTAACAGTCCATTGTTTTCAACCATCACCGGGTACTGTATCAATGCCATCAACAGCGCCAGTCCAGTGAGATATGTTCAAAGCGTCATCGTCAATAATGGGTACTTTAATGCCTGTGCGGCGGGGGATGTCAATGATCCCAATAAGCAGGTACTCAGCAATAAAGCAACTGCCTTCATTGGGGGAACGACAGCCAGTTCCACGCTCGTCCTGCGCCCAACAAGCGGGGTAGGTGCTACTGGAGCGGATATCATTTTTCAGGTAGGCAACAATGGGGCAATCGAAGCTGCGCGGATTCTCAACAATGGCAATGTCGGCATCGGCGATACCACCCCCGACGCCAAACTCGATGTTGTCGGTTCCGGCATCTTCGACAATGAGTTGATTGTCACCGATGCTCTGCAGGTTGCAGGAGCGACCTCCGCCTCATACTCCCGTTTCGGCTCTTCTGCCACCACCCACACCCTCTCTGCATCCAATGACCTCCTCATCAACGGCATACTGGAAGCGGATGGAGCCGCATATTTTGATTCATTTGCTTCCATCTCCTCAAATCTGGAAATCGGCGGCTACGCCTCCCTCTCGAACTCTCTCTGGGTCTCTCCGCCCGGCTATGCGGGGAATGTGGGGATTGGGACGAGAAGTCCCGCGCAAAAGCTTGAAGTCAATGGCAGTCTTTTAATTCGCGATCAAGGTGCAATTGGAGGCCAACTTACTATTTCTGGAAATGGTTCCGGCTCATTACTAAGAGAAACCAACAGTGGTAATTTGTCATTTAGAGCTTATACTTGGGACTTCCTTGACTATAGTACGGGCAGTAGCCTAATCAGAATAGGCACAACCGGCAATGTCGGCATCGGCGATACCACTCCCACCGCCAAGCTCGAACTCGTCGGCGGCTCCGGCATCACCACCGGATCCGTCGCTTCCATCTCCGGCACCTCTCTCACCACCGGGTCTCTCCTCCAGCTCACCGTTCCTCCCTCTTCCTCCTTCTCCGGCCCCATCCTCGTCGCCAGAGATACGAACAATCTTGTCCTAGCGTCTCTCTCCTCGGGAGGCAGATTCTCCATCCGAGGAAGCATCTTCTCCCACGGAGCCACCTCCAACTGTACCGGTGTCGGCGCTCCCTCTGCCGGCTGTCTCGACTACGCCGAATCCTTCCCCACCACCGACCCGACCCTCTCGGCAGGGGAGATTGTTGCAGTGGACCCCCGTAACCCTTCCCATGTCATCAGGGCCTCGGCATCGCCCTCCTCCGCCAAGGCTTCGGACGGGCTTGATGTATCGCATGTCATTGGAATCGTCTCCACCAACCCCGCCGCGCTCATTGATGCCGACGCATTCAAATCGGGCGCCGATGCGAAACCCTCCGATGGCTCCGTTCCCATCGCTCTGGCCGGCCGCGTCCCTGTCCGCATCTCCCTCGAGAATGGCCCCATCCTCCCCGGTGACCGCCTCTCCCTCTCTCCGACCCTCCCCGGCACCGCCGTCAAAGCAACCACCGCCGGCATGACCATCGGTATCGCGCTTGAAGCAAGTGACAACACACAACAGACAACAAAAATTCTTGTCTTTGTGAACCTCGCGTATCACTCTCCGGAACTTACAGCCGACGAATCATCTCTTTTTGCGCGTATCCTGGATTACTTGAAGAACATCATTCTGACCGTGAGGGGATTAGTGGCGGACAAAATCGAAACACAGCAGTTATGCGTAGGTCAGACTTGTGTTGATGAGAATCAGCTCAAGACGCTGTTACAGCAAAGCGGCAATTCGCCAAACGGCGAACCGTCCGCTACCCCGGAGCCTTCAATTTCAATTGCTCCTGAAGTAACTCCAATTCCCACGCCAGAAATTCCAGTCACGCCCCAGCCCGGTATTGAGCCGACCCCGCCAGAGACACCGACACCGACCGCAGAACCTCCACCGTCTGACAACTAATGGCTCAATACTTCCGCTATCGGATTCCGGTATCGAAGGTGAGGGTGATGTCCGACATGATGCCCGCTTTCACTTCGACAGACTGCGGTTGATTGCCGAGACCGATGTGCTGAACCGGCTCTATCGTGTATGTGCCGGGAGCGAGTATGACTTCGAACCGTCCGTTTGTATCGGTCGAAAATCGCGCAACTTCGGGACCACCCGATACTTTACGAACGATGAATTGTCCTTGGTACGGCTTGTCGTTGCATGATGGGTCATTCACGCGGACGACGGGGCAGGTTGGGCCGGTGAGCATGATTCCGGAGATACCCGATTGAGAGGTTTGCGACCAAGCCGGCTCGAATGCGGTTACAGGTTTGCCGGAAAGGATGCGCTCCACTTCTTCGAAACCTTCGGGGAACGCGTAGTTATAGCGGGCGGGGAGTGCGAAAACATACCGGCTGTTGTGGGCCAGTTCCGATGGCGGGATTGGTGCGGCGCCTACATTATATTCTCCTGCAAGGATGTACCGCCACTGGCCGGTGGTGAATACCATGATGGGAATATCCTGACGCGGTACGGCGAGTGTTGAGAGGGGATGCCGGATGCGGAAAATCGGGAATTGCGCGATAACACCGTTGTTGGTCGTGGTCGCGCCGGTGAGGTCATAGATGTCTTCTTTCTGATTCACAACCGTATAACCGGTCCAACTCTGCGGGAGAGCTATCTGAAATCCGAACTGATTGTTTGTGTACACAATTTCCCCGGGGCAGGCGGCGAATTCGCAATTCGGTCCGGTGCGACCGACTCCCGTGCCGTCAGGACAGATTTTTGCTTCCATTGTGCAGACAACACCATCTTCAGACCCGTACGGCCAGAAGCTCCAGAAATTCGCAGCTACCAAATACGCACAGACTGCAATAATTGCGGCGAGAACGCCGACAATCGTGGCAAGGGCCTGATGTGGTCGGAGAACATTCATGTGATTGCGGTTACTTCGTGGGAGGCTTCTGGCGGGGGACGCGGGGTGTCCGCACAGTGCGCGGGGCGGCTCCGCCCGGGATGCGCATGAGCACTTTGCGGTGCTCATCGAGATCGGTGAAGTTGTTCACGGCTTCTTTCAGGCGAAGCGAGGTGGAGCGGCCGAACGAAACAGCCTCAACAATGATGCCGTTGTGTTGGAGATACTCGACGAGTGGGACGAAGTCGCCGTCGCCGGTGACAAGCACTACGACATCGAGCTGTTTTGCCATCGAGATGGCATCCACGGCCATACCGACATCCCAGTCGGCCTTCTTGGCGCCTCCGGCGAACACTTGGAGGTCTTTCATTTTCAGCTCAAGGCCGCTCTTTTCCAGAGCGTCAAAGAATGCTTTTTCTTCCTCTCCTTCGCCGCTTTTGACGACATACACCAATGCGCGTACTACTTGGCGTTCCGAGCTGGCCAGTTTGACCAATTCGGCGAAGTTAATGCGGGCACTGTGCAAGTGCTTGGCGCTGTGGTACAGATTCTGCATGTCCACAAACACACCAACGCGGTGGTGAGGATTTGGTTTTATGGTGACTCGGTCCGGCATGCGGTTGAAAACCGAAATTACTTCTTAAGGCCCAGTTTGGTGGCCAGCTTTCCATAGCGTTTTTCGTCGGTCCTCTTGAGGTACTCCAATAGGCGGCGGCGTTTGGCGACCATCTTCAACAGTCCCACGCGGGAACTGTTATCTTTGGCATGTTTCTTCAAATGCTTCGTGAGCGCCACAATCTCCGCTGAAAACAGCGCGACCTGACTCTCCGGTGAGCCCGTGTCCTTTTCGTGGACCTGGTGCTCGCCTATCAATTTTGCTTTTTGCTTCGGTGTGAGCATGAATATGGACACGAGACAGGCAGTACCCAAGGGGAACCGGCTGTCCGTCATTACTACTTACTATGGTATAAGAATAGCATACTTTGGCCATTTTCGCAATGGCCCAGAACATAGGTAGCTCAGAATCGCCTAAGCGACACAGTCGCTGCGATTCTGCCTGATTGGATTTTGCATAGGCAAAATCCAATCAAAACAAAGCCCGCCGGTGAGGGCGGGCGTGGCGGCACTACTTTTCCGGGTCCGGCTCCATCCCGAGCCTCCAGTAGTAGACTTTCTTGGCCGTTGTGAGGGTATCCTGCATGCGGTCGTACCGCACAGCGATATCGCGGAGCTTCTGAATCCGCTCTTTGACTTCCAGCCCTGTCGAAGCGGGCGGTGAGCTTATCAGCGCCTCCCGTTCCACAACGATGGCATCGAATGCCGCCTGATGCTCGGCCAACCGCTGTTTCATGTACGGCCGGGCGGCATCCTTCTCCTCGGCGGTACGGGGAACCACTTCCATGCCGTAGCACACCTTCAGGTCGGCCTCGTTTCGGGCCGCGACGAGAGCCGGGATGGCGATGGCAGTCAAGATGCCGAGGGTGGCCAGCACAATCAGAAGATCGATAATCGTGAAGCCCTTCTGTCTTTTCATGACTTCTTCCTTTCTTTGTCAGTGAACAGCGTTGCGGTATATATACACAATTATCCACAGTTCGTCAATATGGCCAGGTTGTGCGATATGCGGCATGTTGCACAACCTTGGCTGCGAAAAGCGATGCTCGCGTTGCTTTTTGCTTATTGTGCGACATATTGGTATGATTTCGGCATGCCTTCCATCAAGCAGATCAAGATTGAATATCTGGAATATTTGGAAATCGAGCGCAATCGCGCGATGAAGACCGTGGAGAACTACGGCCGGTATCTGGATCGGTTCATTCAGTTTTCCACCGCCACCGCGGGAGGGGACATCAAAGACATCTCCGAAGATGTGATTCGTCAGTACCGGCTGTGGCTCAACCGGTTCAAAGATCCCGACACGCAGGCGCCGTTGAAGCGAATCACCCAGAACTACCACATCATCGCGCTCCGCAATTTTCTGAAGTATCTCGCAAAACGGCAAATCAAATCAGTCGCGCCCGAACGGGTGGAACTGGGCAAGCAGGAAGACCGGCAAGTGAGTTTTTTGGAGTCCGGTGAGCTGGAACGGTTGTTGGAGGCGCCAAAAGGGGGAGATTTTCCTGCGCTGCGCGACCGTGCGATGCTGGCGATGCTTTTTTCCACGGGCATGCGTGTCTCCGAGTTGTGCTCGCTCAACCGGGACATGGTTTCGACGCAACGCGGCGAGCTTTCCATCCGGGGTAAAGGCGGAAAGGTGCGTCCCGTATTCCTTTCCGAAGATGCATCGGTTCATGTGGCGGCCTGGATGAAGGAGCGTACCGACCTCGACCCCGCGGTGTTCATCCGCATCCCGCGCAATCTCTCGTTCGGCAAGTACGACAACCTCCGTCTCACGGCCCGCTCGGTCCAGCGCATCGTGAAAATCCACGCGACCGCCGCGGGTATCGTGGGCAAACAGGTGAGTCCCCATACGCTCCGCCACAGCTTCGCGACCGATTTGCTCCGGAATGGCGCCGACATTCGCTCGGTGCAGGCAATGCTGGGCCACTCGAGCATCACCACCACGCAAATCTACACCCATGTCACCGACAAGGGGCTCCGCGAGGTGCACCAGAAGTTTCTCAAGGGAGGGAAGAAGAGCTAGAATAGCCCGATATGGAAAAACCAATCCTCGAAAAGAAATACCCAGATCTTCCCGGCTCCAAGCCGGTCACGCGCGCTGTCGAGAAGGCTCGCCGAGGTGGTGAACGCATCCCCGACACCAAGGCAGACCGCGTGGAGGCATATCTCGACCGTCTTGAGCGGCTCGCGCTGGATCCGGAGAAGAAACAGCAAAAGAAGATGTTTGGAGGCGAGCCGCGTCCCCGTGCGCTCTCGCTTCTTCGCGAAATGGTGATGAACAAATACATGCGACCCAACAAAGAGAAGATGGCGAAGGGTGCCGCTCGTGTTGAAGAGCGTGCCGCACAGGAATTGGGCATTGAGGCGCAGTATGGTGAACAGGAATTGGAACAGCGTGGTAACATTGCCGTTGAGGATTTGGAAAAATCCCTTGATAACTGGATATCGTATCTTTCAGATGCGAACGAACCCTACCCGATCTGGTTTCGGTACTATGCATTCCGCAACATTCTTGAACTCGGCGACTACGACAAAGACAAGAGGGAATTCACAAAGCGGTCTCCGGGAAGCACGCGCCTCTTCCCCGACATTGACCGTGGCGCTCTGGCGTATGTGGAGCAGATGATTGAATCGGCCCGTGACCCCGAGATGCTGGCTCGCGTGAGAAAAGCACAGCAGGCGGCGGCACTGGAGAACATACCTGAAGATCAGTTGGTAACCATCGAAAAAGCCGTGGACTTTGCCAAATTTCCCTTTGCCAAGCAGTATGCCGAGGGCATTCATCAGGCCGGAGAGATTACTCCGAGCATGCGAGAAGAGACAGGAGGAAAATGGGTGAAATATCAGCAAGGCACCGACCCCACAGCGTTATGGGCGTCCCTGCAGAACAAGGGCGCCGCATGGTGCACCAAAGGATTCGGCACGGCACAAGCCCAACTGCAAGGCGGTGATTTTTATGTATATTACACCAACGACAAACAGGGGAGGCCTGCCATTCCCCGCATTGCCATTCGCATGCAGGGAGACCACATCGGCGAGGTGAGGGGAGTAGCCGACAGCAATCAAAACCTTGAAGGGAACATGGCTCCTATCGCCGAGGAGAAGATGAAAGAATTCCCCGGGGCGGAAACATACCGCAAGGCCACTGCCGACATGAAGCGGATGACCAAACTCGCCGCGATGCATGAGAAGAACGAGTCCTTCACCGCATCCGACCTCACCTTCCTCTACGAGTTGGATGCGCCCATTGAAGGATTTGGCTACGACCGCGATCCGCGTATCCAAGAGCTTCGCTCCCGGCGCGATCCCAAGGTTGATGCGCCGATACTCCTTGATTGTACGCCCGAACAAATTGCCCACACTCAACAGGATATTCAAGAATCCACCAAAGCATACATCGGCCCCCTCTTCCCCGGTATTTTCAACCTGCCCCTCGACCATCTCTACACCTCTTTTCCTGAAGGCAGAATACATTTTGAAAAACTCACTATCGGCGGCAAAACATCTCAAGAACTTCAAAAACAACTCAAGGAGAATAATGTTAAAGTCGGTGAGCGCGCTCAAGGCATGCTCAAGAGCAAAAACTTCAGCACTTCTAAGCGACTAGAATCACTTGACTTGGTGGAGCTCCGTGTCGGTGACCTAGGTTTTCTAGGCGGAGCGACTACGCAAGATATTTATTACAGAGCCAGAAAGCTTGGACTCCAGTTGTGTCCGGCCGAAGTCGGCCCTCATTACCGGTTAACCCACCTCGACCAGACGCTCAACGCATGGAAATACATTGCCATGGAGCCAATTACCGGCTCGGATGGCGGGCCGGGTGTGTTCCGTGTCGGACGCAGCGCCGATGGCTTGTGGCTCGGCGACTACTGGGCGTATCCCGGCATCAGGTGGGACGCTGGCGGTCGGTTTGTGTTTTTCCGGTCGCGCAAGTAATCCTTGTTTTGGTTCCTTTGACACTTGGTCATTTGTTTTTTTGCCGGCAAGCCGATGGCTTGCCGGCCTTAGAATTTTTTTGATATGATTTCTACGGTAGTAGGCGAATCTGCCGGCGGTCACTAGATGTAATTTCTTGCGGATGTACTTCAGATGTCCGTGGAATCGCCTTAGGCTTCTGGCGGCCGAATCCAGAGACATGCTCAAGGATGATATTGGGTCTCTTAAAAAACAAGGATTACTTGGTCTGGGGTGCTATGGCATAGGAGATGCCGAATACGATACAGCCTCAAGAGGACTCTTCGTATGAGAAGGATTGCCTAAGTAACTGAAGTACTTGATGAGGGCGTTCTCGTACGGAACTCAAGGGGCAGTGGCACGGGAGGCATCTCATACAATACCGACTCGGATGGCAAGCCGAATGTGTTCAATGTCGAACGCAACGCCGATGGCTTGTGGCTCAACGACAACTGGGCGAATCCCGACAACAGGTGGAACGCTGACAATCGGTTTGTGTTTTTCCGGTCGCGCAACTCTCCTTCGTTTCCAATCCCGCCACACTGGCGGGATTGGTTTTTCTACAAATCTACACCCACGTCACCGACAAGGGTCTGCGCGAAGTGCATCAGAAGTTTCTGAAGGGGATGAAGAAATAAAGTAACTCAGAATTGCCAAAGCGGTGTTACCGCGGCAATTCTGCCTATTTCCCCGATGTCTTATACATCGGGGAAATAAAAACGGAGGACTATGGGTCCTCCGTGTACAGAAAACGATTGAATTGTTCGATGAACGCAATGGGATCGACGATGGCACCGTTGATATACACGCCGAAGTGCAGGTGCGGCTGTCCGCTCGAGCCTGAACTGCCGCTCAAACCGATGATATCGCCGGAATTCACGGTTTGTCCGCGTTGGACATGACTCTTGCTCAAGTGCAGATAGACCGTAGAAATGTCGCTCCCGTGATAGATGATGACGGTGGCGCCTTCCAGGAGGAACTCTTCGGAAAGTACCACGGCACCGTAGCTTGCGGTGACAATCGGCGTTCCAATAGCAGCCGACACATCGACACCTCGGTGCCAACTTGGTGACTTCCCAAAGAATCGCCGGTCGCCGAAGAGGCCGGTCAGCTTGATGGGTTCCAGTGGATGCTGAAATTCGATACCAGCGGGGAATTGATCGGTATAGATGACAGGACCACTGGCAAGTGCGGTGAGGATGCGCCGGCGTTCTTGGGCTCGTCGTTCTTTCAACGAGATGCACTTTTCTGGTGACAGCTTACACGCTCGCGAGCTTAGATGTCGCGTCCGATACGAACGGGCCATGACCAACAGGGTGCCAATGGGTGCGTCATCGTCGGTCACGGTGTAGGTATTCGGCTGTGCCAAAAAATCCACGCCGACGACAATTGAGTTGTCTGGACGACACACATAGGCTCTGCTAAACACGGCAATTGTCCCGGAGCATTGCTGTTCGGTTAGTTGCAGGATGATCGTTTCGCCCTGAAAGACGGAACGCGTGAATGGGCGATTGCCGGTCATCGCCTGCATGAGCAGGAGCAACAGTATAGTTTTCAAGGTTCTCTCCTGTGAGGATGTCCGGAGCATGCACAATTTCGTGATGGGTTGCAAATGGATGCCGGATACGCGACGATGGGGGAGTAGAAACATATTCACATGAACAAAAAAACACTCACGATAGCCGGAGTTGTGGTTGCGGTGCTGGTGGTCGCCGGTGCGGCGAACCGGTTTCTGGGCAAGTCAGCGGCCGAGCGGGCGATTGAGGCGGCAACGGGCGGTAATGCGGATGTTAATTCTGATGATGGAGATGTAACGGTAAAAACCGACGATGGGACATGGTCAACCAGCGCCAAGCTTCCCGCAGATTTCCCGAACGATGTTCCGCTCTATCCAGGCGCGATAGTGCAGGGTTCGGTGGCATCTGCGCAACAGCAAGGGGGAGGACACTACGCCGGACTGGAGATAACCGATAGTATCGATAAAGTGATGAGCTGGTATAAATCGGAAGTCCCTGCGAAGGGATGGAAGGTGAACGCAAGCTATGAAGTAGACGGCGGTCTGATGCTCGGCGGCACCAAAGATACCCGCGAACTCGTGGTGACTATTTCCAAGGATGGAGACAAAGTCGCCATCGGTCTGGTGGTGACGCAGAAATAAAGTGCTCTCGGTAGGAACCACCCTCCGCTCTCGACGCGGCCGTCGTCGCGTCTCGGTTCCGGGCTCCCGGGCTCACCGAATCCGTCTGCTGTCGGATTACGGTTCCGCCCTTCGATTCCTACACGCGGCCAAGCAGTTGGCCGCTCTCGAGCATAAAATGCAAAACGCCCTTCCGGGCGCCATGCATTTTGTGCTCTCGGCAGGAATCGAACCTGCATCGCCTCCTTCGGAGGGAGGCATCCTATCCATTGAACGACAAGAGCATTTATTTATGACTGATGGCGAACACGAACAAAGAACAAATACCTAGCACGACAGCAACTAGCTCAATTCCCGAAATCTTCTCATGGAATATCAGTACGCCGACCGCTACAAAGCCCATTGTGCTCACCACTCCCCAGATGACCGATGTGATAATGAGCCCTTCTTTCAGGAGTGTGGGGATATAGAAGAGCGAGGAAATGAAGTAACCGGCGAAGGCGAGGAGCAAAAACAAGGCCCGTTGATTCAGAGACCAAGATTTAGCAAATGTATCGCCAAGTATTACCCCCAGGGAAGATATTGTCAGTAAGATTCCCAGCGGGATGTGTTTTGATAGGAATTCCATGATGATTGTGTGCTTGGGGTGGGAATCGTCCTCGGTCGCCGTCTCGCCGTCGCGAGCCGGGGCCTCGAAGCCGGGCCTCGCGGCGACCCCTTCTGGCGTCGCATCGCCCCGGCCGTTCGATTCCCGCTACAAAACGATAAATCGTTTTGTGTGCTTGGGGTGGGAGTCGAACCCACATGCCTTGCGGCGCCCGATTTTAAGTCGAGTGCGTATACCAATTCCGCCACCCAAGCATATTCATTTGTGAGGTGCCGGCGGGAGTTGCACCCGCGGATGTCGGTTTTGCAGACCGATGTGTTAGCTACTTCACCACGGCACCATTTCTTTGCGCAAGATACAATCTGTATATATCATACTTTCTTTTCAGGAAACATTCAGCCGGAGCTCTGTGATATATGAAATTGCATATCTTCATGCTGTCATGTGTTGAATATCGCAGCTGTAGAGAGCGATGTGAGGAATAGATTTCTTTCTGCGGGAGGTTCAGAGTATCTCTTAGTACTCTTTCGAGGCCTTGCAAGAATCGGGGACTTCCAGAAGTGAAAATAACCGCCAACCGTTTTAGAATACGCTGCCCCTTGCTTCCGGTACCCGTTTCTCGATAAATACATCCGTCGCCGTCCAGATAACCTCTTACAAAATGAGATAGGTGGGCGGGTGGTACAAAGGGGAATGAGATTGTGAGCGATTTATTCGAGTAGAGCCCTCGTCGTACAAGACTGTCAAATATCTTATGACTTCCTATCCTGAATATGTATCGCGTCTTCCCGGGGTACCGTGCATCACGCCGTAATGTCACGATGGTGTGGCCAGAGCGCATCCATTGCTTCATGCGTTCAAGCATGATTCTATCTGTGCTTGTTGCGCTGATATACTTTCCTCGCATATACGGCGCATCCGTGAGAGATCCATCGGCATACAGATAACCGAGGAGATAGGCCATCTTTGAATGCCACCGGGAAAAGAAAGCTTCGTTGACGGCATATTTGATTCCCACCCAGGTATCATAGGTGGTAATGGATAACAATGCAAGTTATAACAGTTGCTTCACTTGCTCTTCGGTGATGAACTCCAGTGTATCATTTTCCTGAATATCGCCGTCAAATGCCGATGTGTCGATACGCATGCCGCACTCCACGCCCTGACCGACTTCTGCGGTGTCCACCTTTTCCTGTTGGAGACTGGAGATTTTCCCGACACGGGTAATCGTTTCGCCGCGCACAAGGTCCACGACTGCGCCTTTTCTCACAACTCCTGACACAACGCGGCCGCCCAGAATGATCGCGCGCGCGTCCTTCTTGAAGATCGCCAGAACGCGGAGCTTGCCGATGACCGAACGCTGGGTCTGCGTTGGCAGAAGAGCGGCGAGCTTGTTGCGGATCGCCTCGATGAGTTCATAAATAATATCGAACGATGCAACCGTGATGCCGTCGCGCTCTGCCAGTTTTGCGGCGGCCGGGTCCGTTTGCACGCGAAAACCCAGGATGACCGCACCTTTTGCGGCGGCGGTTTTCACATCGGCTTCCGAAATATTTCCGATACCTGAATCAAGCACGCGAATACCAACCTGCTCGTTCTTGATTGCGCCGATGGACAGCTCGATGGCCTCCAATGAACTCGCGACATCCGCCTTAAAGATAATATTCAGCGTGAGACGCTCACTGCCGGCCGGTTGTTCACCGCGATAGGTGTTGAACGCAATGGGCGGGGGAGTGATGGAATCGGCCGCTAATTCTTCGGCAGCCTTCTTTGCGGATGCGGTTCGGAATTGTCCGCCGACGCGTGGGGCTTCCTGCCATCCGGTCAACAGCACCGGTTGCGACGGACGCGCTTCTTCCAGTACCCGTCCGAGAAAATCTTCCATACTTTTCACCTTGCCGACCACATGGCCGACCACAATCCAGTCGCCGACATGGAGAATGCCTTCCTGTACCAACGCCGTGGCAACATACCCGCGCCGCTTGTCGAGATTTGATTCGATAATAATGCCCGACGCAGGTCCGCCGGTAATCTCTTTGAGTTCCTGTAATTCTGCGACCAGAAGCACCATCTCCAAAAGTTCCGGGATACCGACACCGGTCTTTGCGGATATTTCCACAGCCGGAGTTTGTCCGCCCCATTCTTCGACAAGGATATTTTCCTGGGCCAAATCCTGCTTCACTTTTGCCGGATTTGATCCTTCCTTGTCAGTTTTATTAATGGCTACCACGCAGGGGATGCCCGCTTCTTTGATGATACTGATAGCCTCTTTGGTTTGGGGCTTCACCGATTCGTCGGCTGCCACAACCAGAATGGCGATATCGGCGACTTTGGCGCCGCGGCTACGAATTGCGGTGAATGCCTCATGTCCGGGGGTATCGAGAAAGGTAATCTTTTTTGTCGTTTGTCGTTTGTCGTTTGTCGTTATGTCAACTTGATAGGCACCGATGTGCTGGGTGATGCCGCCCGACTCGCCCTCAACGATGTTCGTCTCACGGATCATATCCAACAGCTTTGTTTTGCCATGGTCGACATGTCCCAATACCACCACAACGGGTGGCCTGCCCACCGAAGCCTTGGCGGAGGAGGGGGCGGAATAATTGGGAGAGATTTTAGATGGCATAACAGTGAGTCCAGCGATAGAATCTACCATATTATAGGCATTTTGGCAAAAAACGAACGGGCCCCGAAGGGCCCCGTTCGTTTGCAAAACTGCAAGAGCTAGCGGTAGTAAGACTTGACCTGGAACAGAAGGTACAACGACACGCCCGTGCCGATGATGAAGCTCATGATGTCTACGCGGATAAGAGAGTAGACTCCGCCGAC
>ERZ1292625.1833-Hain-H41-01um-R1-1833-length-22441-cov-7_pt1 | contig 14224 bp, 16 predicted proteins | sample MGYA00564400_ERZ1292625 | MGnify/ENA primary metagenome ERZ1292625 (study PRJEB36523, sample SAMEA6512639) | groundwater metagenome | collected 2019-01-08 | study: AquaDiva: Metagenomics assemblies of 32 groundwater samples | reverse complement strand
TGGTAATGGAAATGGTAAAGAGAAAGAAGAGGGGGTAGAAAGCGAATAAGTTGGCTCAACACTGGACTAGACGGCTGGATTGACATAATCAATATTTCTTGATATATTAAGAACACTAATTTTAGTGTTCTTTTTCTTTAAAATAATACTTTGGAGGTGCGGTTATGATTAAGGTTTTAGGTATTAGCAGTAGCCCAAGAGGATCGGGCAGTCGTAGTGAACAGCTTCTTGTTAAGCTGTTGGACCACGCCAAAACCTTCGGCGGGGAAGTAGAGCTTATAAGGCTTAAGGAGAAAAGAATCCTTCCTTGTGAAGGATGCTACTCCACAAAACCAGATCTTTGTACTTTCCCGTGTATTCATCAACATATAGATGCTACGCAGGAGGTTCTGGAGAAGATCATTCAGGCTGATGCTTTGGCTATTGCTACACCAGTACATTGGGGTGGGCCGTCGACCTTACTTTCTACACTGATTGGAAAAATGACTGCGATCGAAAACAATCAGTATGCTATTTGGCAGAAGTACGGTAAGGAGCCGTTGGCAGGTAAGCCATTTGCTCTCATTGCTTCGCAAGATGGCGATGGTGCGGCCATGGCGTTGTCGCAGATCAATTGGGCGTTGAACCATATGGGAATGTTCCCTGTGCCATGGGGAATGATATTCAAACATTCCATAATGGAGCGCCCTGTGGTTCGTATGGGTATGAAGTTGATCGGCGAGCATAAATTCGAATGGGTAGAAAATACCATTCGCTTGGCCGCGCGTAACCTAGTAATATTGCCCCAGTTGCTGGCGAGCCATGAATTCGATGATGGCGAAGTAAAAGAACCTAGGTGTTAACTGCAAGAGCGTTCCCAAAAATGGGAACGCTCTTTTTATTTTGCCTAAAATCCGCTATCTTAATAGGGCGATGTTTTTGTATGAAAAACAAAGAGAATAACTATGCGTTTATAGATAGCCAGAATTTGAATCTGAATATTCGCAATCAGGGATGGATTTTGGATTTCGCACGTTTCCGTGTGTATCTTAAAGAGAAATATGCGGTAACAAAGGCGTTTCTATTTGTTGGTTATATCGAGGAGAATAAAAAATTGTATGATTTTCTAACACGTGTGGGTTATGTATGTATTTTCAAACCGACGTTGGAATATAAGGATGGTTCTACAAAAGGCAATTGTGATGCGGAGTTGGTTTTACAAGCTATGATTGAATTTCCAAATTATGGTAGAGCGGTAATTGTATCTGGGGATGGTGATTTCCATTGCTTAGCAAAATATCTTCTCGAGAAAAATAAGTTGAAAATACTTCTTATCCCAAACCGTTATAAGTTTTCCGCCTTGCTCAAATTTCGTATGTTCCGTCCGTACTTGCGATTCATGAATGATTTAAGGGGTAGATTGTCGTATAAAAAAGAAAAGGCCCCATAAGGACGAAACCTTAAGGGGTGATCTTTTCCGTTCGAAATACTCTAGCAGTATATATCAAGTGTTCGTTATAAGTCAAACAAAATGAAAAAGGCTCTCGTCGGGATGGAACCCTTAGAGAACCCTCTTCGTCGTGATGAGTACAGGATAACAGGTCTCCTGTTTTAGGTCAATATTAGCCATTTTATGGGTTTTTTATCTAATATATTAGGAAGTGAAAATGACCACGTCAAACGTGGGCTTAAAAGATAGCTTATGGCAATATTTAGTAAAATTTTTGGCGATGAAAACTCTCGTTTTTTAAAACGAGCTTTTAAGGTTGTGGGCGAGATAAATAAACTAGAGCCAGAATATAAAAAATTATCTAACGAAGAGTTAAAAAATAAAACTCAAGAATTTAAACAGCGTTTAGCCAAAGGTGAAACTTTAAATCAAATTTTACCGGAAGCTTTTGCAGTTTGTAGGGAAGCTTCGGTGCGAACACTTGGCCAGCGCCATTTTGATGTTCAGTTGATTGGTAGTATGGCTTTGCACGAAGGCAAAATTGCCGAAATGCGAACAGGTGAAGGTAAAACTTTAATGGCTACATTAGCCATGTACCTTAATACTTTAGAAGGCAAAGGTGTTCATTTGGTTACTGTTAACGATTATTTGGCACGGCGCGATGCTGTTTGGATGGGGCAGATATATAATGCCTTAGGTTTATCTGTTGGTTGTGTGAACCACGACAATAGTTATTTATATGATTCATTAGTGACAAGTGACAAGAGACAAGAGACAGAGGATGAAATTCGAGATATTCAAGGGGGATTCAAAGTTGTGTACGAATTTTTGCGACCATGCAAAAAAAATGAAGCGTATGGTGCCGATATTACTTATGGCACAAACAATGAATATGGTTTTGATTATTTGCGCGATAATTTGGTTCACGAAGTTAAAGATTTATCTCAACGAAGTAGAGAAGAAGGTGGTTGGAATTTTGCCATAGTAGACGAAGTAGATAGTATTTTAATAGACGAAGCTAGAACCCCGTTAATAATTTCTCAACCAGATGAAGAATCTGGCGCGCTTTACCAAAAATTTGCGCGCATTGTGCCAAAATTAAATGCCGAACAAGATTATACTTTAGATGAAAAACATAGATCGGCAGTTTTAACTCAAGACGGAATTACCAAAGTAGAAGAACTTTTGGGTGTTAAAAATTTATACGAAGAAGGAACGTCAAACGTCCCTGGGGGTGGTATTCGTTTGGTGCATCATTTAGAACAAGCTTTGCGTGCCCAAGTTCTTTTTAAGCGCGACAAAGATTATATAGTAAAAGAAGGCGAAGTAATTATCGTAGATGAATTTACTGGTCGCTTAATGCCGGGGCGCAGGTATTCGGAAGGTTTACACCAAGCCATAGAAGCCAAAGAAGGCGTGGCGGTAAAAAGGGAATCACGCACGGTGGCTACCATTACTTTCCAAAACTATTTTAGGCTTTATAAAAAATTAGCAGGTATGTCTGGTACAGCGGCAACTTCGCAAGAAGAGTTTCATAAAGTTTACAATTTAGATGTGGCTGTAATTCCAACCCATCGGCCAATGGTGCGTAAAGACGAAGCCGATTTAATTTACAGATCTGAAAAAGGAAAGTTTCAAGCGGTATTACGAAAAGTAAAAGAATTACATGAAAAAGGCCAGCCGGTTTTATTGGGTACGGGCTCTATAGAAAAAAATGAACATTTAAGTGGTTTACTTAACCAAGTTGGTGTGCCACATAAAGTTTTAAATGCCAAAAACCACGAGGCCGAAGCTCAAATAATTGCCCAAGCCGGAAAAACAGGTGCGGTAACTTTGGCTACAAATATTGCCGGCCGTGGTGTAGATATTATTCTTGGTGGTAATCCATCTAGCGTCGAAGAAGCCGAAAAAGTTCGTAATGTTGGAGGTTTGTTTGTATTGGGCACCGAAAGGCACGAAGCCAGAAGAATAGATAATCAGTTACGTGGTCGCGCAGGTAGGCAGGGTGACCATGGTGAATCACAGTTTTTTGTTTCTTTGGAAGACGATTTGATGCGTGTTTTTGGTGGTGAAAGAATTAAAAACATGATGACACGCTTTAACATTCCCGAAGATGAAGCTATAAAAAGTTCTTTGGTTTCTCGCGCCATAGAATCGGCTCAAACAAAAATAGAAGGGTACCATTTTGATGCTCGCCAACATGTTCTGGAATACGACGAAGTAATGAACAAGCACCGCGATGTGGTTTATAAAACTAGGCGCGAATTTGTGAGCCCAGAGTTTAAAAATAAAAGTAAAGAAAAAGTTTTAGAAATTTTAGATGCCGAAATAGAATTAGCGATTTCTTCGAGTATATCAGTTGAGTCGGGTCAAGTAGATGTTTCTGGTATTTTGGAAAACTTGGCTAGAATTATACCAGTTGATTCCGTTAAGCCAGAGATCGAAAAAGTAGAAGGTGATACTATAAAAATAACAGAAGCCCTAAAAGATTTTGTGCGAAAGTTTTATACTGAAAGAGAAAAAGAAATTGGCGAAGACCAAATGCACGCCATAGAAAAATTGGTTTTTTTGCGAATTTTAGACGAGCTTTGGATGGATCACTTAGACGAAATGGAACACTTGCGTGATTCGGTTGGTTTGCGTGCCTATGGCCAGCGTGATCCTTTGGTGGAATACAAAACCGAAGGACATAGAATGTTTAAAGATTTTGTTTCCAATATGGAAAACCAAGTAGCTGGGCTAATCTTTAAGATTGGAAATATACAGAGACAAGAGACAAGTAACATGAGACAAGTTCAATACAATAAATCGGAAGATACTTCATCTGGGGCTAAGCAAACTGTTTCTGGTGAAAAAATTGGCAGAAACGATTTATGTCCTTGTGGTAGTGGAAAGAAGTATAAAAAATGTCATGGACAATAAATTAAAACCACTTTCTAAAAAAGCTAAGTTGCTAAAATTAGGAGAATACGAACATTACAAAGGCAATAAGTATAAAGTATTAAGTGTGGCTAGGCATAGCGAAACTTTGGAAGAGTTGGTAGTATATCAAGCGTTATACGGTGAACGCGGAATTTGGGTTCGGCCACAGGGTATGTTTTTAGAAAAAGTTAAAGTAAATAATAAAAAAGTCTCAAGATTTAGGTATATTGATTAGCAAATCTTTTTATGTTAATTTTTCAACATGAATAGTGTAACTACTTCTAAAAAAACAATTTCTAATGATTTAGTGACGATTTCTCGCAAAGAATACGAGGCCTGGCTTGAATTTAAAAAAATAAAAGATTTTAAGCATATTTCAGCTCAAAAAAGAGCTCTGCGGGCGGCGGAAAATAATCTCAAGGATCCTGATGCGGGTTTAAAATTGACTAAAAAAGCACAAGAGAGATTACGATTAGCTCGGCGAGTGAAAAAAGGCAAACCTCTTTCTGATATTATTAAAAAATATTACTAATCTGTGGCTAAATGGGCTATAGAATTTGGAAGTGGGGCGGAAAAAGATCTGGTTAAACTTGATCGTTCTATACGGCGGCGAGTTCTAGATAAATTAGAATGGTTTTCGGATAATTTTGATTATACAAATCCTCTCCCTTTAGGTAATGAGTGGAGAGGATTTTTTAAGTTGAGAATCGGTGACCGGAGAATTATATATACTATAGATTACAAAAGGAAAGTGATTCTGATTCAATATCTTAACCTTAGAGATAAGGTTTATAAAGTTTCTGGGAATAAATCTAAATAAATTGATGAGTAAAAACTGGAAAAAGTATTGGAAGTTAGGTGTGGAGGAATTTAATACCGAATATTTTGATGTCACCAAAAAAGGGGAGCTTTTGGTTAACGAGGGTAACTATGTTTTTAATTTACATTCTTTGGTAAAAAAATATGGCTCGCCATTGGAGGTGGTGTTCCCGTTTATTTTAGAAAAACGTCTGTCCGATTTGCGCGATTACTTTAATGCTTTTATAAAAATACAAAATTATAAAGGTAAGTTTTTTTATCATTACCCGATGAAGGTAAATCAGAATAAGGAATTTGTGATGCCTTTAATTTCGGAAGGCGCGCATATGGAAGTGGGTTCGTTCAACGAATTGTGGCTGGTTAAAAGTTTGTGGGAAAAGGAAAGGTTTAATTTAAAATTGAGAGTGCTGTGTAATGGCCCGAAATCGGATAGTTATTTAAAACTTATTACCGAACTTAAAGCCAAAGGTATGGCGATTTTTCCAATAGTAGAAGACGAGGCTGAGTTTAAAAAGTTGCATAAGTATAAAGGGGATATTGGTTTACGCGTAGATTTAAATGTTAAAGCCGATACCCATTGGGATAAAAAAATAGACAGGTTTGGTTTAAGTGAAGAACAAATTTTAAATTTGCCGGTGGTAAAGAATTTTAAAATTTTGCACTATCATATTGGTTCGCAAATGAATTCGCAAAAAAGTATTTTGCTTACGCTTAAACGGGCGATGGAGATTTATATTGAACTGGCTAAAAAAAACCCATCGCTTGATACTATAGATATGGGTGGAGGTTTTGGCATAAATTACGAAAAGAAGAAATTTTATACGGCCAAGACTGTTACTAAAAATATTATAAATTTAATAAAAAAAATGGCCGATAAGGCCGAAACAAAACATCCAAATATTATTGTGGAGTGGGGTAGGTATATTGTAGCCCCAGCTCAAGTTACTATTTATAAAATTATTGCAGAAAAGCCAATCCCTAAGGGCAATGCTAATGCTTGGTATATAGTAGATGGCAGTTTTATGAACGATCTTTTAGACACGTGGGCTATAAAACAAAAATGGCATGTAACACCGGTTAATAATGCTAACAAAGGAGATTTTAAAAAAGTATGGCTGGCAGGGAGTTCGTGTGATTCCGACGATAAATATACCGAAGGTGGAGCTTATCTTCTTTTACCTAAATTAAAAGAAGATGAAGACCAGTATGTAGCATTTTTCGATTCCGGCGCTTATCAAGATGCTTTAGCTTCACATCATTGTTTGTTATCTTCGCCTGCTAAACTTATTGCTCAAGACGGTATAATAAAAATCGCTCGTAAACGTGAAACCCCAGAAATGGTTGGTAAATTGTTTGGTTGGGGAAATGGACATTAGAGGACAAAAAAGATAGAATACTAACTTCGCTTATTTAAAAATATCCCTCTTGTTTGAAGGATATTTTTCTTAATATGATATTAGAAGTAAAAAAATTAGTTAAAAAATTTAATGGTGTCGTGGCTGTTGATGATTTATCGTTTGGCGTAGAAGAGGGAACCATAACTGGTTTACTTGGGCCGAATGGCGCCGGTAAAACCACAACCATTCAAATGATTATGGATTTGGTTACTCCCACTAGTGGCGCAGTAGAAATTTTTGGTTTAGATATGAAACATAGTCGCGAGAAAATATTAAATCAAATAAATTTTTCTTCGCCTTACGTTAATTTACCCGGCAACTTAAAAGTTTGGGAGAATTTAGCCACGTTTGCTCGGCTTTACGGTGTTAAAAATATAAAAACTAAAATAGACGAACTCGCCGATTTTTTTGGTATAAGAGAGTTTTTAGAGAAAATGACCACTAGTCTTTCGACTGGGCAGTTAACTCGGCTTAATTTAACTAAGGCTTTACTTAATGACCCTAAACTTCTGTTGTTAGACGAACCCACCGCTTCGCTCGATCCGGATATTGCCGACAGAACTCGCCAGCTTTTACGCAAGATTCAAAAAGAAAGAGGTTTAACAATTCTTTACACTTCGCATAATATGGTGGAGGTAGAAGAAATTTGCGACCGTGTAATATTTATTCAGAAAGGAAAATTAAAAGATGACGGCATACCTGCCGACTTAGTAAAAAAATATGGCCATAAAGATTTAAATGATTTATTTATAGCAATTGCTAGGGAGAATGTAGAGGGTGGAATGTAGAATGTAGTTTTCTAAACAACCTTCCACTTTCTATTTTTTAAATATCTAAACCATGAAATTACACAGAATCAGCGCATTATTAATTAGGCATTTGTATCTATACCAACGCAGTGTTCCGCGCTTGATGGATATTTTCTTTTGGCCGATTATAGAACTTTTGTTATGGGGTTTTTTGAGTATGTATTTAGAGAAAATTAGTTCCGGAGGTTTTAATGTGGTTACTATACTTTTGGGCGCAATAATATTTTGGGATTTAATGAGTCAGTCTCAACGTGCAATTTCTACAACATTCTTAGAAGAAGTTTGGGAAAGAAATTTATTAAATATTTTTGTCTCACCCCTACGCTTAAGCGAATTTTTAGTTTCTAGTGTTTTAATTGCAGTTGTAAGGGTGGTTATTGTGGGTTTGGTTATGGCGGGCTTGGCTTGGGGATTGTATCACTTTAACCTTTTATATTTTGGATTTTATTTGATTCCGTTTATGTTAAACCTTTTTGTTTTTGGTTGGACTTTAGGTTTTTTTACTACAGGAATTATTTTACGCTTTGGCAGTGCGGCGCAGGTTTTAGCTTTTGGTTTGGTGTTTTTATTGCAACCATTTAGCGCTGTATTTTACCCAGTTTCAGTTTTACCTCAAGCTCTGCAGTATATAGCAAAAATTTTACCATCGTCGCATGTGTTCGAAGGTATGCGAGCAGTTATTGCCACAGGGACTTTACCAGTCAGCGATTTAATTTGGGCAATTGGCACAAATATTTTTTATTTAGCTTTGGTACTTTGGTTTTTTACTAGAATGTTTGCGAGAGTCAAAAACAAAGGAATGTTGATGAAGTTGGATTAGATTTTCGTAAAACATTATTCCTCACAGACGATATGGAGCCTCTTTATTGTAAAATAGTCTTCTCCATAATGCTGTTCGGAACAATGTTTTACTAAAGAGTGGTGGGGGTAAATAAAAGCACCCCGACTTTTGGTCGGGGTGCGGAGGGAGATGCTCTGCTATTTCAACAGGAGCATCTTGCGGATCAGATCGCCGTTTGGCGTGCTGATGCGATAGAAGTAGATTCCGCCGGCGACGGAATTGCCGTTATTGTCGGTGGCGTTCCATGCGGTGATGTGTTCACCGCTGGCCATATGCTCGTTCACCAATGTGCGGATTACCTGGCCGACCATGTTGTACACGGTCAGCTGGACGGGTCCAGCTGACGGCAGGGTATACCGGATCTCGGTAGACGGATTGAAGGGGTTGGGGAAGTTGTTGAGGGTCATCATCTTCGGCGTGACTACCATCGGCTTCGGCACAAACGGTGCCATGGACTCAAAAGCTTGGGTTTCCCGACTCTTGGTGAAGGTCATCAACCCCTGCGGTTGGATTTCGCCCCAATTATTTCCTTTTTTCTCTAAGGTGAGAAGGAATTTTTTGGTATCGATGGTGGTCAGCGGGCTGACGATATAGAGTTCACCGTCGGCATTCATGAGCACGAGTCCATGCTGTACACCTACGAACTCGTAGTCATTGGGGTTGAACTTCATACTAAAGCCGTAGCTGGCGATGTTGGCGGGATACTGCAACTCGATTTCGAGTCGTAGGGTGCTTCCCTCTATTTTCTGACCAATGGTCATGCCAGCGCCCGACATCTCAGTCACGGTCGGCAGGCTCTTCGGCAGGATCAGGCCGGCCTGTGCGGGCGTGTCGATCCAGATGATCAGCATGCCCACAAGAAAAGGAATAAACCACAACTTCTTCATATGAACCTCCTTGGCTAATCGCGTCATACGCGATTTTTGTTAGAAAGTACTGCCTATTACTGTGTAAATACATATTACACTTTAAAAGGGCGTATGTCAAATCAATTATGTATGGGGTAAAACCTCGCTGTTGCTTTTAAATTCAGAATGGTCTATAAATAATATGTTGTAAGATATCTCGTAGTTTCGGAGTCTTATGCTAAAAGCATAGATGGTAAGGCGAAAAGCCCGAATAGAAACAAAGAGAGGTCGCCTTACATTTAAAAAATAGCATTATAGAATGTCAAAAAAACTTTACATTGGTGGTTTGCCTTACAGCACCACTCAAGACGGTTTGAAAGATGCTTTTTCACAGGCTGGAGAAGTTGAGTCGGCTACAATAATAACCGACAAGATGACTGGCCGATCACGAGGCTTTGGTTTCGTGGAAATGGTTAACGATGAAGACGCAGAGAAAGCCATTGAAATGTGGAACGGTAAAGATTTCGAAGGCCGTAAATTGACAGTCAACGAAGCCCGCCCTATGGGTGATAGGCCTCCTCGCAGAACCGGTGGCGGATTTAGCCGCGGTGGTAATAGCGGTGGCGGAAGAGGTGGTTTCGGTGGCGGTCGCAGAGACGAATACTAATTCGTTTTAGCAAAAAAACACTCCGATTTTATATCGGAGTGTTTTTTTAATTAGAATTATCGAAACATAATTTTTATTGAAAACATTATCTCTCGCAGACGATATATGAACCTTGCCTAAACAAGATTCATCGTCAACTGATTTATTTCTCCATAATGCTACTCGGAATGATGTTTTCACTTTTTAAATCTTTAGTGCTTGTTTTTATCCCTTTCGTTTTTTGTTAAATGCTTTTTGCGTAAGCGTAAGTTTTTTGGTGTAATTTCTAAAAGTTCGTCATCTTCTAAAAAATCTAAAGATTGTTCCAAGGTTAAAGAAGTGGCAGGGGCTAGTTGAATCATACCGTCGCTACCTTTAGAACGCATATTGGTTAATTGTTTACCTTTGCAAACGTTAATATCTATATCGTGTTCTTTGCTGTTTTCGCCAACAATCATACCAACGTAAACTGTCGTGCCAGGTTCTATAAAAGTTATGCCTCGGCCTTGAGCAACTTCCAAACCAAAAGCCACAGCTTTGCCAGCTTCGTGTACAACCAAAACTCCTTTTCTTGTTTTAGCTGGAGCTTCGCCTTGACGCCTAAAATCTATAAAGCGTGAATTTAAAACAAAAAGCCCGCGAGTTAAAGTTATAAGTGCACTGCGTAAACCAAGCAAAGCACGGGTGGGCATATTATAGACAAATCTTACATCGCTCGCATGAGGGAAGGTGTCGGCGAGTTCTGCTTTTCTTTTAGCCAGTTCAGCTAAAATTACACCACGGTTTTTTTCGGGTGTGTCTATTAAAACTTCTTCCCACGGTTCCATAACTACGCCATTTTCGGTTTTGGTAATAACTTGAGGTTTAGATACTTCAAGTTCAAAACCTTCTCGGCGTAATGTTTCTAAAAGTATGGAAAGATGCAATTCACCTCGGCCGGAAAGTAAAAATTTTCCGCCAATAATTTCCATGCGCATACTCACATTGGTTTCCATTTCTTTTTCTAATCTTTCTTGAATTTGTCGGCCGGTAAGCAAATTACCATCTTGGCCCACAAATGGGGAAGTGTTGGGGCCAACTAAAATTTTAAGCGTAGGTTCTTCTATGGCAATCTGCGGTATGGCCTCTGGTTTGGTTGGATCACAAATTGTGGAATTAATTCCAATTCCAGTTAAACCTGTTATGGCAATAATGTCGCCAGCAACTGCTTCTTCAATTTCTTCTTTTTTTAAACCCTTCCAGGCAAAAATATTTTCTATACGGCCTTTGGAATTTCCTTTTCTGGGATCAATCACTACAACCGAAGACTTGGCTTTGACTGTGCCGCGTGTGACGCGACCAATGGCATAAGTACCCTTGTAATTATCGGAATCAAGTGAAGTTACAAGCATTTGGAAAGGTTCTTCTTTATTGCCTTTGGGCGCAGGAATATATGAAATTATTTTTTCAAAAAGTGGTTCTAGTGTTGCGCCAGATTCAGCATCTGGATCTAACGGCATTTCTGTAAAAGCTTGGCCACTTCGGCCAATGGCGTATATTACAGGAAAATCCAGTTGATTTTCGTGGTGGGCGAGTTCTAAAAACAAAGAATTTATTTCTTCTAAAACTTCTGGCACACGGCGATTAGCTTTATCTATCTTGTTTATAACAACTATTGGTTTTAAATCTAACTGCAAAGCTTTTTGTAAAACTACACGTGTTTGAGGCATTGGGCCTTCTTGAGCGTCCACTAAAAGTAAACAACCATCTGCCATGTTTAGGGTGCGTTCTACTTCGCCGCCAAAATCTGCGTGCCCAGGTGTGTCAATTATATTTATTTTATAGTCTTTATAAATTATGGCGGCGTTTTTAGCCATAATGGTAATACCGCGTTCGCGTTCTAATTCGCCGGAATCCATTATTAAATCCTGGCTCATTTCTTCGGAGTTTTCTCTAAAGGTATGAGCTTGTTTGAGCAAAAAATCAACCAAGGTGGTTTTGCCATGGTCGATGTGCGCAATAATAGCGATATTCCTTATCTTTGAGTTATCTAGCATTTAGTTTAGATAAGCGAGAGTAAACACTAACATAATTTTTAAATTGTGGCAAAACATGTGATTTGAGCCTATTAAGTATGTTATAAGTGCTATATAATGGTATGTATAAAATTATTATGAATACAGATAAACAAACTCAAGTTTACTTTTTTGTGGCTATATTTTTAGCAGTTCTAGCGCTTAATTTAGCTATGTTTTTACCGTTTATGGGTGCGGTAGTTATAGCTTTAACATTGGTTACCATTTTTGATCCTATTTATAAAAAAATAAACAAGTTTTTAAATGATAAAAGAAGTTGGGCTTCGTTTATTACAGTTTTACTTGTTTTGTTGGTAATTGTAATTCCTATTTTTTTTCTGGGCACTTTGGTAATTAAGGAATCTAGTATTATTTATTTTATGCTTAAAGAGGGTAGTGGCGAAGCCTATATTAATAATTTAAACCAAATTATTAATTCTAAGTTGCAAATTATTTTACCAGACACATCTTTTAACTTAAAATTAATTTTTGAAAAAATAATAGATTTCTTTGTGCGTAATTTAGCCGGAGTTTTTTCGGGCGTGTCGGGAATATTCTTTTCTCTATTTTTATCTTTGTTGGCTTTGTATTATTTATTTAAAGATGGCGATAAATTTAAAAAGGCAATTATAATTTTAAGTCCGCTTGATGATAAATACGACGGCGAAATTTTTAATAAACTTTCTCAAACCGCAAGTTCGGTGGTTAAAGGTTCTTTGTTGGTGGCTTTAGTGCAAGGAATTCTTTCTGGTTTAGGATTTTTATTTTTTGGAATTCCTAATCCAGCCATCTGGGGAGCTATTGGTATAATTTCGGCATTGATTCCTGTGGTGGGTACCGCTTTGGTTTTGTTGCCTGGGGTTATCTATTTATTTAGTATTGGTTCGGTTGGTGCGGCCATAGGACTTTTAATTTGGGGTATAGTTATTGTGGGGGGAATAGACAATCTCTTAAGACAAAAAATATTAGAGCGGGGAATTAATATCCACCCATTTTTTATTTTGATTTCTGTTTTAGGTGGTTTAGAATTTTTTGGGGCGATTGGTTTTTTGTTAGGGCCGTTACTGCTGTCTTTAATGTTTTCGTTGTTAGAAATATACAAGAAAGAATTTAAGAGCGATGTTGAACAAAACTCCGAAAACTAATTTTGGAGGCTGGAAATATCCCGAAGACGATAAAAAATATTCTTGGACTCGCCATGTAGTGGGCAAGATGCAATATTACCGATTATCGGAGAGCCTAGTTAAAAGAATAATTCGCGCGCCTATTAGGGTAGAGAATGGTGTGGCCGAAAATACTGTGGCGTGTATGATTCCCCGTAAAAGTGTTACACGTTCACAGGGCAAGCCCTCTAAAGGCGAAGAATTATGGGCAATGTACCAGTTACAAGGTAAAAGAAAGCACATTATTACCGCATGGCGTTATCCAGGGGTAAGTCCTGTCCGCGATCAAATTCCTATTCCACAAGATATTTTAGAAGAGCTTAAAAATTTGATATGATTTATTAAGTTATTATAAATAAAAATGAAAATATTTACTCTTACTCTTATGGGCGTAGTCATACTTTTTGGGGGATATAAATTATTCTTTACTAAAAAGACCGAAGAAATTAAAAGTGCTCAACCAATAGCAACATTACCAATGCAAAAAGAATCAGAAACAACATCAAAAAAAGTAAACGTTATTATTGCCACATCAAAAGGCAATATTAAATTAGAGTTAGATTCTACTGTGGCACCAAAAACCGTAGCTAATTTTGTTAAGTTAGCTAATGATGGTTTTTATAACGGCACAAAGTTTCATAGGGTCATTCCCGATTTTATGATTCAAGGTGGTGATCCTTTATCTAAAACAGACGATCCGCGCACAGGCTCGGGCGGGCCAGGTTATAAATTTGAAGATGAAATCAACCCTAAATCGCTAGGGGTGTCTGATTCTACCATCGCGCAGTTAGAAGCGTCTGGTTACCGCTATAACTACGATCTTGAGTCTTTGCCGGTAGATGTGGGCAGTATCGCTATGGCCAATTCTGGCCCCAACACCAACGGCAGTCAGTTTTTTATAGTTACATATACAGCCCAACCCCACTTAAACGGCAAGCACACGGTTTTTGGCAAAGTAGTAGATGATGCCAGCATGGCAGTGGTTAGAAAAATAACCCAAGGGGATGTTATACAATCGGTAACTGTGGTTCAATAAAGTTCGCCATACCAACCCTCCAACATTCTCAAGAATGTTGGAGGGTTTTGTGTAAACTTTACTTTGCTGCTTTGTGGGTATATTCTAGGATTATGAAGAAATACCTTATTTTTGCTCTAGCCTTACTAGCTCCAACCTTTGCGCTGGCCGAGGGTTTTAATCGTGATTTACAGTTTGGAATGCAGAATAATTCCGATGTGACTAAACTTCAAGAACTCTTAACAGATGAGGGGTTATACTCCGGCCCCATTTCTGGTAAT
>ERZ1292625.3049-Hain-H41-01um-R1-3049-length-14228-cov-4_pt1 | contig 14228 bp, 9 predicted proteins | sample MGYA00564400_ERZ1292625 | MGnify/ENA primary metagenome ERZ1292625 (study PRJEB36523, sample SAMEA6512639) | groundwater metagenome | collected 2019-01-08 | study: AquaDiva: Metagenomics assemblies of 32 groundwater samples | reverse complement strand
CATCTCGCCGAACAGAATATACCGGCGCTCGGCATTGCTGTCAATGATCGAACGGATGTATTCTGTCGTCATGTTCCGGGTTCTCGCGATACGCATGGATTGTTCACATGCCGCATCCATACTTATGTGCGGATCGAGACCGCTCGCGGAGGCGAGGACACGATCCGCGCTTACCGCGCCGTTCGATGAGAGCATCTCCTCTCTCCGTATCGCGGCTATTCGATCCGACACCTGCGCGCGGACCGCATCGTTCAAAGGACCGAAATTATATCCGCCCGAATTACCCGCGTTATAGTCAACCGCCGACGGCCTTCCGTGAAAGTAGTGCGCATTGGTGAATTCTTGTCCGATCAGTGCCGACCCGATGATGACACCGTCCTTTCTTATTATGCTTCCGTTCGCCTGCCCGGGGAATACATGCTGCGAGATGCCGGTGATAGCGAGGGGATAGATGAAGCCGAGAAACGCCGTAGATACGACAGTGAATAGAATGGCGCTGATCAGGATTTTCATAGTGGCTCCTATTTTACGAGATGCATGGCGACGATGAGCATGTCCACAAGCTTGATGCCTATGAACGGGAGCAGTATCCCTCCCGCGCCGTAGATGAAGATATTCTTGCGAAGCAATGCCGATACCGAGCTTGCACGATACTTCACGCCGCGAAGCGCAAGAGGAATGAGCAATGGTATGATGAGTGCGTTGAATATCACCGCCGAAAGCACGGCGCTCTGCGGGCTTGTAAGATGCATGATATTAAGGATGCCGAGCACGGGAAATGCAGCAGCGAAGAGGGCGGGAATAATGGCAAAATATTTCGCCACATCGTTGGCAATGCTGAAGGTGGTGAGCGCGCCGCGCGTGATCAGTATTTCCTTGCCTATCTCCACGATGTCAAGGAGCTTCGTCGGCGATGAGTCGAGGTCCACCATGTTCGCCGCTTCCCGCGCCGCCTGCGTTCCGCCGTTCATCGCCACTGCAACGTCGGCCTGTGCGAGCGCCGGGGCATCGTTGGTTCCGTCGCCGATCATTGCGACAAGATAACCTTGCGCCTGGTACGATCGAATGCGCGCGAGCTTCATCTCCGGTTTCGCCTCGGCGATAAAATCGTCAACACCCGCTTCCGCCGCTATCGATGTTGCGGTAAGCCTGTTGTCGCCGGTTATCATCACCGAGCGTATCCCCATTTCGCGGAGCTTTGCGATACGGTTCGCGATCCCTTCTTTGACGATATCCTTAAGACGAATGATTCCGAGCACCTTCCTCCCTTCCGCGACGACAAGGGGCGTATCGCCGTTACGGGCAATCAGCGCAGTGCGCTCTCTCACCGCATCGGACATCGCTCCCCCATTCCCGCGGACAAAAAGTTCGATAGCATCCATCGATCCTTTCCGTATCTCGCGGGTGCCGATGGTGATGCCGCTCATGCGGCTCTGCGGCGTAAAGGGGACGAATATCGCCGCGTTGGGTGCGCGCATATCGCGTCCGCGTACGCCCAGTTCCTTCTTCGCGAGCGTGAGAACGCTTCGCCCTTCGGGCGTTTCATCGGCGATGGACGCGAGCACCGCCGTTTCGATGAACTCTTTCATGTCGAACGCATCGGCAAGGATGAACTCATTCGCCATGCGGTTGCCGAGGGTGATCGTGCCGGTCTTATCGAGGAGAACGATGTTCACGTCGCCGGCCGCTTCCACCGCGCGTCCGCTCAACGCGATGACGTTCTTCTGAAGGAGCCGGTCCATGCCCGCGATGCCGATGGCGGGAAGGAGCGCGCCGATGGTCGTCGGCATGAGGCAGACGAGAAGCGAGACGAGCACGGTGATCGATATGGTCACGTTCATGTAGTTCCCGAAAAGCGGGAGCGTTACGACAACGACGATGAAAAGCGCCGTAAGTGAAATGAGGAGTATCTCAAGCGCGATCTCATTGGGCGTTTTCGTGCGCCGTGCATTCTCCACCATCGATATCATCCTGTCGAGAAAGGAATCGCCCGGATTCGCGCTTATGCGGATCTTTGCCGACCCAGAAAGCACTTTCGTGCCGCCGGTGACACCGCATCGATCGCCGCCCGATTCGCGTATGACGGGCGCCGATTCCCCGGTGATAGCCGATTCGTCGACCAGGATCGTTCCTTCGATAACGTCGCCGTCGCCGGGTATCATCTCTGTTTCGGCGACGATGACGATATTACCAGAGCGAAGATCTGTCGCCGGCACTTCCTCGACGGCACCGGATGCGATCCCGTCCCGTGCCATTCGTCTCGCCTTGTTAAGGCTCCGCACATTCTTAAGCGAGTTCGCGCGCGCTTTTCCCTGTATCTCCGCGAACGCCTCGCCGAAATTCGCGAAGAGCACCGTGAACCACAGCCATATCGATATCTGAAGATGAAATGAAAAATCGCCGTGTGCCGCGATAATGCGGAATGATTCGAACAGAGTGACGACCGCACCCGCCTCGACGATGATCATGACGGGATTGCGCCAGAGCGAGATGGGGTTCAGGCGTGCGAAAGACTCTTTCAGAGAATCGCGTACGAATCCTGGTTTCCAGATAGTGCTCATGAAATGCTCCTATTGGTATACGAGGAAATGTTCGAGGATAGGCCCGAGGGAGAACACCGGAAAGAAGGTAAGCGCACCCATGATGATGATAACGCCGATGAGCATGCCGATGAAAAGCGGTCCCGTCGTCGGGAATGTCGCCGATGTGGCAGGCACCGTGTTCTTGTTTGCAAGCGATCCTGCGATGGCAAGCATGGGTATTGTCGTAGCATAGCGCCCGATGAGCATGCCGAAACCGAGCGTGAGATTGTAGAACACGGTATTTGCGTTGAGGCCGGCAAAGGCCGAGCCGTTGTTCCCCACGGCCGAACAGCAGGCGTATAAGATCTCGGAAACGCCGTGCGCGGATATATTCGTAAGGCTTGCACGTCCTGTTCCCGTCGCTATTGCTATACCCGCGAGAACAAGTATCGCGATGAACGGCAGTATAAGACTTATCATCGACATGGACATCTCGAAAGGGCCGAGCTTCTTGCCGAGGAATTCGGGCGTTCTGCCGACCATAAGTCCTGCGACGAACATCGTCAGAATGATGTAATGGAACATGCCGATGAGCCCTACGCCGACCCCGCCGAATATCACCTCGCCGATGCCGATGTTGAACAGTGTGACAAGTCCGGTGAGCGGCAGCGCGCTGTCATGCATGAAGTTCACGGAGCCGTTTGAGGTGGCGGTCGTCAGCTGTCCCCAGAGTATCGATGGAACGATCCCGAAGCGCATCTCTTTTCCTTCCATGTTCACACCGGAGACCGCTCCCAGCCGCTGCAGCATAGGGTTTCCCCGTATTTCGGCGATCATGACAACAGAAAGCCCGGCGATCAGCAGCAGGAACATGGCGATGAATATCGCGCGCGCCTGCTTTTTATTGCCGAGGAGGCCTCCGAGCATGAATACGAGTGCTGCGGGAAGGAACAATAGTGAAAAAGTTTCAACAACATTGCTGATGATGGTAGGGTTCTCGAACGGATGCGCCGAGTTCGCGTTGAAAAACCCGCCGCCGTTCGACCCGAGTTGTTTGATCGCTATCTGCGATGCCGCGGGACCGACGGCTATCGTCTGCGTCGCACCCTCAAGCGTATGCGTTGTCACGTGCGATGCCAGTGTCTGCACAACACCCTGCGACACAAGTATCATCGAAGTTATGAGCGCAAGCGGCAAAAGCACGTACAACACAGCACGTGTCGTGTCCACCCAGAAGTTACCGAGCGATACGGCGCTCTTTCGAGTGAACCCCCGGACCGCAGCAAGCAGCGCGGCAATACCGGTAGCCGCGGACAAGAAATTGTGCACGGTGAGTCCCGCCATCTGTGTCAGATAGCTCATCGTCGTCTCGCCGCCGTATGCCTGCCAGTTCGTGTTCGTCACGAACGATATTGCCGTGTTGAGTGCCGTGTCCCATCGCACCGCACCGATCTTTTCCGGGTTGAACGGGAGCCCCCCCCTGCACGAGCTCCAGCAGGAACAGGGATACGATCCCGATGGCATTGAGAACAATTATCGAGAACGCATAGGTTTTCCATGACATTTCTTCGCTCGGATCTATACGGCAGAGGCGATAGACTAACTTCTCGATCGGAACGAGGATCGGTGTAAAAAACGACCGACGACCTTCGAACGTATCGGCCAGATAATTCCCCGCCGCCGCCGCGGCACAGATGAGAACAATAAGTAATGAACAGACAAAGAGAATTTCATACAACATACACTGCCTCCGAGGACATGACGTCGGTTGATTATGGTGATTCTATTGACACAGCCGTTCAGAGCGCGAATGTCCAGACGGACCGCGCCCATGCAATGAACGGATGACACTTGAAAGACCCTGAGGACACTGAAATAGTAACATCACCGGAAAAAATGTCAAGAAAAATTCGTGGAAATTTGTATCCTGCAATATACAAAGAACACGCCCACTAATTCGCTTGATTTTCCAAGAATATGCACTATAGTCATCCGCGAAGCGGAAGTCTTCGGCGAAGGACGAAACGCCGCGAAGCCTTTTCCGCTTCGGGAGTGCACGATGGCAGAGAAACTATCGAGATCGCTCGTTTCCTATGGCGTACCGCTTGCCAGTGTGGCGTTCGCGACCCTGATCTATACGATGATCGTTCCGCACATTCCGGATACGACCATCGTGCTCACGTATGTGCTTATTGTTCTCCTCTGTTCCCTTTTCTGGGGGATGGGCTCGGGGCTGACAGCGTCCTTGGCGGGCGCGCTCTGTTTTAATTACTTTTTCATTCAGCCAGTCGGTACTTTTCTCATCGCCAATCCGCAGGACATCGCCGCGTTCAGCTTTTTTGTCATCGCTGCCGTCATCGTCAGTGCCCTTTCATCGGCCATACAGAAACACACCGACGAGATCAGCCGGAAACGGTCCGAGGTCGAGCGCTTGAACAGGCTCGCGACGGTGCTCCTGCAGGTCCCCGACACTCCGAAAGGTACGGTCGCGATCGCCGATTCCATCGTTGCAATATTCAGTTTCGAGTACTGCGGGGTGCATGTACCCGACAGGAAAGGGATGTGGAAACATGTATCGCTGAGCTCGAAGTTCCCTCATAACGTGACCCTTCCCGATTCCGGGAAATTCCAGAAGGTCACCCTGGATACATTGATCGATGAGAACGAAAGACAGGTCGAGTATGTAAAGCTCCGCACACCGAAGGGGACGATCGGCCTTTTTGCGTACCATGCGGACGGTGTCTCGGAAAATGTGGTCGAGGCGATCGCAAGCATGGTAGCGCTTACGCTTCAGCGCAGCCGAAAGGCCTGATACGCCTCGTGCTCAGCCGCTTCGGTACGCGAGGGGCGACACGCCCGTCCAGCGCTTGAACACACGGCTGAAATGGAATTGGTCCGAGAAACCGAAATCATCGGCGATGCGATTCACCGGAAGCTCGGTGCGCCGCAATAACGGCTGTGCCGCTTCGACCTTAAGCCTGAGAAAATACTGATTCGGCGGAACGCCCACGCGCGACTTGAAAAGACGTATGAAATAGGACCGGTTCAGCCCCGCGCCACGCGCAAGTTTCCCCACATCGAGCGCAGGCTCCGCGATGCGATGTTGAATTTCGCGCAGCGCCGTTTCCACTGCGGATGACTCAGCTGCATGCTCAGGATGCGGTGTATTGATCTCGTAGATGAGCGATACGATGCTGTAGAACGCGGCCTTCTGCGCATATGCATGATCGGATGCCAGGCGCGAGCGTACCGCTTCGAAGAACCATCGCCGGTTGAGACCGATCGCTATCTTCGGCATGCGCGCACGGATAAGCGCCGCTATCTCGCCGTTCGCCATGCCGCAGGGATATACCGATGTGGAATAACAGCGAAGTGCCGCCGACTTCGCACGCATGCGGTATTCGTGCTCGGAAGGGATTATCACCAGGTCGCCCGGGGCGGCATGTACACAGTGCTCGCCGTCGATGACTTTGCCCGTACCGTCGAGGATATACACAAAGGGGAATCCCTTCGGCTGCCTGCCGCGGACGGTGCTGTCCCCGGCGCTGAACACCTCGAATTGAACGGCATCGATATGCATGCCGATAGTATAGCAATGCCGGAATGAAAGTCAATTTCGTTCATGCCGCACCAGTGCGATGCCATGGACTTCATGCCGCAATTATTATATCATGATAGGCATCCGGGTTCGGTGACCCGGCAGCGGAGGACAGCGAATGAAGATGCGTGCACTCGGCCGTACCGGCCTTTCCGTATCACAGCTCGGTTTCGGCGCCATGCGCCTGCCGATGCTCTCCAACGGCACCACGGTCGACCGGGAACTTTCAACGCCCATGTTCCATGCAGCATTCGATGCCGGCGTCAATTATGTCGATACGGCCGTGGGCTACTGCCATGAGGACAGCCAGCGTGCCGTGGGCGATGCGCTGAAAGGCTATCGCGAACGTATCATCGTTTCGACGAAGAACCCGGATTACGGCACGGATGAATCCGCGTGGCGTCGGAACCTTGAGAACAGTCTCGCAAGGCTGAACGTCTCATGTATCGATATCTATAAACACCATGGGATAAATTGGAAGCGATACACCGAGATCGTAGAACCCGTGTCATCAAAATGGATGCAGAAGGCGAAGGACGAAGGGTTGATACGCCACATCTCGGTATCATTCCACGATTCACCGGAAAATCTTATTAAGATCATCAATACCGGGTATCCGGACGTGATAACGCTTCAATACAACATACTCGACAGGCAGCTTGCGGACGGGATAGCGCTCGCTCATGAGAAAGGAATCGGCATCGTAGTGATGGGCCCTGTCGGCGGCGGCCGGCTCGGGGCATCGAGCCCTGTGCTTGAGGGAATGGTCCCCGGCATCAAGCGCGTACCCGAGCTTGCGCTTCGTTTTGTACTTTCAAATCAGGACATATCCGTTGCACTTTCCGGCATGAGCACGATGGAGCAGGTGCGGGAGAACTGCGCGGTCGCAGCGGATGCGGGCGTATTGTCGGGCGACGATACGAAGCTCATCGATGATCGAATGATACAGCTGAAAAAAATGGCGGAACTCTACTGCACCGGCTGCAATTACTGCATGCCCTGTCCGTCGGAAGTGGCCATACCAAAGATATTCGAGCGATATAACCGCGGGAAGATATACGGGCTCTGGGATAATGCGCGGTCGGTATACGCGACCATCGGCCGCGAGAAATGGGATGCGGGACAGAAGGCCGACAGCTGCATAGAATGCGGCGCATGCGAGGAAAAATGCCCGCAGCACATACCGATACGGGAACAGCTGCGCGAGGCACATAAAGCACTAGCTGTGTAGGCGCGACAGACCGCTGTCGGACTAGACGAAATAACAGCCGATAAGCGTTTTCTTATTGCGGTCATCCATCGATGTCCATGCGACATGCGCCGTCATCGAGCGGCGAATGGAATTCGTGAGCCCGAACGCTATCTCCACATCCTCACCGACGGCAAGCGGCACCGTCGTCTCGAGCAGCACGCCGTATGATGTCACATCGACGCTTACCCCGTCGCCCTTCTTGCCGAACGTGCTTCGGGAATGCAGCGCTACCGGGACGCGTACCGGTACTCTCCGGATACGGCGCTTATCGGACACGTTCTTTTTAGGCTGCATGAAATCTCTCCCGAAACGCGTGTATCATATCCATAATCGCAGGAATCGTCAAGAGCGTTTGAACGATGCGAGTGCCTTATCCTCATCCTCATATATCGCGAACATGTCCATAAGCTCGACGATGCTGAATATTTTCTTGACCGCGCTGTTCATGCCGCATATCACAAGGCGTCGCTTGCTTGCCTTCAATATCCTTGACGTGGCGACGAAAAGCCGTATCCCCGAACTGCTCATATGTTCCACTGAGCGAAGGTCGAAAAGGATATGCGAATCAGGGTTATTCTCCATCACGGTGTTCACCTGCGTCTCTATCTCCAGCGTTACGTTCACTTCGAGCCGCCCCTCGAGATAGATGATGATGATGTCGCCTTCCTTCTTCGTGCTCAGTTCCATCGCTCACTCCTTGTCCCGCGGTTTCATATGCCTGTATTTTAGCATAGGTGTATAGGGAATACAATGGCAGAGCAGGGAGAATACGGCCAGCACGGCATCGAACACGAGCTCATTGATGTTGATGCGGCGCTGCGGTCCCATGGAGACCCGCGGATCAGACGCCGCTGAACGCCGAGAATCCGCCGTCGACCGGGAGCACTATGCCGGTGACGAATCTCGCTGCATCGGAACAAAGCCATACAAGCGCACCGACGACCTCGGATGATTCCCCGAAACGCCCCATCGGCGTATGCCCGATGATGGACGCGCCGCGCGGCGAGAGCTCACCTGTCTCCTTGCTGGTTAGAAGGAATCGATTCTGTTCCGTGAGGAAGAAACCCGGGGCTATCGCATTCACGCGGAATTTTTTATTGTAGTTCTGCGCCATGTGCACGGCAAGCCACATGGTGAAATTATTGACGGCGGATTTTGCCGCACCGTAGCCGAGAACCTTGGTAAGCGGACGCATCGACGCCATTGATGATATGTTTATTATCGTGCCCGCCTCGTTATCCTTCATCACCATGCCGAACACCTGCGAGGAGAGGAGCGCGCCGCCGAAGAAATTGAGATGGAGCACGTCGCGTATCGCCTCCATGGGCATGTCAAAGAACGTGTTCGTATCGGACGATGTGGCCCCCGGCTGATTGCCGCCCGCGCCGTTGATGAGTATGTCTATCTTCGTAAATTTATTCTGTATCGTATCCGCCGCCGCGGCAAGACTGTCACGGCTCATGATATCCGCCTTCACGCCGATGACGTTCGCCACACCTTTCATCTTTTCATCGAATTTCTTCTCATCGCGGGTAAGCACGGCGACGTTCGCCCCGCATGCTGCGAGGCCTTTGACCATTTCAGTGCCAAGCACGCCGGTGCCGCCGGTTATGACGGCCGTCTTGTTTTTCAGCGAGAACATCTCAATACCCACGATCGACTCCTTGTGACGGTAATGACGTAATAGTACGGTAAACGAGGGAATTTTCAAGCGCAGCGCAGAAAAGGTAACATAACGCGTCAAAAAAGCTGTTCACTACTTTGCATTGTGTCAGTTATAGTCCCTGCTGTCTATTTTTCGAGAGTGTATTGTGCGTACTGTTGTAAGCGCTTACATTGCGGGCAATGAAAGGGAGGCCTGATTGCGAATACGTATGGCAATGACTGGTAAATTTCTGGACATCGTTTGTCGATACTTATTCCATGGTCAAAAGTCCATCCCCATCCGAAAACACATGAGTATTTTCACGCGATCCGTTGTTCTCGCTGCATTCCTTGTCATCTCCTTGCCTTTGTCAGGCTACTATTTCGTCGACGAATTCAATTTCGTGAACAAGACGAACTGGTATTCGAATTTCTATATGGCGCGGGAAGGAAGGGTTGACCTGAGCGTCGCGACACCCGGCTACACGCTCGGGGCAACAGGGGAGTTTTTCGTTTCGAACAATATCTATGGTGCGAACGATTACGACAGCGCTTGGGGCGGGGTCGGTATCGTTCTTTCGAACAGAAAGTTCAATGCATCATCATCCATCCCCGTCGGGGCGATGCTCGATGTCCGCGGATGGACTATTTCTGCGAACGGGGCGAGTCCCGTTGTTGAGGCTGCAGATTTCGGATTATGGGTCGTTGAAGACGCCCTTACCGACCTTTCGCTCTACAATGCCAATTACATGGCGTTCCTTACACGGGTGATGTATTTCTATTCAGCAAAGAATGGGGACACCCCGGATAACTTTTTCGGGTCATTTGTCAATGGCGCGGATATCAAGCTCAATCTGTCGAATGCGATACGCCCGGACGGGTCAGCAACGAATCTTGCAAATTTCCATTCGCTTACCGTGAATGTGACGGTCGGCACTATAGTGAACACGAATGTCGCGCTCATGGCGACGCATGACGGGTCCTCGGTGTCGTTCTATTTCAACCCCGACCCCGACAACAATGACGCCCACCCGAATGAGTACTGTTTTGTCGGAAATTTCCCGGTATCGTTCACGAACAATATCCGTTTTATGATAAACGAGGAAGTGCGCAACAAGAACTCGTCCTGTGATGCACGGTTCGGCTCCTTCATGATACGCTCGGCCGCCGATTCATCTGCAATGAGCGTATCGATCGATTCGGAGGACCAAAGTTCGAATTCCACCGATCTTCGAAGGCTGCAGTTCAATTTTGCGAACGGCATCTACGCTTCGAATGCGGGCATCAATGTGATCACCATATCGAAGCCCGACGCATGGAGCAATTACGGATGGGACACATCCAAGGTGTATGTTATTTCCGATTACATGGAAGACGGCACGCTTATTGAGACGAACACCAATGTTTCCTATGCCGACTTCACGAATACGCGCAATCGCTATATCAACCGCGGTGAATGTGTACTTCGCACGAACGGCAATGAGCTGTGGATACGCCTCGGCGCCATGATAAACGCAACGAACACGACACAACACAACACAAGAATTTCATGGTGATCGCCGATATGCACCCGGGCATCAGCAATATCGGTACATTTGCATTTTCTTCCAAGGTGGATGCGCCGCTGTTCGATCCGAAGATAACGAATCAGGGGGCGGTGAGCAATTACTCGACCTGCGGGTGGCAGCGGACAACGGGCGGGCAGAACGTGACGCTGCGCGAGCCTTCCGGCCCGGTGAGCGCGTACGGGAGCGTGAAGCCCGGGCAGATAACCATCGGTGCCGCGTATTATTCGTTCACGTATTATATCCAGGCGAAAACGAATTTCACCTCGCCGATAAAGCAGGCGGCCATCGAGATACCGTACATGTTCACCAATTGCGCGATATCCAATATCGATTCGGTGCTTCTCGGCGCGAACGAGAGCGGCAATGTGTTCGTGACGAACGGAATCCCCGGCATAAGTTCGAACTGCATTTTGATCTATTATACGAATGAAAGCGCATCGTTCAATCCCGGCGGGCTCGATGTCATCTCCTTCGAGGTATGGGGTACGCCGCTTGAGAACACCACAGGCACCAACATGCGTTCGTGGGTCGATAAAACGACGCCGACATCGCAGGCGCTCAGCAACGGGACGACGCTCACGAACGAAACGTACAAAAACCAGATCGTCAAAGTGATGCCGGCGCTCATCGTCAATCCGTGGGATTTCATGGTCATCAGCGCGGGCAATACCGCCCCCGTTTCGCTCGGCATATCGAACATAGTGCCGATGGGCTATTTCGAGGTGCGACGCGACGGCGAGGGTGTTACGGAAGAGATGCTTTCGACCACGATATGCCTCGAGGGCAATTATACCGACCTCCGCGGGCAGCTGTATCTCTACCGCGATACCAACGGACTGCGCACCAATTTCACCACCAATGAAATGCTCGTGAAAATGCTGAACATATCGACGACGTCAGCAACGAACGTTTTCAACGCGTTCACCGTGCCGGAGACGAATCAATCGATAAACCCGCTGTCGCCCACGCGCTATTGGCTGGCGATGCAGATAACCAATACCGCTTCGGCCATATACTCGGATACCGTCCGCATCCGCGTGAACGATATTACGGTGACCGGCCCCGGCCCGGGACCGACGCTCGTGGAAAATGCCGGCTCCATCACCACGGGCGATCTGCGTATATCGCGCGTCGATACGCATCAGCTCTACGTATATTACTACACCAATACCACCGAAGAGCGGGTGAAACAGGGCTCGTTCAATAACCTGCAGTTCAGGATGGTCATATCGAACAACGATCCCGATGCCACCAATTATTTCCAGGGATTTGTCCTCACCAATTCCGGAACGGCGTCGAATACCGATGTAGGGTATCTCAAGCTCTTTTACGATCAGGATAATGACGGTCTTGAGGTCGGCGCCGATCCGTCCATCATGGCCGGCTCGATAAGCGGCGGAAAGTTATACTCGCTATCCGTGTTCCCGGCGTTCGAGATCGTCAATACGACCGCAAAGACGTTTTACGGCGTATATGATACCGAGCTCAACGGCACGGTGGGAAGCACGGTGGCGCTCAAGGTGCTCGCGGCGTCCAACCTTATCTTCGGCGACCCGTACGGCGACGAGCACTCCCCCGCGGCACCCGTCATCATCGGTACGTTCCCGATGGGGAATATCCCGGCGACGAACCGGCTCATCCCCTATACCTCGCGGCCGTTCGACTACTCCCTCTACGGGCTCACCTACTCCATGATGCCGGCAAGCTTCTCCTCCAATCAGGGCGTCGTTGCCGGTTCGTTCGATATCTTCATGGATACCGAGGAAACGAACATACAGGTATTCAAGGGGGTCGATGTCAAGGTCGGGACAATAACATCCAAGGCGAATGTCTACGGCTACGCCTATCTCTATAAGGAAACGAACGGCAACGGCACATTCTCCGCCGCCGATCAGTTCATCGCGAGCAATGCAGTTGCAGCAGGCGCTGATTTTTCGATCAACTGCGATTTCACGAATGTTTCCTCCGATCAGTATACCCCCGACAGGTTCTATCTGCTATTCAGGCTCACGAATAACGTTGAAGACGCAAAAACGAACACCGTCTGGTTCCAGATGACCAATATGCGCTGCCAGGGCCCCGATCTCGGGGCGTTCACCAATCTCTATCTCCTGACCAATGCGTTCTCCCGAACTGCCCGCATCGACAACGGCCGCGTGGTGGTGAACTACATATCGAATGAACAGGTCCCGCTCAATCCGCTGCAGTCCTCGTTCAACAATCGCTATCTCAAGATAAGCCTTTCGGGCGATGATCCTGACGGCACCAACTATCTCTCGTACATCGATGTCACGACGAACCGATACGCGTCGAACCTGAGCTTTGCGCTCGGGCATATCCCGTACATCAAGCTCTTAAGCCATCCGTCGTACAACATGCTCTCGTACAATTCGTTCACCAACGGGCAGACGCGCATATCGTTCTCCGTCCCGCTCGCGGTCAGCGGCACCAATGAAACGGTACTCTACGTCGGCTATGACGTGAGCGGCAGCGAATTGGTCATCAGCAACACCTTCGGGCTTCTGCTCACCAACGGGTCGATAGGGCTCACGGACGGTATCGACGACAATTATGCGCAGTATTCGTACATCGCCGGGTCGTCAAGCGGTCCCTCGACCACGAATTATGTCACGATAAAATCGTTCCTCAACAACCCCTGGGATTTCTATATCGTCAACGGCGGCAACAATTTCGGCATACCGGCGTCGATGGCGGTGTCGAATATTTATCCCATCGCCTCTGTCGATCTCATTGCCGATGTCTTTGAGGACCTGTTCGCGCAGCGCATCACCAATGTCGATGTGCGCCTCGGCGGGTTCTGCTCGAACGTGCAGGGCGAGATCTATCTCTATCGCGAGACCAATGCGATAGACGGTTTCCAGACGAACGAGAAATTCCTCGCAAAAACGAATTTCACGAACCCGAACCTTCCCATCTCGCTGTCACTCAACGAGAACAATCTGAGCGGCGTACAGTTGAACCCGACGCGCCTGTGGGCTGCGTTACGGGTGACCAACAGCGCCGCGGCAGGGCTCTACACCAATCTGGTGAACGGGTACATCTCCATGATCCACGGCATCGGCCCGGACGGCCCCACCAACGCCATCGTTACCAATGTCCTGAAATTCACCAACAGCTATAATCCGACGATCGCGAGCAGAATGGATAATTACCGCGTGGGCGTGTATGCGGCCTCGATGGAGAGCAACAATGCACCGGCGGTACAGGCGGGATACATCAACAATATGAAGGTGCTCGTACTGAGCGATGACCCCGACGCGACGAATTTCCTCTCTACGATCGCCGTTTCGAACACCGGCACGGCGACGATGGGCGACCTCGGTGCATTGCGCGTGTTCCATGATATCGACGGCGATGGGGTGTTCAACAGCACCAATGACGCAAGCGTCGGGTTCGCGAACTTCGATGCAACAAAAAATGCGCTCGTCTCGCTCGGGACCCTGTATCCGATGACCGGGAGAACGAACACGTTCTTCGTGGGGTGCGAGATAAAATTCTCCGGCACCCCCACCGCCACCATCGGCATGCAGCTTACCAATGCCATACGTTCGCTTACCTTCGCGGACGGGCTCGGGGGGCTCTATCCGACCAATGCGACGTCAACGAATGCCGCCGGTGCATCT
>ERZ1292625.3048-Hain-H41-01um-R1-3048-length-14228-cov-4_pt1 | contig 14228 bp, 8 predicted proteins | sample MGYA00564400_ERZ1292625 | MGnify/ENA primary metagenome ERZ1292625 (study PRJEB36523, sample SAMEA6512639) | groundwater metagenome | collected 2019-01-08 | study: AquaDiva: Metagenomics assemblies of 32 groundwater samples | reverse complement strand
GAGGCGTTCTCGTCCATCGCCGGTCTTTTGCGTGTCATCCGCGATATCGTTCGATCGATACGGATGGTGCGCGCGAAGCGCTACGATGCCGCGTTCGATCTGCAGGGGCTTTTTCGCAGCGTCATATTCCTCTACGCGTCGCGCGCGCGTGCGAAATTCGCCAAGGGGCGCTGGCTCGGCGTGCCGCATCTCTTCTATCGCGATATACATGCCGTCGAAGGGCTTCTGCAATTCCTCTCGTTCATCGATGTCCCCGATGACGGCGTGGCGCTCGATATATTCCTTCCGAAAGACATCCGCCGTCGCACGGAGAGGGCGCTTGCCTCGCACAGGATGACGCTCCCGAGGTCGTATCTCGTCTATGCGCCGTATTCACGCTGGCAGACGAAGGATATGCCGATGGAAAAAAGCGATGAGCTGCTTGATGCGCTCGCAAAAAAATTCCATCTGCCGATACTGGTGTGCGCGACCGCGGACTATGCCGATGCATGCCGTACGCTCGCATCGAGGCATGCGCGTGTCATGCCGCTCGCCGGCGTGCTTTCGCTCACTGAGCTCAATTATGTGCTGTCACAGGCGAAGGGAATGATAAGCGTTGACAGCTATCCTATGCATGCGGCAGCCGCGTTCGATATCCCCCTTGTTGCTGTTTTCGGGCCGACAAGCGAGAAGCGCATCGGTCCGCGATCGAGGCGTTCCGCCGTCATTCGGGCGGAGGGTATCGACTGTGCGCGCTGCTATAAGCGCCGCTGTCCGAAGGCGCATGAATGCATGATGACCATAGATGCTGCGCATGCGGTGAACGTACTGGCGAAATGCGTTCGGCTGCCCCGCGCGAGACCCCAGCGCAAATGAAAGCATCGATGAGCGGTATGCGATCGAGGCTCTCCGGAGCGAAACGCGCCCTCGCGATCATCTGGCTGACGATGCTCCGCCTCAGCGGCGAACAATTCATACTTGCGGTCATTCCCGATCCGCAGCACGAGGTGTGCGTCGGGCCGGCCGGTGATCCGGTGATGTTCACAAGCCAGATGCAATGGATAGCAGATAATAGTCGCGCAAGTAATATCGCGTTCGTTATTTCTGTCGGGGACAATGTGCATTACGATCCGCCGGACCACTATATGTGGACCTTCGCGAGCAACGGATATCGGTTACTGGAGAACGCCGGCGTGCCCTTCGCGCTTGTCGTCGGCAATCACGATACGCACGCGGTCAGGACGAACAGTGCGGGCATGCGCGATCCGGAAAATACGGCAACACTGCTTCGCGAAACCCCCGAGTTCAACGCCTATTTTCCGGCAAGCCGGTTCACCGCGCAAAAGGGGCGTTTCGAGAGCGGTAAAAGCGATAATGCGTACTACACGTTCGCTGCCGGCGGCTGCAAATGGATGGTGATAGTCCTTGAGCTCTGGGCGCGTCAGATCGCCGTCGATTGGGCGAAATCGGTACTTGCCGACCCCGCCTATGCCGATCACAATGTCATTATCGCCACACATTCCCATCTCACCAGCAAGGGGGTGATAGAGCAGCACCCGCCCTACGGGGATCTGAGCCCGCAGAGCGTTTTTGACCAGCTGATAACACGGTATCCGAACGTGCGCTTCGTGTTTTCCGGCCATGTCGGAAAATCGGCATGGCGCGATGACCGCGGGGTGAACGGCAATCATATCTATCAGATTCTCACCGATTATCAGGAAGAAAAAAAGGGCAATGGATGGATGCGTCTCATTGCGATCGATACGTCAGCAGGTATTGTTTCGGCATGGGTATATTCGCCGTATGTCAACAAAGCACGGGATGATGCTTCGCGGTTCATGTTCACCGGGGCATCGTTCATACCGCCGAACGGGCATTGATCGCATCGGTTCGCGCCAGCCATTGTCTTGTCATTTGCCGATCGTTGTCGTATACTGAACGTATGCGACAACGATCTATTCTGAACACAGCCAACTGCCGATCCTCGAAAGCATATCGGGGAAACTTTCACAGCGTTCAGGCGTCAAACTCAAAGGCTCATCGGGAGGAAACCGTGCGTAACATCATTCTATTGTCGTTCCTCATGTGCACACTGGCGTTCGCGCAGCGTCCGCATGCGGGATATGTCTTCCCCGCCGGCGTCAGACAGGGGGAAACGGCAACGCTCCTTGTCGGCGGTCAATTCCTCGAGGGGACCACCAATGTCATCCTTACCGGTACGCCGATCACGGCGCAGATAACCTCGTTCAGCAAGGACCTCGACAGGAAGGAATTGAACGCGCTCAACAATAGGCGCCAGTACCTCGAGGCGAAGATCCCCAAGGCTTCCGAGCAGGAAAAACCGGCGCTTGAGAAGCAGCTTGCCCGCGTCATGCAGATATTGGCGTATCGGGAAAAAATGCCGCAAGAACATGACATGATGATGTATATGAAGGACATCGAGAAAAAGAAGCAGCCCAATGCGCAATTGACGGAGCTCGTTCGTCTTGAGCTCACCGTTCCCGCCGATGCGCCGCTGGGCAGGCATGAGCTTCGGCTTGTCACGCCGCGCGGCGTCACCGAACCCATTGCGTTCGAGGTGGGACGTATCGCAGAGATAAAAGAGCGCGAACCCAACGATGATAATGCCGATGCAGTGCCGGTGCCGTCATTCCCCGCAGAGCTCAATGGGCAGATACTGCCGGGGGAGGTCGATCGATACAAGTTCTCCGCCCGCAAGGGGCAGCGGCTCGTATTCTCGGTAGAGGCGCGATCGCTCATACCGTATCTCGCCGATGCCGTCCCCGGCTGGTTCCAGGCGGTGCTGACCGTGTTCAATGCGAAGGGGAAAGAGCTCGCGTATGCCGATGATTTTCTCGGCAACCCCGATCCGGTGCTCCCGTTCACGGTACCCGATGACGGCGACTACTATCTTGAGATACGGGATTCCATATACCGCGGACGCGATGATTTCGTCTACCGCATCAGTGCGGGTGAATTGCCGTTCGTGGCGGCCGTATTCCCGCTCGGCGGCCAGCACGAGAAGGAGACGAAGGTGTCCCTGTCGGGATATAATCTTGCCGCGAGGGAATTCTCCGTTGTCCCGAAAGCGGGAAGCGATATACTTCCCGTACGCGTTCCCGATGCAGAGAACACGTTCCTGTTCCTTGCCGACGATCTCCCGTCAGTGTTCGACGCCGGCAGCAATAATACGACCGCGAGCGCACAGCGCATCGTGTTCCCTTCGGCGGTCAACGGGCGCATCGAGAGTGCCGGCGATGTCGATGTGTTCTCGTTCTCGGGAAAGGCCGGCAGCCGCATCGTCGCGGAAGTGTACGCCCGCCGTCTCGGCTCGCCGCTCGATTCGGCCCTGCGCCTCACCGATGCGAAGGGTGCGACGATAATGACCAATGACGACTTCTACGACCGATCGTCGGGACTTACCACGCATCATGCGGACTCGTATTTCGCGGCGACATTGCCTGCGAACGGCACCTATTATCTGTCCCTGCGCGATACACAGAGCAAGGGCGGTGAGTATTACTCGTATCGCCTGAGGTTCCGTGAGCCCAAGCCGGATTTCAAGCTTCGTGTGGCGCCGTCAAGCGTTCATATTTCGCGCGGGGGTACGGCAATGCTCACTGCCTACGTGCAGCGTATCGACAACTTCACCGGCGATATCGTGCTTTCGCTCGATGATCCCCCGGAAGGGATAGCCTTCCAGAACGCGACGCTTTCCGGCACCAATGAATCGGTGAAGCTGACCGTGCGAACGAGCTCGAAGATGAACGCGGGGCGATTTGCGCTCTCCATCGCGGGGACGTCGGGCGGTCCGCAGAAGGTGCTCGCATTGCCGGCGGAGGATATGATGCAGGCGTTCGCGTACCGGCATCTCGTGCCTGCCGAGGAGCTCATCATCACTGTCGATGAGAGATCGAAGAGCGCGGACCTGAACCCGAAAAGCGTTGAGAACCTGAAGGCCGCGATAAAGCTTGTCGGGGAATTCGCCGCTCAGGCTGCGGGTATGCAGCCCGGAAGCGATGATGCGTTCGTCGCGGCATACGCCGCCGAGCGTTTGGCGGGTTTTGAACGTATACGCACCGCCGCCGCAGGCGCCGAAAAGGAAAAAGTAAAGACCGTCATCGCACAGAACGTCGCGGCCATCACCAACATACTTTCGATGCATCTGCTCCCGAACCAGGCGGACAAGGCGCGTGTCGTGCTCGGTCCGCTCTTCGGCGAACTTGACCGCGAGGTGCTCTCGCTCCTCGACGCGGGTGTACCGCAGGGAAAGGTCATCGAGACGATACCGATACTCTCCGACTATGCGCGATCGCTCAATGAAGAGGTATACGCAAAAGCGTTCACCGGGAAGACCGCGCGTTCGGATATGGCGGCGAAAGTGAACACGCTCCGCGAGTATGCCGCGAAACGGATGGCGCCTATCATCGGCGACGGCGCCGCATCGTCGTGGGCGGAGCAGGTGCCGCTTGCGCTCGTCGGCGGCGGTGAGAAGCCGAAAAAGAAGTAGCCGGATTTCTTGACAAAATCGGCATGCGCCCTATACTCATGCACCATGACCGCTCTCTCATTGATACGTTCTGGCCGAAGGCCGACATGGGCGCAAAGCGATCTTTCCGCTCTCGCGCACAATATACGCATTATTAGACGACATGCGCCGGGTGCAGAATATCTTCTCCCGGTGAAGGCCGATGCGTACGGCCACGGCATGGAAGCGGTCACGAAGACGGCGATGATGAGCGGTGTCCGGTATTTCGGGATCGCATCGACCGATGAGGGGATGTTCCTCCGTGCACAGGGGATCCGTGCGAACCTCGTGATCCTTGGATTGAGCTTCATCGAACAGATTCCGGCGATAGTGCGCTATGACCTGATACCCGCTGTTGCCGATGCTCATTTCATCGATGCGCTTGACCGCGCGGCGAAGAAGCGCGGTAAGAGGATACGCGTTCATATCAAGATCGATACCGGCATGGGCCGCGTCGGGGTCTCGGAAAAGGACGCCCTTTCGCTTATCCTGCACGCCGCGGGGAAAAGGAACATTATCATCGAAGGGGTGTTCACGCATTTCCCGTCATCCGACGACGATAGAAAATTCTCGCGCGGGCAGCTTTCCCGCTTTCAGGCGATAGTCGATGCGTGCGCATCGCGGGGCGTACGTCCGCGATTCATCCATGCGGCGAATTCCGCGGCGGTGCTCTCGCTCCCCGAAAGCCATCTCTCGATGATACGCCCGGGGCTTATCAGTTACGGGTATGCCCAGTCAAAGGGGCTTGCTGCCGTACTCCCCCTGAGACCGGTATTGTCATTGAAGAGCAGGATAATTTTCGTCAAGACGATAGAACGCGGCATGTCGGTGAGCTATGGGCGTACCTTCATCGCGAAGAAGCGCATGCAGGTGGCAACCGTTCCCATCGGCTATGAGGACGGGATAAGCCGCGCCTTCTCGAACAATATGGAAATGCTCGTGCATGGAGCGCGCGTGCCGCTCATCGGGCGAGTGTCGATGGACCAATGCATGCTCGATGTCACGCCGCTTCACGCGGCTGGAAAAGTCGCGCGGGTAAGCGACGAGGTCGTCATTATCGGCAGCCAGGGGCGGGAACGTATCGGCGTGGAAGAACTTGCTTCGCGCATACATACCATTCCGTATGAGATAACGTGCATGCTTTCCGAGCGCGTACCGCTCATTTATCGTTCATAGTCATTGCGGCGGTGTTCAAAGACCATACGTTGTCGGCTTTTACTGCACGTTTCGTTTCAGATCGTGACCGCTGACCGCGCATTCCCCATCATGCCGACTATCTCTTTCATCGTGCTCACACGCCCCGCTTTGAGATCAGCTATTTTGTAGAATGAAACGCATGTTCCGCAGGCGGCGAGGTCGATGCCTGCGCGGGCGAGTATATCGAGCGCGTCGAGCACAGGCGATCCTTCGGCGAGGAGTTTCACGCCGGCATTATAGAAGACGATGGCGTTCGGCCTCGTTCCTGCAGAACAGAGCGTGCGGAGGAATGAGCCGGTCAGTTGCGCGCCGAGCGCGGCATCACCCTGTCCCATGGAATCCGAATTGATGATAACGAGGTCCATTGTCATTGCTCCTTGTGATGCAGACTATACCGTATCCATCGGCGAACGCAATATGAACAATGGCTGATTTTTCGCTCGGCCCCTTCAGGCTGCACCCCGTGAGAACGCACTGAGCGTCATCGGCGGCGCTTCCCCGTCGGCGGATACCGACAGTGTCAATGAACGCACCGTCCGCGGCGCGAACCGTTCGATGCGCTTGTGGCCGACCGCAGTGCCCGCGCAAAGGCGTTCGGTGCCGTTCCCGGTGTCGCCGTCGACGGTGTATGTACGTATCGATTCGCCGTTCGTGATATCTTCGGCGATGACAAGGGTATCGATGCGTGTCGGCGTGTCGAACGCGAGCGTGATATCCCCGCGTCCTTCAGTCGTGCCGAGCGCTCGTTCGAACGTGCGCGCTATCGTTCTTCCGAATGCGGTGAACTGAGCGATGTCCGCATCCGGCACGAGCCCGCGGTCATCGATGACCATGCCGAGGAGCAGATTGGAATTTCGCCCGATGCTCTGATAGTACCGTTCGACGAGATGCTCGGGTGAATAGAGATGCTGTTCATCGCCTTTTCGCCAGAACCAGCCGCCCTGGAATGCTTTGTGCTGATCGCGGTTGGGCATATCAGATTCCGCCGGCGCCCACCGGTCCCCGTCGGCGCTGCCGGCGCAGTCGATTCGTTCCTTCGTCCCGTCATCCGATGTCGTTATCGATGTCGTCGCCCAGCACGGGTACGGCGCTTCGCCGCGTTCATTGCCGACCCAGCGGAGCAGCGAAGCGCATTCATGCGGGCCCTGGAAGACGACGGCATTGGGCTGTAGCCGTGTCAGGAGCGGTATGATATCAGGACCGCCCTCCCGCACCGGGAGCACTCCGCCATCGAACCATATCTCGAACAATTCGCCGTAATTGCTCCAGAGCTCGGTAAGCTGCTGTTCGACGATGCGATTGTATCGCGTTTGTTCCGCGGCATCACCGGAAAGCACACGTCCGGGATTATCCACACCGAGGAAAGCATTGCAGCTCGCACTAGCGTAGATGCCGGGTTTTACGCCGTAACGCGCGCAGGATGCGATGAAGTCACCGACGATATCGCCTTTCCCTCCTCGCCAGGGGCTTGATGCCACGCTGTAGCTATGCGCTTTGGTCGGCCAGAGAGAGAACCCCGAACAGTGCTTCGCCACGAGCACGGCGTATTTCGCACCTGCCTTCGCAGCGGTGGATATCCACTGATCGGTATCGAGCGAGTGCGGGTTGAACACCGACGGCGGCGGGGTGTAGCCGCGCTGTTCGCGGAATTTATATGCGGGCTCGAACACCTGCACATCGAGGTGTATGATAACGCCGATCTCGGCGTTCGCCCATGCACGATGTGACGGGGTGGGTACAGGTCGCGTCATGAAGGTACACCTCTGGTCTATTCGAACACGAAGTATGACAGATTCCACGGGTTCATCCACCCCTCTTTGCCGTTGCAGGTGGTGACCGCGGTCTTGCGCGGTATGTTCGGATCGCTCTTGTTCTCGTCGGCATCGTTCACCATAAGACCGAGGCCGATGACCGAATTCTTCTTAATGGAAACCGGATTGATATATTTCGCGGGGAAACACAGTTCGTATGTCGTCATCTTCTTTTCCTCATCGCGTTTTATCTTCATCGGAACGCCTTTTTCAACGACGACATTGTCGAGCCAGGCTATCTGGCGCTGCGGAGAGAAATTCCTGAACACCTGGTCCCCATCGACGCCCGAACCGAGCATGTACGCATAATCGTCCTGCATGTTGAGGCTGTTCTCCGTGCCGTCCTTGAACGCATCGATGAAAAGCTGTATCGAGTCCGCCGCCCAGAATTTCGTCGCGGGGAACGGCTGGTAATGGACATCATCCTTCACGATGACGGCCATGTAGAGGTTCGCATCGTCATAGGCGAACATGAACTTCGCCTTGAGCGGATCGGCGCGGTATGCGGCACCTGCTTTGTAGGAGCCGCCCCCCGTGCGGTAATCGATGGCGTCATCCTCAGTACCGCCGACGACGGCGTAGCGGTAATCCGCCCAGTCATCGAGCTCGCCGTCGATGACGATATTTCCCCGTGTGCGGCTGCAGAAGAGTATGTTCATACGCTCCGTGCGTTCGGAAAGCGTTCTGTCCGTATGCACTTTCCCTTTCACGTCTATCGTGTAGCGCGCCGACTGGCTGATATACGGGGCGAGGTCCACGGTGAACGCACGTTCGGATAATCCCCCGATCGCAAGCGGTGCCGATGCTTCGTTCCCGTTGACGGCATAGGTGAAGGTGCCGGTGAACGGTTTTGCATCCTTGTTCTTCACCATCAAGGATAGCGTGCGGTGATCGATGATCTTCGGTGATATCGATATCGCTTCCTTTTCGCCGTATTCTACCGTTGAAGCGGTGAGCACTGCTTCGAGCTCTTTGACCGGGAGTCCGCATATGAATGCCGGCATATAGTCGATACTGAACACAAGATATTCCCCTTTCTTCTCCGCGGCGAGCGGACGCCCCAGCACATCGGTGACTGTGATGCCGTTCACGTTCTTGAGCCGAAACTTCAATGGTGAGCGCTCGGCAAGCTCGAGCTTGTCGTCGAAGTCCCATATCGCGGCGACACCGGCCCCGGAACCGTTATTGAAAAGGAATGTCTTTACGGTCTCCGCGTACTTGAAGTCACGCACGAACGATGAGTTGCCGAGCATGCGCGCAACGGCATTGTAGCCCACACCGATGTCGGTCGGTATGCCGGCGACGGAATCGATATAGACGCCGCCGGTGGTCCAATTGAGGAACATCTTGATGCGGTCGGCGTATCTGAGGGTGATTATCATGGTACGAAGATTATACGCCGCGCAGTAGCGGTTGCCGTATACATCCGATGTAAAGCGCCCCAGGCGTACGGAATCGGTGTTGGCGAACGCACGGCCGACGGGAATGGCGGGGAGATAGAGCTGCGACCAGTTGCCGCCTTCGGAATACCACAGGTCGCCCTTGAAGCCGTGTTTGTCGGCAAGCTTTATGAATTCCTCGCTGTCGTATTCAAGGCTCGGGCGTTCGGGTTTCTCGCGGTATGGATGCGTTGCGAGAATATCGAAATAGCGTCCGCCGCCGCTCTCAAGGAGCACATCGAGCCATTTGCGCGCGCTGTCGAAATTGTTCGCCGGATCGGGAGAGATAACGACGGCATCGGGAATCTCTTCTTTGAGTACCGCGTAAAGCCGCTTCATTATCTGCGGGAACGTCTTCGGGTTATAGATGGAGGGCTTATCGAATATGCCGAGATTGGGCTCATTGGCGTATTTCCAGAACTTGAAATGCTTCGTCTGACGGAAATAGTTCTTGAACCATGCGGTTATCTCATCCATCTCCGGCCCGTCATAATCGGTTATCGTGTGAAGAAGCTTCATGATGCGGTCCTGGTCGGGCATATAGCGTGCGTTGGCGCCGTCGTCTATCATCATGCCGAAGACTATCATACCCTCCCTGTCAAAGACATCCTGTATCTCCTTTGCGCAATGCGTGAAATTGTTCGCTTCCACGCCGCCGGTGCCGAGCATACGCATGAGCGCGACGTTCTTCGGCCAATTGCAGGACGGGAAAAGCCCCCAGCTGAAGACAAGATTATGCTTCATCGACTTCATATCATCCTTTGAGTACGGATCGATGACCGCGATGCGAAAAAAATCATAGTCGTTGTGTTCGCTCCCGGAGAGCCGTACCTCGATAGTATAAAATCCGATGTGGTCCATCACCGAAGCGACATCGAAGGCGAGCGGCGAGGGTGCGCCGGGGCTGAGCGATACCGACTTCCATTCGCGCGAGAATATCTCGTTCTTGAAAAGATCACGGATGATGACGCGTGCATCAGTGCTGCGCGGTGATGCGGTCATGTTCACGAGATCAAAGACCATCTTCTTCGGATCGCGCACGAACTGCAGGTTCCGTGTGCGCTCCATGGATACGGCTATCGGTTTCATCGTGAACGGGGTATCGGCGCTGCTCTCTTCAAGCTGCACGGCGTCTATCCAGATATGCACGCGTTCGCCCTTGATGCCGCCTTCACTGACGTTAAGGAAAAGCTGGCCGGCGGTCTCGGCGGGCGTGAACGTGGTCACATAGCGCTTCCACTCAGTTGTGAGGGAGAAATTCTTCGTATGCATCCATTTCCCCCACGTTTTCGTGATGAACATGAGGCCGGCGTTGGCGGATGCTTCCTCGGCTTTCGCATAGAAGGAGAGCGTGTACTGTCTGCCTGCTTTGAATTGATAGGGGAATGTCGAGAGCGAGCTTAACGGCTGATACGCACGCGTCGGATTGGGTATTGACCCGCGGCGCAGCTGGTAGCGCAGGCTCTTTTTCCCGTGATATGCCGTACGGTCGTCGATGATGATGCATTCTTCCGCGTGATTCGTATCACCGACCACGGTGGCCCATTGGCGGACCTCCCAGCTGTGAAAACCTTCTTCAAAGCTCGGGTTCTGAATTCGGTTGAGCGACGCCGCATAGTTCGGGAGCTTTGCCAGATTGAATTTCTCGAAATCGAGAGGATCGAATTCATTCACGATGCGGCTGCGGTATGCTGACAGCTTCTTCTCGTCAACGTTCCGTATATCTATGGAAAGTCTCGCCTCTTTCGATGGGGCTACCCGCATGCGTATATCGCCGTAGGGGCTCGCCGTTTCGCCGCGGCGATCGACAAAATCCGTACCGCCGCTCTCAAGGAAGCCGAGCTTCACATTCCTGTCAACGTCCCCTGAGAAGAGATCGATGACCTTTGACTTATACGCACGATTGTTCTCTTTCCCGTACGTCGTACCGAGCGTTACCGCTTCATCACCGTCCTTATAGATCGTATTGTCGAGGATGAATTTCGGGAAAATGATACGCACGGTGGCGCTGATCTTCCCCTCCGGATCGATGATGCGAGCGTGATAGCTGATGATGCCGTCATCGGCAAGCGCGACGCGTATCTCGAACCCGCCCGAGGTGAATGTGCCGTCCTTATTGACGATCTTCCCGGTGATGATGTGTTCACGTCTATCCGCGATCATACGCGCATTGGTGAGCGTCCCTACATCGGACTGGCCGTAGGCAAGACCCGGCGCGCTCCAGATAATGCGCACATTGAATATCTCCGTCCCATTGACTATGTAGTAGAGTATGCCGTCCTTGATCATGACCTCTTTGTCAACGATAGTGAATGCGCCATTGTCATTCATGCGTATCGTGCCGCCAGGGGCGCTGCCGTGTCGTTCCTTCGCTGCGCCGTCACCCGCGCCTTCAGGTTTCTTCGATCCAGCGGCCGGGGCATAGCCTGCATGCACTTTGACATCGGCAAGCTCTCCCGTAAAACCGCCCGCCGGCCCCTTGCCGATGATGAGCGGCGCTTCGTTCACCACCGCGATGCCGCTGTCGGTCATATCCTTGCTGTCGACGATCTTTCCGTCGATGGTAAACGTGCATTTTCCCGCGCGGATGAATGATGCACGGATATCATGCCATGCATTGTCGAGCACTGATGATACCGGGACGCTCAGGCGGAAGCCCTTTCCCGGCGGGTTCGGAAGCTTCAATTCCACATGGAATTTTCCGCCCTCAATGTATGCCGAATAGGAATTGTATGCCCATCCGGCCTTGCTCACGATATGTGCTTTCGCCTGATCAGCCGCTTTCATACGGAACGAGATCATGAAGTCCCCGGAGCCGGGATTGATATCGGCGGCGTTCGGCACGCTTACGGCGCCGTCACCGTTCGCAAGCGTTATCGATGCGGCAACGGTCCTCTGTCCGTACACCGCGGCGGCAAACAGTGCGCACATGATGAGGGCGTTCGATCTAACCATTGGCGTTCTCCTTGAGGGCGGTCGTATCGCTCTTGACGATGTGACGTGCGGGCTTATGTTCAGGGATCCGTATCTGATCAATGAGAAGTTCGATAGCGGTATGTATCTCGCGGACGCCCTGCTTCATGATATTGTGTTCGGCGACGGTATAGTTATAGTCGGTGTAATTGATGATGATCGTGCTTTTCTCACGGCCCGATGTGCGGAGGTGTTCTCTGCATGCCATGGCCGCTTCATCGCCGATGGTGAATACGGCATCCGCCCATGCGATCGAGGCGCTGTTCTTTTTCATGAAGGAAGCGAGCGCAGTGCGTGAACATCCTGTGTACTGGAGCGATCGTACGGCGAAGGCGGCGCCCTTTGCATGGCGTTCAAAGCCGGCACAAAAACGGTTCGTGCGGGAATTGAGGTCATTGTTGACGATGAGAAGGAGCTTTGTACGCCGCCCAGTGGTCATGACCGCTGAGATCTCGCGGTAGACCTGTTCGCTGTCCGCATGCACCGTATCGATGCGCTGCGCATAGTCATTGAAGAGCGCGACAAAGCGGATGTGGTACTTCTGCATCATACGTATGTTCTTCGGGATGACCGGACACATGAGGATGACACCGTCACAGAAGCCTTTCATGAGATAGTCATGGATCTGCGCGTTCACATCATCCTCGATGTCAGTGCCGCGGAGATAATGTACGGAAAATGAAAAGCCGGCATGGCTGCGCTGATACGCAGTGATGCCGGCGATGAAGGGGTTCATCCAGGCATAGGCGTCAGCGAGGTCGGAGAATATCACCGCGATGTGCGTACGTCGCGGGCGGCGCATCGTGGCCAGCCGCTTGCGGTACCCCGTCTGGAGGTATGTGCCGATGCCTTTCCGTGTGGCGAACACCCCCTGCTTCACGAGCGCTTTTACGGCATGGTGCACGGTATTGATGCTTGTGTCATAATCCCGCGCTATCACCCGGTAGGAGCGAAGGAGCCCCTTGTTGCTCTCGGCATCCGCAATGAGGTCGGTCGTGAGGATATCGGAGAGCTGCGTTGCGAGCGATCGTTTGCTGACCGTGTTCAACCGCATGGCACACCATATTGTCTAACTTTATAACACCTATAGTATAGACGGATGATCCGATTTGTCAAGACGAGCCATTCGCGCTACAGTGAGACGAATGCTTTCCTGCGGTACATGGCGAAGCCGAGCCAGACCAGCACGGAGATGAAGAGAAGCCCCTGTACAGCGGCGAGCCAGAGGGGAGGATCGGTATGCCACCAGGGAACGGACGGTACGAGGAATACGGAGAGCAGCAGAAGGTGTGTCATATAGAGAACGAGCGGGTTCGTGCCGACAATGCGCAGTGCCGGGACATCGAACTTCTGCTTGAACAGCATGCGCATACCCCCGAAGACAATGGCGCCGGATGAGACCGTGATGAGCACAAAGGATAGCGACATGCGGTGCTTACTGATCGGGAAGAAGAAAGCAGCGGCAATGCCGATGGCGAGGAGCGCGGCGCTCACAGTCCAGAAGCTTTTGCTCTTGCGAAGGATGTCGCCGAATACGGTCGACAGGACGAGGAGGAGCGCCCAGCTCAATGAACCGTGAAGTCCGGCATGCGATGAATGAAGAACGGTTGAAAGCCAGTATGTATCGAGCGCCCACTGATACGCGCCAAGGAGGATGAGCGCCAGGGAGAGACGAATGAACACGGGCATGAAGAGGAACGGGAACGAGAGTATGATCGCGACCCCGATAGCCTGCAGTACGCCCCAGACGACGATGGAGTTCGCAAAACCGAACGAGTGTTCGCCGATGCTGAACATCATGCCGATGCCGATAAGAGCGAATGCGCGTTTTATTACGTGCTCGGCCGCCTTGAACGCGCCGTCGCGTGCTGCACGCTTTGTGACCGATGCGGCGAAGGTAAGGCCTATCGCGAAGATGAAGAACGGTGCTATGAAGTCGACGATGGTTATTCCGATATCCGGCGCATGTTTGAGGCAGGCGGGGATGGTCCTGATATGCTCAAAATAATTCGCTATGAACATAAGTACAATGGTAAGTCCGCGGAAGGCATCGATGGCGCCGTCGCGATCGACCGGTACGGATGACATTGTTCTTTTTCTCATGGTATTCCCCCAAGTGTCATCAGTATATAGGGGCGGCATATATTTTTCCAGAGGACACGGATGTATGTTCTGCGCCGCGATCGGCAGAAAAGAATACGATCCCTCATGATCATCTATCGCGTTGCTTTTCTCAGCGCATTGAGCGAGCGCATGAACGCATCCGGTATGCGCCCGTCGAGCAGCGGCGGTACGTCCCAG
>ERZ1292625.3047-Hain-H41-01um-R1-3047-length-14228-cov-5_pt1 | contig 14228 bp, 17 predicted proteins | sample MGYA00564400_ERZ1292625 | MGnify/ENA primary metagenome ERZ1292625 (study PRJEB36523, sample SAMEA6512639) | groundwater metagenome | collected 2019-01-08 | study: AquaDiva: Metagenomics assemblies of 32 groundwater samples | reverse complement strand
TTCGGGGTCTCCTTTTTGTTGATAGTGCGGAGTTTCGCGAGTAGCTGATCGAGTCCGATGCGAAGGCGAGTGCGAATTGGAAGAGCTCGCCAGCTTTGAATGCGTGAGAGTCGTTCTCTCGCTTCGGTGCCCAAAGGGCAGTTGTGTGAGGGGAGCATATTACCGTCCCCACCGGCTTGAGTTTTTGGCTCCAAGATATGATCCCCCCTTCGTATTGGTATTTGTAAGAATATCTAATACGCACAGTAGCATGCTGTTTGTTTAGACTCAATAAAAAGTGTTTAGGGGTATTTTTATATAAAAATGGCTTGAATTTTTCGGTGTGCAGGGTATTATATAAATCATATTCCGCGGTAGCACAACGGCAGTGCAGCTCCCTGTTAAGGAGTTGGTTGTAGGTTCGAATCCTACCCGCGGAGCCCACAAATTAAATATACATTTTTGAAGTATGCAAAAAAAGATTGACATGGATATCCCAGAAAATCTGGATAGGTTCTACGAACGATTTGGATCAGAGAGATTTCGATTGCAATCTGAGATGGCCAAGGATCGAGGTAGGCGATTACTCGAATTATATTATCGGTCTTTAGACTTTATTTATAAAACAGTAACAACTATTGGTATTGTTGCCGGTTTTGGTTTCACAGCCTTAGGTCATGTCAATAATAACTTTTTATTTGTTTTAGGCGAAGTTTTTTTATTTAGTGCCATAGCTTTTGGCATATGGGCAACACAAAAAATATATTCTAGCGAAATTGAAAATTTAGAAAATCTTTATTCAAAAATCCGTTCAAATTTTTCTGAGTATGTATCTTTATTTGAATTAAAGCGAGAAAAAGCTTTAGAGAATAATCTAACTTTCGATGATATACAGCAGCTCCAAAACAAAGATAGAGATCTTTATACAATACTTAGCGAGGCTGGAAAAGAAACTGATTTTTTTACACGCATTGTTTGGGTAATATTTACACTGTTTGTTTTTGGTGGGTTATTGCTCCTTTTATCTTTTTTGTCCTGTGAGTTGTAGGAAAAATAAGACAAAGCCGTAAAAACATAAATTTGTCGGGGGTCCTTATCGTTTCTTTCGCTTTTTATGGCGCTCAAGGTGCATCGGTGCGTTATTATAAAAACAATTGAAATCATATTACCGGGTTTGAACGTAAAAGGTTCTCGCTCGAGGTGGCGAGCAGATAGTTCTCTGGTTTGTTTAAGTCATTTTATTTTTGACTTGAGTAAACTGTTAGAACCTAACTTGACTTTTTTTGTGTTTCACTTTATAATGCGATAGGTCCCATTTTGAAAGGAGAAACTTTATGGGTGCACCTGTATATTCTTTCGCAGTCGGGATTTTGCCCAACAACGAAGGAAACATAAGAGTTCTTGTACAAGAATGGAACAAGCCTAATGAAGAAGTTGTTCTGTCTCAGCCGATTGGAGCTCATACGCTCACACACGGCAATTGCTCGACATTGGACTTCGTTCGTGTTTCTGATGCGAAGGATGTTCTTTGCTGCAAGCACTGCCTGCTGCGTATCTCGCTTCCAAGCAATCTCAAGACGCTCAGCGACCTGAAAAGCTTTTTTGCCTCAGGCGTCTAACGCCCCTCCCGCAAGGTAGGGGCGTTTATCTTTCCAAAGTTTGGAATGTGAAAATAAGTTCCTGTATTTATAAAATAGGTTCTAACGTCGTCTACTACGTGGAGCAAGGCAACTTGTCCTATTTTTCCTATTTGCTATGTTTATTATATGAAAACAATAAATCCTTGGATTAACTTCAACGGTAATGCAGAAGAAGCGTTTACTTTTTATAAATCAGTATTTGGTGGAGAGTTTACAAAAATTATTCGTTTCAAAGACCTTGCGAGCGCTGAATTCAAAGTAGCAGAAAAGGAGGAAAATAAGATTATGTATATTGCTTTGCCTGTCGGTAAAAGTAATATATTGGTTGCAAATGATGTCCCGGAGGTTTTGGGGCGAGTAAATGAGCATGAGAATAGAAGCAAAATTTTGGTAAGTGCCGAAAGTAAAGAAGATGCGGACAGATTATTTACTGGCCTTTCGGCTGGCGGAGAAGTAGAGGGACCTATGGGCGATGGCCCCTATGGTTCATATATGGGCATGTTTAGAGATAAATACGGCATTGAATGGTTAATAGAATTTTCTCCTAATAAATAAAATGAGTAAACTAATTACATGTATCTGGTTTGCCAACAATGACGGGGAAGAGGCAGCAAACTACTACATAAATACTTTCAATTCAGCCCCAGGTGATCATCAGGCAAAAATTGGAGACATCACAAAAAATCCTAAAGCAAGTGAAGAAGTTTCCGGAAGACCTGAAGGATCTGTTATGACAGCTGAATACGAGCTTGATGGAACAAGCTTCATGGCTCTCAATGGTGGTCCTGTTGATCAATTCAAACTTAATGGCGCAACTTCTTATATTGTGGAGTGCGAAACACAAGAAGAAATTGATTTTTTCTGGAAAAAATTGTCAGCCGTTCCTGAGGCAGAGCAGTGTGGGTGGTGTACAGATAAATTCGGAGTCACATGGCAGATAGCACCAAGAATTTTGGATGAAATGATGCGCGACCCTGAAAAAGCGGAGGCAGTAACAAAAGTCTTCTTGCTAATGAAAAAACTTGATCTTGAAGCAATCCGAAGAGCTGGCGAATAAAGTTGCAGCCAAATAAATTTTGCCTGTTTTTTTCAATTTTTTGATTGTTTACCCAGTATATACTTTTGTGAAGGACTCATTAGTTTATCCGTTCGGTGAATACAGCCTATCCAGCAGCACGGGCGGCGTTTTCCTTTCATTAGTTCCGCAACTGTTCTCTTGATGTGTTGTATTCGAGTCTCTTGGTTTTTGACTGAGATTACCCAACAGATCCATTCATTACGCGCCAGCGGCGTAATATCTTCCCATGCCGTAAGCGCTTTTGATTTGGAAGCAAGGGCTTTCTGCAAATCCATAGGTAGCGCGTGTACAGTGCCGCTAGAAATTTCTTTTTTTACCATATCGTTATTTTAACAAATTTCTTATATAATCAAACGTATGAATATTGAACCTATCATATTTCAACCTCCAAGTCTTTTGAATGACGATGGTACTGCTTCTATGGCAACCATGCTTTTGCTGTCTCATCATGCATTCCGTCGTGATATAACACGATTCATTCATGCTGCAGCAGAGATCAAGTTTGGTGATGTTTCGCGTGTCGATGCCGTGCGTGATGAGTGGGAGAAGAGTTATCGAAAAGCACTCCATGGGCATCACACAATGGAAGATGCAAACATTTTCCCAGATATTAGAAGCAAACATCCTGATCTCGCGTTTGCCCTTGATAAGCTTACAGAACAACATCACAAAATTGACCCCGTACTTGAAAGGGGGGACGCGGCTTTTGCTGATCTTACGCATCCGGAAAATGTCGAAGCAGTGCTCGCTGAATTAAAAATTCTTCTTGATCAACATTTAACTTTTGAAGAGGCTCAAATTACTCCTTCGTTACGCGACTCTAAAGAATTTCCAACGCCGGCTGACGAAAATATGGCTGCAATGTATGCTCAAGGTTTTGCTTGGAGTATGCAGGGTATTGCTCCCGAAGTGCTTGATCAAGTAAGAAAGCTGCTGCCAGCTATTTTACTCGCAAAACTTCCAGCCGCTCAAGCAGAATTTGAAGTGCGTTCAAAGCAGGTGTGGGGGAAATATACAGTGGGGTCAGCAACAACGCCGGTGCCGGAAGGGTATTGATACACAGGTTAACAAATAAAAAAGCCCTCGCGCGAGGGCTTTTTTATTTTTATTATTTTATTGCTTTTTTAACGATACGTTTTGCTTTTTTTGAGTATGTCGTTATTTCTTTTGAAATATCTTTCCAGTGACTTTTAAGATCGCCTATAAATTCTTTTACATCACCCGAATCAACATTCTTTGCCTTTTGGTATTGGCTTGCTACTTCTGCGACAACTTGATTATAAATTTTCTCATTTATATCGGAAAGCTTCTCGAGTCGTTCAAGTACTTCGCCTCGGGCTTTGAGTGCCCACGCTTTTACATGCTTACGTCTTTTAGTCGCACCCTTTGCGCCATAAAGAAAATATGCTCCAGCGCTTGCAGCAGCAACTGCTACAAGTCCCATTCCGATTGCGACATCTTTTACTGCTGACGATGTATGTTTTTTTGTTTTTTCCATAGATCTTAATTTAGTAATTATTTAATAATAGGTTTTTTCTGGCTCGTTTTTTTGCGCCTACTAAAAAATGAGAGAAAATAATCAAAAATCGATTTAACTTTTGCTCCTTTTTCTTTTACTGTGGAACGGATACCTTCAATATCTTCAGCAATTTTGTCGCCCTCTTTTTTCGCTGTAGCCGAGAGATCACGAATATCCTTTAATGCTGGAATGATGTAGATAAAAGCAAGTGCGCAACCGATAGTAAGTACGATTACAAAAATGCTTGCTATAAAAAAGAAGATATCAGCGTGTATAATTGTATCCACAGCCTTATTGTAGCATATCTTTTATTAAAAAAAACAAGACTATAACTTTGAGAATTGTACCTCAGATGCTCAATTTTTGCTTATAACGTATTGACGAGTGTAAAGGTTTTTATAAAATATTTTTTTGGCATTGACTAGTTTTCATTTATTGCCTCGATGTTGTAGTATAGTAAGTTCATGGAGTATATAAAAAGAAACAGTTTAATTTTGGGCCTATTTCTGCTTATTATGTTTAGTATTGCGGGCTGGCTAGTCTCTCGTTTTACGAAAACTGAAGAAATCCTTGCAGCACCAATTGAAATTAGTGGAGAAAAAAATATTGTCAGAAATGAACAAATCTTGCCATCAGGAATTCTTGTCGGGAAAGAAACTTTGGTCCTTACATATAACCTTCATGGCGTATGTATTTTAGAAGGGCCAGCATCAGCGCTGAGTCTTATCGCTATAGATGGAAGGACATATAGCGTTTCACTGGCACGCTATGGTCAAAATTGTGCCGATGGAGTGCAAACGGTAAAGGTACCACTGCAAGATTTTTTTGTTAATCAGCCTCTTGTGAATATGAAATCGATTGCAATTCAGTTTTGGTACCCAACCGCATATGATATTGATATTCAAAATATAAATACAAACGAGCCAAGTCTGTTGGGATTTTCTGCGGAAGATGCTAGAGAGTTTTTGATGGGGAAATTAGTTTCTCCTCAAAGTAAAATCCCTAGAATTACAATTACCAGAGCGAGGCCAAATCCACCATTGCCACCCAAGCCGCCTGTGATCGAACCACCGCCTCCTGCTCCTGTGCCTCCAATAATAACGCCGCCACCTGTTGTTACACCACCTCCAGCGCCATTGCCAGTACCTCCTGCTCCAATTCCACCTCCGATTGTAGCACCAGTACCTCCAACTCCTGTCCCACCTGTCGTCGTGCCTCCTACAACAACAAATGCCGCGTGGGCGATTAGAAGCGTTTCTTCAATGAAGGAAACAAAAGATAAAATTTGTGGTCAAGATCAGCCATTATTTATCAACGCATGGGTTGGTAAGGCAGTTGAGATTGGCGCAAATTATATTGCAGTAGAAACACCATACGATAATCCTGCATGTGGAAATAGCCTTGCGTATACGAAGGTTTGGTCTGACGCAATCCACGCACGAGGTCTTAGCGTGTGGCATCGACACATGCCACTGGCATTTGAGGGGATTTATAATACTCCAAAAAATAATTCAAACAATTATATACAGCTTATTTCTAATTATATAAAAGCAAATCCTACGGTATTTAAGGCGGGTGATATTTTTACTCCAATACCGGAGCCTCAAAATGGAGGTATTGCTGGCGTCACTTATTGCCCTCAAAATATTTGCATGTTTCCGAATGCAGCTGCGTTTAACAAATGGCTTCGCGATGCGATCACTGCTTCGGAAAGCGCGTTTGCAAGTATTGGCCTTGGAGGAAAAATGAAAATAGGGTATTACGGTTTTGATGGCTTTGTTGCATGGGGCGACAATAATCCAGATTGGAATGGCATTTTGGAAGACGCGACAGTAAGTGCGATGGGGAATATTACGATTGACCACTATCCGGAAATTGTTGGTGATACGATGGAAAATGATCTTAACGAGTTGCAGACAAAATATCCAAATACGCCAATTGTGATTGGCGAATGGGGTACGATTACAGGCGGTGATGTTGTGAGTCAAGTTCAAAAAAGTATGCAAGCAGCAATTCGAAAAAATGTCATAGGCTTTAACTACTGGCACATGGGCATGGGCGGTAATGAATCACTCATTAATGATGGTATGATAAACAAACTTGCTTTTAGTGCAGTTAAGTCCTTATTTACTCGATAAAAGTTTTAGATGAAAGTATCTTGCATTATTCCACTCTATAATGAAGCCGAGCGTGTGCTAGGGGTACTTGATGCAGTTGTTGGCCATAAGCTTATTGATGAAGTAATTGTCGTTGACGATGGCTCTACAGATAATCCAAAGGCACGGCTTGAACATCGAACGGGTATTCGATTTATTTCATATACTCAAAATCGAGGAAAGAGTTTTGCGATTGAAACAGGTCTTCGAGAATCAAAAAATGAAGTTGTAATGTTGATTGATTCTGATTTGATCGGGCTACAGGCAGATGCTCTTACACAACTTATAGAACCTGTAGTGTCAGGTCAGGCTGATATTGCTATAACACTACGCAAAAACAGTTTGCTCATTTATAAATTATTCGGGCTTGATTTTGTCTCTGGTGAAAGAGTTTTTCACAGGAGTATTATTGGTGATTTGGCCCAATTAGGGCGCTTGCCAGGATTTGGTCTTGAGGTGTTTTTAAATCGGATTATTATCAGTCAACAATTGCGATTAAAAATTGTGTATTGGGCAAATGTTATTAGCCCACGCAAATCAAAAAAAGTTGGCTGGTGGCAGGGAATGTATGCTGATTATTCTATGATTCGACAAATCCTAAGGACTGTAAGTGCTCGCGAAGTTGTACGCCAAATATATTGTATGCGCAGACTCCGTGCATAGTAGCGCTTAATTAATTCCAGCTAGGTGCTCTAGAAAACTTTCTGCAGAGTGAGTCCAAGAATATTTTTTTGCTTTTTTTGTACACATCGTAGAATCAATAGTGAGACATTTTTTGGCGTTTTCTTCTAAATTTTCACCCAAATATCCGTCTACTCCATTTTCTATAATATCGTTTGGGCCTTGTACGTCATATGCGGCAGTCGGGAGTCCGCACGCGAGAGCTTCAATGATAGTAAGACCGAAGGTGTCTGTCTTTGATGGGAACACAAAAACATCTGAGATTGAAAGCAAATCTATAATTTCTTGCCCTTTTTTATAGCCTACAAATATAGCGGTATGTTTATATTTTAATTCAAGCGCTTCTCGCGCTGGGCCATCTCCAATAATAAGTTTTGACCCAGGTAAGGAGCACTCAAGAAATGCTTCAATGTTTTTTTCAGGAGCAACTCTACCAAGATAAGTAAAAATTGGTTTTTGTAAGTTGTCAGGCTTGACTGCGCTTTGATTCCGTTGGAAGAGTTCAATGTCGACGCCCATTGGTACAAGCGCCACTCGTTCAAAGCTTCTTTCTTCTAGCTCTTTCTTGAGTGAATTTGTGCTCACCATTGTGCATGCGCTTGCTTGGTGAAACCAGCGCATATACTGATAAGTGATGCCTTTAAATGTTCTGAATCGGACGTGAAGGTATTCGGGTAGGCGGGTATGATAAAATGTTGTAAATTTCCAAGAATTTTTTTGGCATGCCGCTCGTGCGACAAGTCCAAGTGGCCCTTCCGTCGCGATATGGATAAAGTCGGGTTTACTCTCAGCAATCATACTCTCCATTGCGTTTCTCGAAAGAAGTGCAATTTTTATTTCGGGGTATGAGGGGAGAGGAAAATTAGTAAATTGTTTGGGCTCGATAAGGGTAATTTTATAGTCTTTTTTTTCAAGTTCTCGTTTTGTATTAAGGAGCCATGTCACAACACCACTGATATTGTTATCAGTACCTGCGTCAGTGATGAAAGTGATATTTTTCATATATATTTTTTACGGCGCAAGAAATATAAAATACCTCCGACAATAATAAGAAAGATTGTGATTATTCCAAATTTATTTATATAACCATTGATGCTTACATAGGCTTTACCGAAGTAAAAGCCTATTGCGAGGAATATTGCCGACTTGCATATTGTTGCAAGAAAGTTAAGCCACAAGAATCGACCAAATGGCATTTTGATTACGCCCGCGGCGACTAATATGGCGCTCCCAAGGCCTTGCGCTTTCGCGAAGAAAAGCCATTTGGCGCTGTGGGTATTAAAATTTTCTTCGAGACGGAGAAGCTTTGAGCCGTCGATATTTAAAAGCCAACCCCATCGTTTTACAAAATAGTTACCACCATAGCGGCCAATGCTGTAATAGAGCGTATCGCCGACAAGATCTCCGAAAATAAGGACGCCATAAGTAATGTAAAGATTTAGGAATCCGCCGGCTACTAAAAGTCCTGCGATTATAGAAATGATGGGTCCTTCAATGATCGCAATAGGAAAAAGAAGGGCATAGCCGTATGCCATGAGGAGCTGTGGGATAGTGTCGAGCGTAAATACCATTTTATTTTATGCTAACATAAACCTATGTTGAATGGGTATGTGCCGTCATTGATTATCATTATAGCTACTGGTTTCATACTCGCTTTGCGATGGTTTTACTTTTCGCGGCGTAAGTTGCCGGTTCCTCCGTAGCTTGATAAGGTCTTTATCATATTTATTATAGCTTTTGCGGCGATGCTTGAGTATGCGATGGGGCGCATATGGGTATGTAAGTGTGGTTATATAAAATGGTGGCATGGAGTTGTGTTTAGCTCTGAAAATTCACAACATATTTCCGATTGGTATACATTTTCTCATATTATCCATGGATTTGGTTTTTATACATTGTTGTGGTTTTTCTTTCGAAGAATGTCACTGAGTTTGAGGCTCGTGATTGCAACAATGCTTGAGACTGCGTGGGAGGTTCTTGAAAATACTGCGATGGTGATTCAAAGATATCGCGAGGTTACTATATCACTCGATTATTTTGGTGATAGTATTTTAAATTCAACGATGGATACATTGGCGATGGTTGCGGGGTTTATTCTTGCCTGCCGATTACCCGTATGGCTTGTCTTGACGCTCACAATCATAATGGAAGTGGGAGTCGCGTATTTTATTCGCGACAATCTAATTTTGAATATCATTATGCTTATATACCCATTCCAGGCTCTTTTAAGATGGCAAGCCGGGGGTTAGGACAAGGCCTTCTTTGCTTCTTGTTTCGTTGTTGCGATGTTGGGAGTTTTGTTGGCGGTGCAGAAACTGTTGAAGGCTTGAATTAAGCGCTGATTTCGTGTACGGTTGATATGGATTTTTTACTTTCAACCATAGAGAAGGAGGGCGCATGGCGGGCAAAAGGCGTAAGCGAGAGTATACTTGGTTGCTGCACCCGATTGGGTCTCATACCAACGAAGCTTTTGCATCTCGATTGCCAACAGAAAATTTCATAGAAGAAGCTCTGTGCTCTGACGGTGTGAGGCGGCCGTTTTGGGCGAGTCCTTCGTATGCGCTTATTAGACAGTTTCAAGCGAGCGCGGTAGATCTCGATTTGCGTTTTTTGGTCTTTGTCCAAGTGGGCAAGGGGCAGATTCGCAGAGCTTTCAATTTTCAAGGTAACCGCCGGAGACGCAGAAGAGCCGCCTAGGCGGGGCAGAAGCCGGTATCGTACGCGATGCCGGCTTTTTTATGCTCGACTTTTATATAAACATAAGTACAATATTGTATATGACAATTGAGCAGGCTTCAGTATATTTAATTAATCATCCATGGATTTTAATGGCAATAATTGCGTGGGAATTACCATGGAAAATTACAGCACTTTGGCGTGCCGCACGACGAGAGGATCGCATTTGGTTTGTAGCGTTATTGTTTTTAAATACGCTAGCAATTGTAGACATGCTCTATATTTTTATTTGGAGTAAGCGCCCGCAAAAAAATTCTATTTAATATGACTGCAGGCTATGTAGTTTCTGCATTTATTGCAGGGGTGCTTATGTTTCTTGCTCCGTGTACGTTGCCACTGGTACCAGGGTATTTAGCTTTTATAAGCGGGAGTAAAACGCAGAAAGCAGTTTTTTTGAATGGATTATTTTTTACTCTTGGGTTTAGTATTGTCTTTATATTTTTTGGCGCGGTATTTGGCGCTCTCGGGTATTCGCTAGCGCCCTATCGTATGCTACTTTCAGAAATTGGAGGAGTTTTTATAATTATTTTTGGGCTTTTTATGGTCGGTGTTTTAAAAGTGCCATATCTTGAGACTGAAAAAAGAATACGAGCGCCTAGAGTGTTAAAGGTGGGGAATATATTTAGTTCATTATTGCTTGGCGCGATATTCGCGGCAGGTTGGACTCCCTGCGTGGGGCCGATTTTAGGGTCTATATTGTTGCTTGCGGCTTCTACTGTGACTGTTGCATCGGGGGCTATTCTTCTTGGTATCTTTTCTTTAGGGCTCATGCTGCCGTTTTTGACGATTGCATTTTTGTATGGTCGAGCGATTGGGATAATTGCTCGCACGGAAAAGGTTTTAAAGTACATTAATGTTATTGGTGGTTTGTTTCTTATATTTATAGGTAGTTTACTGTTTTTTGATAAAATGGGGATTTTAGTGACATATGGTTTTTGGTTGTTTGATTTTATGCAGTATGGTCGATTGCTCGATTATATGTGAGTTATTCATTTCATAATAACTTCTTGAAGGCGTACAATATAGTCAATAATGAAGATACATCGTATACAAGATAAATTATTAATTTATTTTATTGCGCTTGCGTTTTGCCCAATGCTTTTTTTGGGTGTTGTCTCACTCTATCTCATCGATCAGTCACATAGTCGCGATGTATCGAATCTTGAGGTGCAGATGCTTAATCAAAAACTTTCTGAAATTCAAAAGTTTTTTGCTGATTCATTTAAAGCACTCGAATTACGCAGTGGTGTTAATTCTGATCTCGTTCTTGAAGAATTGTTAGCCGCTAACGCAGCATTTGAAGATGTTCATATTATTGATTCTCAAACTAATCAAATAATTAACAGGGCAGTTCGAAGTGAAGAGATAAGTATTTCAATCGAGGAAAATAATTTTGTAAAACTTCCATATGTTCAATCAGTAAAAGATAAGGGCCGTTATATAGGCCCCGTGCGTCATCTTGCCTCAGGGCCACGAGTTTTAATTGCAGCGCCGATAAGAGGAGAAAACGGCACCATAACCAACAATATTATTCTTGCTGATATAAATCTTGATAGTATTCAAAGTCCAGATAACCTTGTGCGATCAGTTGAAGCTGTACACATAGGTCGGCGCGGCTATATGGTGCTTGTCGATAATCTTGGACGACTATTGGCTCGTGGTGATGTATCTAACGCTGACCAGTTTGTTGCTGGCAGTAGTTTGGTAGAGTCTTCGCGTGTTCGTCAGGTGCTCGTTGGAGAAAAATTTAATGGTTTTCAAAAAACGGATCGATATAATAGTTTTTTAAATGGAGAGGTGGTTATTGGGGCCGGCGCTGCAGTCGAGGGTCTTGGGTGGGGATTATTTGTTGAATGGCCGCGCGATGATGCCGACATTGTTATCCAGGCAATTCGAAATCAGATGCTAGGGGTATTGGTAGGGAGTATTATAATTGTATTATTACTCGCTCCTCTTTTTTCGGGGCGTATAGTTAAGCCTATTCATGATCTTGAAGTGCATGCTGCAGAAATTGAAAAAGGTAACTTTGAGACCAAGATTGTTATTAAAACAGGAGATGAACTAGAAGAGCTTGGTAGTGCGTTTAATCGTATGACGGAAGGGCTCAAGCGACTCAAAGAACTTCAAAAAGAATTTGTGTTTATCGCGGCTCATGAGCTTCGTACCCCAGTGACTGCTACAAAATGGTCTCTTTCGTTGGTGCTTGACGGTACATTGGGCGCAGTTCCGGAAGCGCTTCGTGATACTCTTGAAAAAATTAAGCAAGCAAACGATCGTCTTGTACAGCTTGTAAATGATATTTTAGAGATTGCGCGAAATGATGCTGGTCGACTTAAGGTTGAAGTTTCTGCTCAAGACATTGCTCCGGCAATACGGGCGATTATGACTGAAGCCGAACCACTTGCGAAAGAGAAAAGTATAACTCTTTCATATGAAGCATTACCAAATGCTCCTGCCGTTCTTATGGATCCTAGTCGTGTAAAAGAAGTCGCAATGAATTTTATCTCAAATGCAATTAAATATAATCATGCAGGTGGGTGGATAAAAATATACCATGAGCGCGTGGGCGATACTTTACTAACACATGTGGAAGATAGTGGTTTTGGGATGTCGTCGGAAGATCAGCAACATATGTTTGAAAAATTCTTTCGGTCAGAAACAAAAGAAATTAAAAACATTATTGGTACGGGCTTAGGGCTATTTATTACACGCGAACTTGTTGAAAAAATGAACGGCAAAGTTTCATTTCGTTCGGAGTTGGGGAAAGGCTCACGTTTTAGCTTTAGTTTGCCTTTGAGTGTTTCTCGCGGATAAGAGCTGCGAGAATTTTTTCTGTCTTTTTGATACTGTCGAGATCGTAAATTGAAAGCGCGAGCACTTTTTTATTGCTTCGTTTTAGTGTCGTAACTATTTTTTTAAGTACTGTAGGTGAGACAGTATCGCTACGACTTACGATGATATATTCAGGTTTTTTAAGCAGGGTTTTGTTGTATATTCCCAGTTCTTTACGAATTGTTTTGTAATCTGTTGCGGGACGTGGAGAGTCCGCAGCAATAAAGTGAAAAAATATTTTGGTACGCTCAACGTGGCGAAGAAATTTTATGCCGAGTCCCTTGCCACTGGAGGCACCTTCAATGAGACCTGGAATATCAGCTAAAATTAAATCAAAATATACTCCAAGGTTTGGTTCAAGTGTTGTAAATTTATAATTGGCGACTTTACTTTCTGCTCGAGTGATCTCGTTGAGAAAGCTTGATTTGCCGACATTAGGGAGTCCGACGAATCCCACATCTGCGATAAGTTTTAATTCAAGACGAATTGAATATTCTTCACCGGGAAGTCCAGGCTGAGATTGCATAGGAGTAGTATTTCTACTCGATCTAAATAAAAAATTTCCTTTTCCTCCATAACCTCCTTTTGCGATAACAATTCGTTCGTTGATATGTATTATTTCTTGATCAACTCCAGTCGTAAGGTTGTGTATGACGGTGCCGACGGGCACTTTAAGTATTAAATCTTCGCTATTAGGACCATCGCGGAATTGATCACGCCCGTTTGCACCATCTTTTGCGGCAAGTTCTTTTTTGTATCGAAATTGATTGAGCGCGGAAAGGTCAGACACCCCTTCAAAAATAACGCTTCCGCCGTTGCCGCCTGAACCACCCACAGGGCCAAGACTCATCGCATTTTTATTGAAAGAGACGGATCCTTTGCCGCCATGGCCAGCGCGGACTGAAATTTTGACATCATCGATTAGCATACATTCGAGTGTAGCATATAGAGAAGAAACTATTATAGAGTCACAAAAAAGGTGTATACTCGTTATATATGGTAGGCGACAATCCCCGAGATTTAATGAAGCTTGCTCGAGATGGTGATGCTGTAGCTTTTGGCAAGATTTATACTGAATATTTTACTCCCGTATATCGCTATGTATTTGTACGAGTGCGCGAACGATCGCTTGCTGAGGACCTTACGCAGACAGTATTTATGAAAGCTTTTGCTACGATTGAACATTTTCAAGAGCAGGGTAGAGCACCGCTTGCTTACTTTTTTACTATAGCGCGTAATGCAATAACTGATCATTGGCGCAAGAAAAAAGATTTACATATGACTGATGTTGAGGATGTAATGGCAAATATTACTGACAGTAATCCAGGCCCAAGAGAATTAGCAGAGCAGCGTGAAGCTGCAGATCAGGTAAGTGCTTTGCTATCGATTTTACCTGAAGAACAAAAAGATATTATTGCGCTTCGTTTTATGGGAGACCTCTCTCATAAAGAAATAGCCGATTTGGTAGGTAAGAACGAGGCTACGGTGCGGCAAATTCAGTCGCGTGCTTTACACGCTATTCGTGAGAAATTTGGAGATTTATATGGAATATAATACAAACGACGAAAATAACGATAAAAATATTATACAAAAACTTCTCGTAGCTC
>ERZ1292625.3046-Hain-H41-01um-R1-3046-length-14235-cov-7_pt1 | contig 14235 bp, 13 predicted proteins | sample MGYA00564400_ERZ1292625 | MGnify/ENA primary metagenome ERZ1292625 (study PRJEB36523, sample SAMEA6512639) | groundwater metagenome | collected 2019-01-08 | study: AquaDiva: Metagenomics assemblies of 32 groundwater samples | reverse complement strand
TGACGCTCTTGACGGTAAAGGCAGAAGTGGTAAGTTGTTGTAAGAGGAGTTCTTTCTATTCTAAAAACAAAGGAGGCCAAAATGAGCTGGCTAAAAGATATTCTTATATTACTTATTTTATTTGGAATGTTCGGATCCTTTATTTGGTTTTGGATCAAGTACCTTCCCTATCCAGATCCAGGAAAAGTAAATAAATATACACAGGGCAGTTTTTCCAAAGTGATTCTAATATTAAAACTGGATGGAGTTGAACCAAAAAAAGTTTTAAAAAAAGAATTATTTATTACATGCCAGCTAGGAAATAGAGTTTATTTGTTAAATAATCGTTCGCTAAATACAACATCTGCTTCTTTAAGAGGTGATGTAAGAGGTAATAGGCACGTGCTTTGTGTTGTGTGGCCATGGACTGAACTCATGTCTTTTTATCAGAGGAAGAATGATTTAATCGCAATAGGCTGGGAAGAAGTAGAAAATATAGATCCTTTGATACAGGACAATTGAATTCTAGCGCCTAGTAGGTTTTTACCGAACGGCGTTTTTTTATTTATTCCACTATTAGCCACATTTTTATAATTTTCATACTTATCATACACTACATTTATCTTAACGATTCCAAACGATCGTTTATTAATGTTAAGATAGATAACATGAGAGTATTAAAGAAAAATTCTTTTTCTAAAATAATTTTGGAAAAAATAAGTGAAGCGGGCGAAATTGCTCTAGAGGGGTTGTTTCCTAAAAACCGTGCCGAGGGCAGGCTTTGGCGTAGTATTTTGGGGTTGCCACAGAATTATGAATTTTCTAGGCCAAGCTTTTCTTCTATTTTGTCTAAGTTAAGTCATGATGGTTTAATAAAAAGAAATGGCAGTAGAAAAAGAGCCTTTTGGCTGGTTACATCTAAGGGTAAAGAAAAGATTAAAGCATATATTCGTTATATGAAACCAGTTAAAGCAGATGGTATGCCACGTTTAGTGATTTATGATATTCCTGAAGTAGATAAAAGAAAAAGGAATTTAATTAGAAGCGAATTAGTAGCTTGTAATTATCAACAACTTCAAAGAAGTGTTTGGCTTGGTTATTCGCCTTTGCCAGAAGATTTTGTAAAATCTTTAGAAGATATGAGGCTTGAAAATAAGGTACATATAATTAGCATACAGAAGAAAGGCACTTTAGGAATATTATAATATTTTTTTATCTCAAATTTAAGAAACGATCGTTTATTTTATGTTGAGAAAGAATGGGTAGAAAACTTGAGTTCTTTATAAACAAAAGATTGACGAGGCGTATTTTTTAAAGTATCATCAAAATGTCAAGAAAGTGAGGTAATCGCGGTTCATTTAAAAGTGAATTGAGGAAAGTCCGAACACCATCTGATTCCAAAATCAGATATAAAAGTGGTTGCGAAATGCAACCAGGAGCAGATCTAATGAATATTGGATCCAAGCCTAGGGAAAGTGTCCTTTACGGGATATAGGTTCATTGATCACAGCTGATTCCGTGAGCCTATGCAACAGAGACTATACTAGTCGGTTTACGTGGAAAGGGTTTCCGCCTTCGCTAAAGCTTCGGCGGATGCTCGGTTCCGTAGTCAAATCTTCTGAAGATTTGAACGTAATCGGCAAAAGGTGAAAAGTGTCGCGTCAAACGCGATTCTATTTAGTAGCGATACTAAGTAGTTGTAAACCCCACTTGGTGCAAGACCGTGTCCCGATAATCTAAATTATCGAGGAAGAGTCGCCAGAGGTTGTTAGTAATAACAATCCCAGACAGATGATTATCTCCAATTTTTTCTGTGAGCGTAGTGAACAGATAAAAAATTGAGATCCGCCGTAGCTTTAGCGAAGGCGGACACCCTACTTCGCTCTAACGAGCTTCGCAGGGTTCTCAATTTTGTAATTTCGCTATTGCTCAAACAAAATTGGAACAGAATTCGGCTTATGACTTTCTTGACCCACGTAAAACGTGGCGTAACAATACCCAGCTTTCTAGGCAAGCTGGGTATTGTTTTTATTAAGGCGTTACTGATAAACTTAGTGTATATTTCTTTTATTTTGCTCACCAAATGAGTTCAGATTTTGTTTTTATAGACCCTAATAAAATTCCACCACGCCGATCTATTAAGCCAACTAGATTTGGACGTTTTAAAGCTAAAAAAATTGCTTCTAAAGTTTGGGAAAAAGATTCTTACGAAGAAGAATATAAAACAGAAGAAGATGTTCCAGAATTTAGTTTGCTAGATAATGTCTTACCAGAAACAAATATTGCTGTTCAAGCCAGCAGTATTGATCCTTTAAGCCAGGCTATTTTTACCCCAGAAAGAGTAAGTTTTTTTGTTAATAAAAATTATACTGTTCCTATATTAAAAAAAGAAGTAAAAACACAAGAAGATGTTCGTAAAGAAATTTTGGCGGAATTAGAAAGTATATATACCAAAGATGAGGTGCTTTCAAAAAGAATAAATGAAATGTCTTCTACTTCTCGCTCAACGCCGATACATCTTGTAAGTTCATCTTTTTTAAATAAAGATTTTGATGATAATGGTAATTTAAGAATTCATATTACACCTAAACAAGATTTTAATAAAAATTTCGATGACAACAAAGAAGAATATTTTTTACCCACAAATTTAACAGTAAAAAAAGATTTAGTTGATAACTATAGAGCAGAAAGCGATTGGTTTCAAGTAAGTTTAGCGGCCCCCGCTAGGATTTCAGAGCTTAGAAAATATTCCGAAAACAAAAATGATTTTAAAGGTAATACGTTGAGGATGGAATTACCTAAAAAAAGAGACGGTATTGGATTAAAAACTTTTTTATTTTCGATATCTTTATTTTCAATATCCGTTTTTTTTGGATATTTTCTATTTTCAGAAAATTCATTCTTAGCTAACTTTGTTTCTGGTGGAGAAGGTTTAGTTAAAACAGCTTTTGGTGGTGTTAATTCTAAATTGTTAAGTACCTCTAGTTTTACTTTAGTAAATTCAAAAGAAAGTGATATTTTTCCACACTTGGCTGAATTTAATTCTCAAATAAAGGCAGTGGGTTTAGGTAAAGAATTAAGCGATAATATTGAGGGTTTTTTACAAAAAAATTATGATTTTTCTTGGTTTAATATTTTTAAAAATAAATCTGGCGGCGGAGTTTTTTCTATAGCCAATGTAGAAGATTTGAATAAAGTTAAAATTGCCTTAAACACTCTAAGTTCCACCAATAAAAATTTGATCAGACTAAGTTCGGAGTTTTCTAATTACACTTCCATACTTACTTTTTGGAATCAGGTTTTTCTACCAGATAAAAATTATTTAATTGTGGTTTTAAATCAAGATCGTTCTTGGCCTGGTGGGGGCGAACCTAAAAATTATGTAGTTATTCATACTAGTAAAGAGGGCGTAGAAACTGTGGTTTCGGGTAAATTTTCCGAACTAGATGCGGCATTTAATTTGAAAGTAGTTCCGCCAGATCCAATTAAAGTAGCTAGTACTTCTTGGTTACCCTCACAATCTTTTTGGTTTATGGACTTCAAAGAATCAGCGAAAACTGTTGTAAATTTTTTTGAAAATACAACCAATAAAAAAATAGATGGTGTTATGGCTGTAAGTGAAAATTTTTTAAAAGACTTAAGTTTTAAAGAAAGTCTAACTCTTGATACTTCTTCTTCAAGTTGGTTTTATAGTTTTTACGATTCTTTTAGTCGTAAACCCGCTGGTCGCTGGGTATCTTTGTCTAATATTTTAAGCGAAGGTTTAAATTCTCACGCTGTTCAGCTTTATTTTAAAGATTTAAATTTAGAAAATTTTGTCGAAGGTTCAGGTTGGTCAACTAAGACTAGTGAAGCCAGCGGTAAGGATTTATTAGGTGTTTCTTGGGCTAGTATAAAAGGTGAAGCTTTAAATTTAGAACTGGCTGAATATAGAGCCCAAATATTTCAAGATGGTTCGGTTATAGTCAAATTAAATTTAATGGTTCGGCAAAATACAGGTGATGAGTCCTTAAACTATTTTAAAGTGTATTTACCAAAAGGTTTTCAAGTTTTAAATGCTAATGGTTTTTCAGCTAAAGAAAAAATTCCGGAATTTAATTATTCAGCTAATGGTTTTTCATCGGATAAAAGAATTAAAGAATCAACTGATTCTAAATTTAACGATGTAGATTTATTTGAAGAAGGTGATGATAGTGTTATTGGTGGCTGGGTTAAATTAAAAAGAAATGAAAGAAACACCATTAGCTTAGAATATATTTCGGGTACAAAAATCTCGCGCTCTGATGGCAGTGGTAGTTATGGTTTAAAAATTATCCGTCCAAGCCAAAAAGAAAATACTCCATTTAGGTATGTGGTTACGCCACAAGAAGGCGTAAAAATAACTTCGTTGGAGCCAGATGGTTTTGTAAGCGAAAATTTAGGAGAATACCAAGGCAATATTTCGCAGGATCTAAATTTAATTTCATCGTTTTTGTTTAGCAAATAAAAATAAAATATATTTTGTCCAATATTTTATTTTTAACATATAATTTTTAGTTACTTGTGCTCAATCTTGTTTTAGTGTTTAATATACTAATTGTGTTCTTTAACTCAAAGACAAGGAGATAGGGAAATGACTGGAAAAGAGCAAGATGGTCTGACCGATGAGCAGAGAGCTAAGCTAGAAAGGTTAGCCCAGATAACTCGCGAAGATCTCGAGGGTTTTAATTGGGAGGAAAATGAGCCTTTTTTGGAAGAGCTCGAGAGCATCAGACAGACTCTTAGTCCGGAGGTAGCTAGCAAGCTAGATGCTCTCACAAAGGAGTTTGAAGAATTCTGTCAAATCGCTGAGATTCTAATGGACTATATTGATAAGGTTAATGCTGGTAATAGAGTCGGGGCTCAAGAGGTTCTTAGGAATGTAGAATTGATGCCACCGTCTGCCATGAAAGAAAGACTTCAAGAAGATTTGAGATTTAGTACTTCGTTGTTGCAGTTGGGGAAATGGTATCGGGAGAAAAAAGCCTAGGAGTTAGGGTTAGACAAGGATGGTGGAACTTCAGAATAACCTTCTTTCATAATTTGGCCGAGGTAGCGGTATTATTGGGTGGTACCACTGATTGGGAAACTAGTCATCCGTTAGTAGGCACTCAACATACCCTGTCTAGGCTTGTTAAATAGACAATCCTTATCATTTTTTGGCCGAAGCGGTGAAGACACTGATCCTCCCATCGGGCATCGGATCATGGGTGCCCGAAGTCCCGTTAGTAGGACAAGACAGTAGACTTGATCCGCTTCGGCCTAATTTATGGCCTACCGCAAAAACCGGTAGGTTTTTTATTTGTACTCTCTATTTATGCTAATATCTAGTAACAATGGCTCTGGACAGATTTAACGGCTTTTTAAGCCAAAAAACTAAAGGTGTTTTAGCAGCCGCAAGTATATTGGCCTTGGCTGGTCTTTTGAGCCGTTTGCTTGGCTTTGGCAGAAACGCCTTACTGGCTTATTACTTTGGCGCAGGTGATATTTTAGATGCTTATTTTTTAGCTTTTAGATTACCAGATTTCTTTTTTAATCTTTTATTTTTTGGAGCTTTTTCGGCTGGCTTTGTTCCAGTTTTTATAAAAATTAAAAACGAAAATGCCGAGCGTGCTTGGAAACTGGCGAGCGATATTTTAAGTGTTACACTTTTAATTTTTGCTGTTTTTGGTGCCTTGTTTTTTATGGCTGCGCCGTGGATTTTAAAATTGATTGCCCCAGGTTTTGAAGGTGAAAAATTAAACTTGGCTATAAAACTTAGCCGTGTAATGTTTTTGCAGCCAATGTTTTTAGGGGTTTCTGTTGTGTTTTCGGGAATATTGCAATCTACCCATAGGTTTTTAGCTTATGCATTGGCCCCAATTTTTTATAATATTGGAATAATTATTGGTATTTTATTTTTTGCGCAAAAATTTGGTCCTATTGGTTTAGCCTGGGGAGTTGTTTTGGGTGCCATAATGCATATGTTGGTTCAGTATCCCGCAGCTAAACATAGCGGTTTTAATTACAAGCCATCATTTTCTTTTAAAGAAAATTCTTTAAAAGATATGTTTCATATAATTATTCCACGCTCTTTGAGTTTAATTTTAGCCCAGCTTAATTTAGTTGTTTTAGCGGGTGTAGCTTCTTTCTTGGGTTCGGGCAGGGTTTCTATTTTTAATTTTGCTAATGATCTAAACGGATTAATTTTAGGTGTAGTAGCTGTTCCTCTTGGGGTTGCAGTTTTTCCAATTTTTTCTAGCGAAATATCCAAAAAAAGATTTGAAGAATTTTCTCTTATTTTTATAAGAACATTACGCCAGCTTTTATTTATAATGATTCCTTCGGTCGTATTATTTTTTGTTTTGCGCGCGCAAATTGTTCGTTTAACTTTGGGCTATGGCCAGTTTGACTGGCTAGATACAGTTTTAACTATAAATACTCTAGGACTATTTTTAATAGGTCTTGTTTTTCAAGGAGTGCTAGCCATAGTTCTTAGAGCTTTTTTTGCTTTAGAAGATGCTAAAACAACATTTTGGGTTTTGTTATTTGGTGTTTTAATAAGTGTGGCTGTAGCTTTGTTTTTGGGGCCGATTATGGATGTACCAGCCTTAGCTTTGGCTATGAGTATTGCTTCTATATTTAATACAGTAGTTTTATTTGCCATTCTAGCTAAGAAAATTAAAACTATATCTATACAGGCTTTATTAAAACCAGTTTCTACTTTTATATTAGGTTCGGTTTTGGCTGGTTTTTCGGCTCATTATATGCTTTATTTTTTAGATAGATTTATAGACACGCATAAGGTTTTACATTTAATAATTCAAGGTGGTTTATCTGGATTAGTTGGTTTGTTGGCGTATCTTTTAGTATTAGGTTTTTCTGGGATAGAAGAGTATATATTTTTTATTCAAAAAATTAAATCTAGTAGAAAAATTATTTTACCAAATCTAGATGAGGAAACACACCAAAGTTGAAATTTTCAATTCTCAATTATCAATTATCAAAATGGACGCAACAAAGAATATAAGAAATTTTTCTATAATTGCTCATATTGACCACGGCAAATCTACCTTGGCCGATAGGCTTTTAGAATTAACTAAAACGGTAGAAGTGCGCCAAATGCATTCGCAGTATTTAGATATGATGGATTTAGAACAAGAACGTGGCATAACCATTAAAATGCAGCCAGTCCGAATGGAATATAATGGCTACATTTTAAATTTAATAGACACACCAGGGCATGTAGATTTTTCTTATGAAGTTTCTAGGTCTTTGGCGGCAGTGGAAGGCGTAATTTTGTTGGTAGACGGGACCAAAGGCATACAAGCTCAAACTTTAGCGCATTTAGGCCAGGCTCAAAAACAAAACAAAGTTATAATTGCTGCGGTAAATAAAATAGATTTACCAAATGCTCGGCCTGAGGAAATAGAAGAAGAATTAAAAAATCTTTTAGGCGAGGATGTAGAAATTTTTAAAATATCGGCGAAAGATGGCACTAATGTAGATAAGCTTTTAGATACTGTTATAGAAAAAGTTCCTTCGCCTAAAAATTCACTAAGCATTTTAGATAGAGCTTTAATTTTCGATTCCACTTATGATTCTTATAAAGGCGTTTTAGCGTATGTGCGGGTTTTTAATGGAAGTTTTAAGGGTGGGCAAAAAATAAAATTAATTGCTCAAAATAAAGAGGCTGAAATAATGGAGGTGGGGCATTTTAAACCACAGCTTTCTGTCCAAAAAGAAATCAAAGAAGGGGAAATGGGTTTTATTGCTACTGGGTTAAAAGATCCTTCGCTTATAAGAGTAGGCGATACAGCTGTTATTTTAAATTCGGAATCTCAATTTTTAGATTTGAAAAATTATGCTCTAGAAGGTTACAAAGATCCGCGCCCTGTTGTATTCGCCAGTTTGTTTCCTAAGGATGGTGGAGATTTTACCAACTTAAAAGATGCTCTGCTTAAGCTTAAACTTTCCGATGCGGCTTTAACTTTCGAACTAGATTCACAAGAAGTTTTGGGCCGAGGTTTTAGATGTGGATTTTTGGGATCGCTTCATATGGAAATAGTTTTAGAACGTTTGGAACGCGAATATAATCTTTCTTTAATAACTACTACACCTTCGGTTAGTTACGAAATTATATTAAGAAACGGAGAAATTCAAAATATTTTCTCGGCCGCCGATTTACCAACTTCCGACAGGTATTTAGAAATTCGTGAACCTTGGGTTTCTTTAACTTTGCTTTCACCTTCAAAATATATTGGTGGAATTTTGGAACTTTTATCGTATCGTAGAGGCGTGTCAAAACATACTGAATATATTTCGGAAGACAGGGTAGAAATTTTTTACGAAATACCACTAGCCGAAATTATTGTAGATTTTCACGATAAATTAAAAAGTATTTCTTCGGGCTATGCTTCGCTAAGTTACGAATTTTTGGAATTAAGAAAAGGGGATTTAATTAAATTAGATATTTTAGTAGCTGGCGAGATTGTAGATGCTCTAAGCCGAATTGTGCCAAGCGATCAAGCTCAAGACGAAGGCAAAAGAGTTGTAGATAGGTTAAAAGAACTCTTACCAAGGCAGTGGTTTGAGGTAACTTTACAGGCAGCCATTGGCGGAAAGATAATTGCCCGCGAAAATATTGCTGCTTTAAAGAAAGACGTAACTAGCCATATGTACGGAGGCGATATTACACGCAAAATGAAGCTTAGAGAAAAGCAAAAGAAGGGTAAGAAAAAAATGAAAGAAAGAGGTAGGGTGGATATTCCAAACTCGGTGTTTTTTGAGTTACTAAAAAGATAATTATTCTTGCAAATATAGCTTCAAAACTAATATACGAATAAATACAAAGGTCAGACCTTGGAGAAGTTTTTACTTGTCCCTCCGAAGCTTCTGAGCGAAGGGGGAAGGTCTGACCTTGAATCTTAAGAGTAGCGAAAACTAAGTGTTTATGCGGTTTTTAGGCGATATTGACGATTTTTATGTGGTAGGGCTTGACAGGGTTTTTGGTTGTGCTATGATGGAATCATCATTGATCGTTAGTGGTTTCCTCCCCGAGGATCGCTAACTGATCATCGTTCATTAATTTTTCAAAAAGAAAGAAGGTGCCAAATGGACAAGGGTCGCGGACAGCCGTTCGTGCACACGCACAAACTCTATTCCAAACTCGTCCTCACCCTGGCCGCCGGCCCGCTGGCGCCCGCAACGGACCGCATGTCCGCCGGGTAGTCACCGAACCGAGAACGCTGGAGCTTCCTAAGGGAAGTGTCGAAGGGGTTCTCGAACCCGAGTGTCTCTGGATCGTCCAGATCGCACTCTCTCATGCCCGAACACCTCCATCGCGGGAGGTACTTCCATGACAAAACGGCGCCTATTTTATCTACCGAATCCTAGATAGGGCGAGGGTCCAATAAGGTACCTGCCACATAGGCAGGTCTTACGAAACCCTGACTCTCGTCCTGCGTCACCGTTTTAAAAGGATGGCGGAGGTGCTAACGCACCGATGCGCAAAAGGCCATTGATTAATTACTTGGGTGTCCGGGGCAGAAATGCCACACTCGAGTCGAGCCTGCTGGGAAGATCTGCCGAGCGAGATTTACAGAAGGTTTTTTCTCGTCAGATAGAGATGAAACACCCCGATCCCCAGTGCGCGAATCGGCCAGTGCTCAACCGGCACTTTCGGCCACGGCGGGTGTAATAGCCCTTCGCCTCCTTTCTTTGATGAGTAGTTTTTTTAAAGTGAGCAGGCAAAGGACAAACAACATCCTTCCTGCTCCCCCCGACACTTCGGTGTCGGGGTTTTTTATTTGTTCAACACTTAGTGTTGAACAAATATCCTGAGCCAGTCGAAGGATTACAATATTGTTGGGTCTTATCTAACTATTTACAAATACTTGTTAATATATTATACTCATATCTTCAATAAGGAAGTTCTTTAAACAAAAAAAGGGGAGATCAAATGAAGGCTTCAGAGGAAAAAATATATAGAGAAGCTTTGGAATTGGCTACAGGGCAAGTTTTTACTGTTCCACCAGAAGAATTAGAAAGTGCAACTTTTCCTTTTTGGCAAGAAGCAGTTCACGATATATTGATTCTAACTGGTTGTCAGTGTGTCTGCCATGACCATAACGAAGCTAAGTGTTTCCTCAGTATTGGTCAAGAAATGCAGATCATACTGCATTCGGGTGGTAAATTTAGTTTTGAAGGTTTTTTAGAAACACTAAGAAGTATCGAGACTCTGCGTCTTTTGGAATCTATTTCTGTGAACTCTCTTAAGTCACTAAAAAATGCTATAGCATAAATTACTGACTATCAACAATTATAAAAAACAATACCCCGGTTTAGGCCGAGGTATTTTTATTTTCTTCTTTAGAGAAGCCTTTTATAATCGGATCCATATTGCCGTCCAAGATTTTATCTATTTGGCTCCAACTTTTTTTAATTCTATGATCGGTAATTCTATCTTGGGGAAAGTTATAGGTGCGGATTTTTTCGGAACGATCGGCGGTGCCTATTTGAGTTCTGCGCTCACTTTGCATTTTTAAGCCTTCTTTTTTTTCTCTTTCTTCTAAAACTCTACTTCTTAAAATAGACATAGCAGCTTGCTTGTTAGATTCTTGACCACGTTCGGTTTGAGCGGTTACCACAGTTCCGGTTGGGATGTGTATTATTCTTACGGCGGTTTCGCGTTTGTTAACATTTTGCCCGCCTGGACCAGAAGAACGAAAAAATTCTATGCGTAAATCGCTAGAATTAATTTGAACATCTTTTTCGCTAGCTTTTTTAAGCACTGCTACCGAAACTGTAGAAGTGTGCACTCTTCCGCTTTTTTCTGTTTCTGGTACACGTTGAACACGGTGTACGCCAGCTTCTTGTTTGTAGTAGTTATAAGTTCCAGGACCAGATATTTCGAAAGAGATATCTTTAATTCCACCTATAGAGGTTACAGAAGAATCTAAAACTGTTACCGATAAACCTTTTTTAGCGGCGTAGTTCTTATACATTTTAAAAAGCTCGCTACTAAAAAGAGCGGCTTCATCGCCACCGGCGCCAGGCCTAATTTCAATAATTACAGAGGAGGATTCCATTTTTGAAAATAAATAAAGCAAGTTATCGCTCCTACAGGGGATTAACCTTGCCCAAGTAAGGTTAATCGCTTCACTTTCACCCTCCCTATCTTATAAAACAATCCTCCCTGAAGTCGCTTAAACTTGCTTTATTTGGATAAGTGATGACAGTTATTTCTTGGAGGTTTTTCTTTCTTTTTTAACAACAGGAGCTTTGTCTTTTTTAGAGAGTCTGGCTTTGAATTTTTCTACACGGCCAGCAGAGTCTACTAATCTTTCTTTACCAGTAAAGAAAGGATGGCAGACATTACAAATTTCAACCTCGGCATTCTCTTTGGTTGAGCCCACAATATAGGTATTGCCACAGGCGCATTTTACCTTAGATGTTGGAAAGTATTTAGGATGGATGTCTATTTTCATACTAAGATAGGGTAGCAGATTGGATATGTTTTGACAACAGCCATTCTTTTTGTTAATGTTGCTTTGCTAACAATGATTACAGCTCAAGATTTGATGCAGGCCGGTGCTCATATTGGCCATAAAAAGTCTAAATGGAACCCTAAGATGGCTCCATTTGTTTTTGGTGTTCGTAATAGCTTACATATTATAGATGTTACCAAAACAGTTGAAAAGCTTGATGAAGCTATTAAGTTTTTAACCGAAACCATAAAAAGCGGAGGCACTATTTTGTTTGTTGGTGCCAGAATCCAAACCAAAGAAATGATTACCGAAATGGCTAAAGAACTTAGTATGCCTTATGTTTGTGGTAGGTGGATTGGAGGTTTATTTACAAACTTTAAAATTATTAAAGAAAGATTAAAGTATTTTAAAGATTTAGAGGAAAAATTAAAAAGCGGCGATTTAAGTAAATATACTAAAAAAGAAAGGTTAAATTTTGAGCGCCGTTTGGTTAAAATGGAAAAAGATATGGGCGGGGTTAAAAATCTTCAAACATTACCACAAGTTATTTTTATTACAGATGCCAATGCCGAAGAGTATGCTGTTTTGGAAGCAAAAAGAATGGGTGTTAAAGTGGTTGGTATAGTAGATACCAGCGCTGATCCATCTTTAATAGATTATCCAATTCCTGCTAATAACGACTCTCTGTCGTCTTTAGGGTTGATACTTGGTACAATAAAACAAGAATTAAAATCTTTGTCTAAGAACTAAAAAGAGTGGAGGTTCTTGTATTCAAAGATTCACCCTTCGACTACGCTCAGGGTGCTCAAATTTAATAATTAATCGCTTCGCTCTTAAATAAATTTGGCATGATAGATAGTTCTCAAGTAAAAAAATTACGCGACCTAACTGGTGCATCTATGATGGATTGCAAAAGAGCTTTAGAAAATGCTGGGGGCGATATAGATAAAGCTCAAGGTTTTTTAAAGGAACAGGGTGTAAAAATTGCAGAAAAAAAATCTGTTAGAAACACTAACGCAGGTTTAATTGAACCTTATATTCATACCAATGGCCGAAGCGGGGCTTTGGTGGAGGTTTTGTGTGAAACAGATTTTGTGGCCAGAAACCAAATTTTTAAAGAACTGGCTCATGATATCGCCATGCAGATTGTAGCTATGGATCCGCAAAATAATGAAGAACTTCTGGTTTCGCCTTTTATTAAAAACCCAGAATTAACAATCGAAGCCTATCTCAATTCTAAGATTTTGGTAATTGGTGAAAATATTAAGATTGGTAAATTTTCTAGGTTTCAAATCTAGCTTTCTAGTTTTTTAGATATTAGCTTATTAGAAAGCTAAGAAGCTAACTACTTTTATGCTTATAATTATCCCATCATTATTAGTGGTTGCCGGTATGGTGTTAGCAGGTAGGGTAGTTTATAAAAAAATACCCAAGGAAATTTCCGAACTAGATAATGCTATTTCCAATACTGAATTCGGACCAGCTTTTTATGAAAAAGTATTGGCGTCTTTTTCTTTGAAATCAAAACATACGGCTTTAAATTTATCTACTAAATTAGTTTATAAACTTAAAATAACTTCTTTAAAAACAGATAATTTTTTCTCTAGGCTTCTTAACGAAATCAAACATCATAAAACAAATATTCAGGAATCTACTTTGTCAGTTTTTACCAAAGAAGAATCTAATAGTACGGAAGACCGATTGTTTAAAGTTGAGTTAACTTCAGTTGCCGATGAAGAAGGAATAGTAAGCATAAGAAAACCAGAACCGCCTTTTGGTGTTAAAAAAGAAGAACTAAAGATAGAATTAGAACCTTTAACATCTTTTGAAAAACAGGAACAACAACTTATAAATCAGTTGTCTTATAATGCCAAAGATGTTTCGGCTTATAAGCGTTTAGGTTGGTTGTATTTAGAAAACAATAAACCAATTGAAGCCAGGCAGGCTTTTAAAACGGCGGTTAAGCTGGGTTCTAAAGATAAAGTTATTGTAACTAAGTTATTAGAAATGGGTGGAGTGGTTCATAAGGAAGGTACTGGTTTGCATAGACTTGTAAATGAATTAAAACCTGTTTTAACTAGCGCACCAATTGCCGAAGTTAAAGCATCTAAACAAAAGGCTAGAAAACTAAAGGTTAAAAAGGGATAATTGCGGACTCTCCGCAGCTTTGATACCATATCAAGGCGGATTACATTGTTCGTTTCTATTTTTTGATTACTAAGTAATAATGCCACCTTAGCTCAGCGGTAGAGCAACACTTTTGTAAAGTGAAGGTCCTCGGTTCAAATCCGAGAGGTGGCTCACAGTAGATTGAATATATACGCGGCGGTGGTAGCCAGCCCAAGGCTGGTCGGCCTCGGGCCGAAGTGATTCGGTTAATTTAAGGGTTTGTTTTATAAAGGTATTTTGAAAACAAATAAATGCGGCGGTGGTAGAGTGGTCAATTACAAGAGACTGTAAATCTCTCGGCCTTGCGCCTACGTAGGTTCGAATCCTACCCGCCGCACAATAAAGTTACCCATCTTTAGATGGGGGAGTTTATTTTATGAGATTAGAGATTCGAACATGGGAAGGGGTCGGGAAACGGTAGTTTCCCGTGGCGGAAACCTGCCTGCCGGCAGGCAGGTGTTAAAACCGAGGGGTTTTAAAGAGTCCTGAATGTTAATGAAGGACGACAGGTTCTAGCGAAGCGGAATCCTACCCGCCGCACAGTTGGCCGTTGTAGCTCAGTGGTAGAGCAACTCCATGGTAAGGAGTAGGTCGTCGGTTC
>ERZ1292625.2516-Hain-H41-01um-R1-2516-length-16769-cov-5_pt2 | contig 14236 bp, 19 predicted proteins | sample MGYA00564400_ERZ1292625 | MGnify/ENA primary metagenome ERZ1292625 (study PRJEB36523, sample SAMEA6512639) | groundwater metagenome | collected 2019-01-08 | study: AquaDiva: Metagenomics assemblies of 32 groundwater samples | reverse complement strand
CCCCCCCCCCCCCCCCCCCCCCCCCCCCCCCCCCCCCCCCCCCCCCCCCCCCTCACTTTTGCGAAATTTTTGGAATCTGATTTATCATTGTATTTGGTTATATATTTGCTCCATATAAAGCTCTAAAGCTTTTTTCTCTGTGTCAGAGATGTTACTGTTGTTGTGGGCGATTCTATTTCTAATAAGTGCAATTTCTTGAATTTTTGCGATTATCCAATTTTGATCAGGAAAGAATTTCTTAAATGTCGTCCAATTTACTTGCAGTACAGAGCCAAGATCTTCAACATCTAGGTAGAATAGATCACTGTCTTTTCTGAGTGGTAACCATTTATGCTGTTTTTCATGTGTTTTTCTGTTGCTAATTCTTCGTTTCTCCTTTATACCGATATAACGAGATAATTTTCTGTTAGATTTACCAATAATTTTCCAAATAAATAGCCTCAGGTGATTTTCTATTAGATAAATAGCTAAATAAGCATCTGACAACTTTTCTCCTTTTCTAAATATAGATTCTGAAATTAATGAAGAATTTTGAGAATACTTTTTTGTCGTACTTAATACTTTTCTTTTGAATGTCTGTGCCCTCTTTGCTATTAATTCAACGATTACTCCATCTTTATAGTCGAAGCCCAGTTTATTTAAAGCTGGTTTTATTTCTTCGACTACTGTTTGGGATAGACCACGGTGTAGTGCAAAAATTTTCTGCAACAATATAAATTTATCGTTTTTACTCTTACTTGAACTAAGAAGATTAACAATGTGCGAATTTTTGGAAATTTTATATCCAAAAGATTCTACCTCAAGATGGGGAAATACTTTGGGTAGACTTACTGCACCTTGTATATTTCCTAACTCTCTGGCAATTTTATTTATGGCTTTATTTTTAGTTTTGTAATTCATATTATTAAATCAGTTATCTTTCTATAATTTTATTTTGCATATTAGACCTGTTGTCTTGTGTATTCTTCGTTCGATATATGGTCAGCTCGCATACCCAACTTCGTATTTCTAGAGTGGTGGAAATATTCAACACCATTAAATCGTTGCGAATTCTTTTTTGCTTCGTCAAAAAGCGGTCGAATGTGCTCCTTTTTCATTCTATATTTCCCAGTCATCCAGTTGATTACTAATTCGCTATCCATCCATACTTCAATATCAAATCTTGTGATGCTTACTGCTTGATCTAATGCAAAAATTAGACCGCGAAATTCGGCTTCAGGAACTGTCATTTCTCCTAAGTATTTACCAAACTCATGTTCATTGCCTCGATAATCAATTATTAGAACGCCACAAGCTGATTTTCCTTTTCCCGCTCTACCTAGAATGTGGGCGTTGGGAATATGGCAACACGCATCCACAATTACTTTTGTCTTATTCATTCTTTGATCTTTCTTAAATTATCTGGAATTTGTTCTCTTTCTTGGAAATATTGACAATTTCTCTAATTTTACTCCTTTTGTGGTTTGGGGGATGGCCCCACTTCGCCCCGCCGTGGCGGGGCTACGTTAGGGGTGAAGCCCCCCTTCGCTCTGAGGAGCTACGGAGGGGTAAATTACCTTATCTTAAAATTTCGCTTATTGACCTCTTGAAGAATTCTAAGCGTGGCATGCACCGAAAGATTTTCGCTCGATAAAAGTATTAACTTATCACCCAACTGGTTAAGCAATGGGCTTAAAAATTCATCCGCCCATGAAGGCGAAAATGTTAGTACGCCAGAAAAATCTATTTCTAGCTCTTCATCTCCAGAAAACTCGCGTAATGTTGGCTGGAATGCTTTGAAAGCTTCGCTACCCAATTCCCGCGATATTAAGGTTTTGCCAAATTTTACTAGTTGTAATTTCATATATTAGAACTCTATTTTTGCTAAACATCCCCGCACAATACGCTGTCCACGCGTAACACGAAATACTTTATCCGATCCTTGCATGCGCACTTCAGCGTCGCCACTGACATAGAATAAATCAATTGGCCGGTCAGTGACGACTTCACGAACAAGCTTAAGACCATTCCCGCGTTTCTCCGGCGCCCGACCAGAAATAAATTCGGTAAAGGCGACCTCCACGGCCGCTACATGACTGGAAAGCCGCGGACGAACTCGACGCAATGTTTCTAAAACACCCAATCCCCGATCGGCGAGAACAATGATACGCTTGGTGAGATCGTAGCCGAAAAAAATTCCTGCCGTATCCGGCCACTTTCCTAAATTATGAGCAAACGAATTGTCGCCAATTTCTCCGGCAACGAGAACAATTAAAGAGTATAGTTTTTCAAACCCCGGCTTGTGCATTAATGTATACTCCATCTTTGTTAGTCTTGCGTTAAAAATCGAGCTCGTCGGGCAATAAAATGTACCCGGAAACTCAACACCATCTTGGATCCACTCCGAGGCAAACTTCATCAGATCGCTGGCGAAGACTTCTAAATCTCTTTCACGGTAATATCGATGACTGCCACCATCCTTTTTTATTGCAACTAATTTTCCGCTTTCATCCCACCGGCGCAGCGTATTCAAAGAGACTCCGAGATATCCGGCTGCTTGGCTGATTGTAAATAATTCTTCTTCCACGCAAGAATGATATCACATTATCCAAATCTACACAACCACTCACCAAATCTACCCAAATATATAGCAATCTACTCATTTACCCCAGTGCCTTAATCCTCCAACGTCGAAAATCGCTTAGGTGGAATTTTCTCAATTTTACTCCTTTTGGGGCTTGGGGGATGGTCCCACTACGCCCCGCCGTGGCGGGGCTACGAGGGGTAAATTAGTTGATTCATGGTTCATGGTAGAATTTAATGGAATGGACAAGAAGAAACTTCTAGTATTTCTGATTGAGGCGAGAACCAATACCTATGCCAATGCCGGAGGAAAAGTAAAACCTGCATTTGCCGGCGCAACCCAACTTGAACATAAAGAGGGAGATTGGTTTTACCGCGATTTCTATAATCTGGGGAATGGCATCTTTATGGGTCTGGAAACTGTTTATTTTGAAAATAAACCAGTTTGGTCGGGATCTTATTACGGAAACTTCAAGGGCATGACCGAAAAAGAAATTGACGATATCCTGCGCCAGGCTCTGATTGAAAATAAAGATAAAACCAGACTTTGGCATAGTGTGAGGTGGGAGAAAGACGGATTTAAATATGTCTGCGAGCCTGATGGAGCCGGGAGTATCGATGAGGCGGCCGGGTTGGAAGAAATTTATAAAGGCAAGGAAAAAGTCTACTTTCTCTTCTATGCCGGAGGCATTATCGGATAAATCTTTTTTGCCCTTGTGGAAGATAATTTGACCCGCTGACAACTCTTTTTCCGGTTTTTTGTTCCAGCTCCAACCTGGCATTTTTGGCGACTCTTCCACCTTTTTTGGCGGGAATTTTGTTTTCCTCCAGCCCCTTAGATTCCATCGTTTCTGCAATTTGCCGAGTGGAAAGTTCCGCAAGAGCCGTAAAAACTAATTCGGCATCTGTCATGTGGTCGCGTAAATTTTCGGATTTAAGATCTTTAAGAGCCTTGTGTTCCTTAACTGACAAATCGCTCCATTCTTCGTGAATAATATTTGTCAGCGCCGCGTACTCATCTTGTGCTTTGACTTCGTTATTTTTCCAATAATCCGTCAGCTTATTGCGAATTTCTTGTCCAATCATTCTTTGTTGTATCCATTTCCCACTTCTGCCCATCCTTTGCCAATAATCCCGGCTACGGTTGAGCGCTTTTTCCGGATCGTTTATTTCTTCGATTCTTTCGTAACCAACCCTGGCCAACCAAAGTTTAACTGGTTCAGCTTTAGAACTGGGGACCGACTGAATGAGACGCAATATTACTTCTACGTCGGCAACGTCGGTTTTATAGTACTTTCCATCGGCAGATTGTAATTTCAGTTTGTCACATTTTGTGACAGACTCGTTTCCCTCCTGCTTTAATCGGCTTTTAAGTGTTGTCCAATAGCTTTGCGCTTTTTTGAAATCTGACTGTTCAGTAAGGACGGCAATAATATCGATAACCGAAAAATACCACTTTTCCCGTTTTACGTCCCATTGCCTGCGGATTTTCTTACCTTCAAAGATATCTATCTTTGTCGCTTCCATAATTTAAATCTATTCCAAATAATACCCGAAGTCAAGTATCAAATATGAGCAATTAAACTCTAACCAGTTTTTCCAGCCAGGGAATGTGCTGGGTTGTGCGCTTCCACCACAGATCTTCCCAGATGTAATGGACGGCGAGCCGTTTGTAATCGTCAAATTTCTCGAAGTATTTAAGAAGTTTCTTGACGGGCACTGGATTTTCGGGATCCCGATCGAAAAACAACTTGGAATAAATCTTCTGTTCCCAGGGTGAAACGTGATCAAAGAAATCCCAATGATGAAAAACATCAAAGAGCAGGTACCAAACCGTGGCCGGGCCCACGCCATAGAGTTTTAACAATTCCTGCATTTGAGTTTCCCGATCTTGTTGCCTAAGATTTAATTCATCAATCTTACCGGCAACAAAATCATCGTCAATCTTCTTAATATACTTGGCCCGGTAGCCCACTTTTAGGGCTCGTAGGTCGTCGACAGACACTTTCTGCAATCGGCCCGGAGCCCAAAAACACCATAATTTTTTCTGGTCAAATTCCAGGAGGGTGCCGTAGTTTTCCAAAAGAGCCTTAAACATCTGAATGGAGCGGCGGACGGTGGCATTTTGCAGAACTACGCCAATAATCAGATATTCGTATAAAGAACTAGGGTGACCGGGGCGCATACCCGCCAGCGGCGAATAATTGGTCCAAGCAGAGGATCTTTTCCCAGGGCTTTGTAAAAATCACTTAGATCAAGGTCCAGATTATAGCGGTATTTGACCTCATCAATTAAGGATTCTATTTGCTGCGGCTTTGGTTTTTTGTTTGAATAAACAGTTACCCGAACTCCTTCTTTGCCTTCAATCTTTAGACCATAACGTTCCCCTTCCCAATACCAGGTTTGCCAACGGATGCCCGGTTGCCAGAAATTATCGCCGGTTGTGAAATGGTCGGGTTTGTGGAAGGTGGAATCAAAGGCAAAAGGTGCAGTGGGCTTGATTTCAACGGCGGCAACTTTTTGCAATTTCACTAGCTTGTATTATACTGGAGGAAGAAAGAGGGTGAGGAGAGTGAAGTTGAATGAACATGAAACGGGGTTGGCGGTAGGGACAATGATGGGATTGGCGCACGCGGTATGGGCAACTTTAGTGTGGTTGAACGTGGCCCAGGGGTTTTTGGATTGGATATTCACCATCCACTCCCTGGCAAATCCATACTTCGTCCTGCCATTTGACCTGGCGCGGTCACTGACTCTGGTGGGAACCACGTTTGTGATCGGCTACACCATGGGAACGGTGTTTGCCACTATCTGGAACCGGGTGGCGAAGAAGTAAGTTGGGATCTGTGAGATAATCGTCGGTGTGAAGTATTTGATTTCGCCAGCTGAATATACGCTACCAAATCCAAGAATTGACGGTTGGAAGAAATTGCAAGAGGTGCGGGCGCGGATTGTAGATATTTACGTATTTCCTTTAGACATTTTTCAGTATTTTCTGGAACACGGAGATTTGCCGCCAGAGTTTGTACGGGAGGCTGAAATGGCGGCCAAAAAAGTGATTGACGAAAGCGCTTCCCGCGCCGCGTTGGTGAGAAGAGCTTTTGTAGTTCCCGGGCTGGAAAACCCTCCCGGCCCTCGTTTTCTGGGACTGACAACTCCGGATAAGGTGATAGCGGCCATCAAGGATTTGTTTAAATTCGCGATAGATCAAAAGTATCATGAGGTGAAGGATAGTCAGATCAGCGGCTGGATAGAACCACCGTCAACGGTTTTGGATTTGGAAAAATTTGAGAAGGATCCCGCTTCAACGCTTATTCCATATGGCGGCTATGGAATACTGTTGGATGAAAGAGTGGTTATTTATTCTGTTTTTGGAATTAATGAGGGGGTTCAGTCGCTGGTGGCCGATAGATACGAAATTGAATTCAGACGAAATAGAGCATTTGTCGTTAAAAAAGAGATCCCGCAGAAAAATGTGATGTTGTGTACTACTAATAAATCCGGAGCGCAGTTGTTCCCGGTGCCGGTGGATATGCAGTTTGACCAGATATTGTCAGACGCAGAAATTACCGAAGTGGCCCGGGTGGTTTATGAATTATCGCAAAAATACGGGCCGCAAAGAGCTGAGTTTTCGACAGATGAAAACGGAATCTGTTTTAATGAAGTGGCCGATTATTGGAAAGAAGCCAAAAATGAAGGAGACGAAAATATTCAGGTAAAAGGAGTGGTAAAACTAATTAACTCTATTGGTGATTTTGGCAAACTGGCAGGAGTACCGCGGGATGATCTCCTGGCAGGGAAGGTCATTATTGAAGTGGGGCAGGGAATCATTACCAATCGTGACTACGATGTGCTGGGGGCTCTGGCGGCATGGAAAGACAATTTATATGTACTGTATCCCGGCGTAGCCGCAACCCAACACGCCATGCGGGTGCTGACGGATAAAGGCCACAAAGCTTTTTTGATCGGAAATCAGATATTCGAAGAGGGAGATGAGGCGCAAATTGTAGTCACCGGGGGCAAGGTACGAGTGACTAATTTATCGCGAACGCAAAATGAACAATATGTGTCGCTGTGGGATGCCTCACTTTTGGGGGTGGAACTATGCGGAGGTAAGGCGGACCGGCTGTCTAAATTGAAACTTCTGGGGTTTCAAGTTCCCCACGGGGCAGTGCTGACAACACTGTTGTTTGATGCAGTCTTGCAAAAACTTGGGTTTGAGGGGCCGCTTCTTCTGGATAATTTTCCAGCCGTTTACAAAGAGCTGGAAAATCCAAGTGGAGATATCGTTAAGATACTTGACTCACTTTTGGCAGATTATGAAAAGTCGGGCAAGTCATTTGCCGTCCGTTCTTCTGCAACCATTGAAGATGACAGTAAAGATTCTATGGCCGGCATGTTTAGTACATTTCTGGAAGTTTCAGGACCGGAGCTGGCGCTTAAGTCTTTACAAGTAATGCGTTCAGCGTTTGCTCCGCAAATTGTCCGGTATCTTAAAGAAAACCCGGAATTGGTATCTAAATTGAAGATGGCGGTGGCGGTTCAAGAAATGGTTCCGGCCAGATGCGCGGGGGTGATATTCGGAGCAAAAGCCCAGACAGCAAACCACGATATAGTGGAAATTGAAGCAAATAAAGGCTTGGGTGAGGGAATTGTGTCCGGAGAAGCGAAAGAAGTAGAACAGTATAAATTCAGCCGGTCAGAAAGACGGGTGGTGGAACGGAAAGGCCCGGAACTGCTGTCCCCGCCGGAAGCCAGAGCATTATTCATGTTGTCTGAACGTTTGAGATCGGAATTTGATGACACTCCCCAGGACATTGAATGGGCGATCGATACTAAAGGCCAAATTTGGGTGCTGCAAAGCCGGGATTTGTATTTGGGGAGATAGTATCCGCTTGTTCCACCTAAGAGGTGGAACAATGTCATTTACTGGATTTTTTGATTTCGGATAGGATTTCGGCTTTGATTTTTTTGGCCTGAATACGAATTTCGGATTCGATGTCTGCTTTGATTTCTTTTTTGAGGAAAGCTAATAATTCCGGATCGGCTGGGGAGGATTGGAAATTAGTGAGAAAATTTCCATGGTGTTCCTGGGGCAGGTGATTAAGAATGACGTTTAGAATGTGTTGGTGGGTAGTGTGATTTATAAGCCCTAAAATTTCCTCCCGTTCGTCGGATGGCAAATCATAGGCGTCTAATTCGGAGGTGACTTCCTCAAGAACTATGAGATGATCGTAGAAATAAGTCATGAGAGTAAAAGCGGCTTTTCTAAATTATATTCTACCGGACAGAGAGGGATTTGGTCGGCGGGATCGTCCACAAAAAATAAGACTACCGGGCCTTTTTGCATGCCCACGTTGAGGTTGAGATAAGCCATGACTTCCGGTGAGCCGCCGAAATGTTTGCCGGTCCAGGAAGCGGGGCCGGAATCGGCTACTACCGCCACAATTAACTTACCGTTGACGGGATTGACAACCACTACTTTGCGGTATTTATACCAATCGCGCAAGTAGGCCAAACGGGTGGTCCAGTCGGGTAAGTAGAGCGTCTGGACAGCCACGTAATATTTTTCTTTTTCGGGATCTTCAACATATCCCCAAGCTCCTTTGCCCGGAGCCATGTTCTCTACCACGTCGCCGGGGAAACGCATGAGGTGCTGTTCGGCGCCGATTAGACCGTATGAAGTATTTAAGTGATTACCTTCTAATTCGGCGGTGGCGTGCAGACCATAAAGGTCGTGCAAAGCTTGGGAAATTTGAGATTCTTGGTCGAAGGTGAGAGGTTGGACGGATTCCGGGAGAAGCAGGTTGAGTTTTTCCACTAAACGATTGTGCAGATCAAATGGCGAAACCTGGGAAATGCTGGGGGAAAGCAGGGCGGCCCTGGTGGGAGCGGATTGGCCGGGAGCCAGAAGGAGGGCACCGGCCAGTGCGGAAGAAGCCAGAAATTTAGCTACGTGAGGATGATGAGCCAGAAGGGTGGTCCGGGTGGTTAGGTGTTTAAGTTTGAGTTTGGATCTAAGCTTCTCTGAGTTTAAGGCAGGATGTTTTGACATAATTTCTAATTGATCTAATTAACCTAATTGACTTAAAGAATTTTTAATTCTTAAAATTACCTCGTTTTTGCCAAGAATAAGCATGGAGTCGGTGAGAGGAGGGGTGACTTTGCTGCCGCAGACGGCCAGACGGAGAGACATAAAGAAGTCGCCGGTTTTCCAACCCCGGGATTTGATCATGCCTAAGAGTTTAGACTCGATAGTTTCTTTAGACCAAGTGACGCCCGAAAGAACCTCCAGAGCCGATTCGAGGGGCCCTCCTTCGCCCTGGTGGGCTTCGGAAGGGCGCGGGCGGGTAAAGAAAAAACCGGCAAGGTCGTGCGCTTGAGCTAGTGTGGTCAAACGATCTTTGATGAGGGGAATTATGGCCGGAGTAATTTCGGGTAAGTATGGTTTAATTAATTGAAGTAGTTCGGCATCTGACTTCTGACGAATATAGTGACCATTGAACCAGTCTAATTTTTTCTGATTTAAGACGGGGTTGGATTTTTGAAAGCCCGCGGGATCAAAATATTTTACAAATTCATCCAGACTATAGAGTTCCCGGTTATCTTTGGGCGCCCATCCCAATAAAATCACAAAATTTAGGATGGCTTCGGGAAGATAGCCTTTACTGATAAATTCTTCCACCGACACATTGCCTTTACGCTTGGATAGTTTACCTCCAGCGGGATCTAATATGTCTGTTGGGTGGCCAATTTGAGGAAGATCGTAACCTAGGTATTTGTATACCAAAACGTGAATGGGGGTGCTGGGAAGCCATTCTACGGCACGAATGACATGAGTAATTTGAGACTCATGATCGTCCACAACTGATGCCAGGTGGTAAGTGGGGAAGCCATTTGATTTGAGTAAAACTGCGTTGGGGACGTTGTCTGATGCCCAGGAAATATCTTTGTTTAAAATAAAATCGCGGAAAGTTATGGTTTCGTTTACCGGGACTTTTAGTCTGATCGCTCCGTCTTCTAAATAGGCGCCACCAGAGTCAACTAGTTGGTGCGCGGCGAGGGAATATGTATCAATTCGTTTTGATTGAATTAAGGGTTCTTCGTCCCACTGTAAGCCAAAAACTTTTAAAATTTCGGTGAGCTTGTTGGCGGCTCCAAGAACTTCACGTTTTTGGTCAGTGTCTTCAATACGCAGCAAAAATTGGCCATTAGCGTGTTTGGCAAGAGCGAAAGCGTAGGCGGCCGTACGTAAACCACCGATGTGCAAAAAACCGGTGGGGGAAGGGGCAAAACGCGTGCGGATCATGCTAGAATGATTTTATACAAGATATGGCAACTTTGACAGAGGTGGGTTATTACACCAGAAGAATTATTAAATGGGGAGCCGTGGGATTGGTGGTCGTAATGCTAATCCCGCCGGCGTGGAAACTAGTCAAAAGGATTTATTTAGCCATTAATCCCCCGCCGCCGCCGGCGCCGACAGTCAGATACGGGAAATTGCCAAAACTTATTTTTCCGGAGACAGACCCAAACTACAAACCCCAATACAAACTTGAAACCATTGAGGGGGGTCTTCCGAAGCTGCCTAATACTTCCCGGGTGTATTTCGTAACCATTAACAAATCCCGGATTTTGGAGCTGGAAAGAATTAAATCTAAAGCCCGGGTGCTGGGTTTTGATCAAGAGCCGGTAAAGGTAGATGATCAAACGTATAAATTTGTCAGCTCTAACATGCCTGCGGAGCTGATTGTAAATATTATTTACAACAGCTATGCTTATAAATACAACTGGAGAAGTGATCCGAAGATACTGGATGAGCGGGCAGTTCCTAACAGCGGGCAGGCGCTGTTGGATGCCAAGAGTTTGTGGCAAAATTTGGGTCTTTTGGCCAACGATTTGGCCAATGGAAAATCAAAGATCACGTATTTGGCCGGAGGGACGGGAGAATTGGTGCCGACTATTTCATTATCGGAGGCCAACTTTGTGCGGGTAGATATGTTTAGGGCAGATAAAGACGGATTGAAAGTGGTAGCGCCAAAGGGCGAAGAATCGCCGGTGAACGTGACTCTATCCGGATCTAGTGATAGAAGCAAACGGATCGTGGAGGCGAATTACAGTTATTCGCGGATTTTGGACAATGATTTTTCCACATATCCACTTAAGGGGGTGGACAAGGCCTGGGAAGAATTGCAGCAGGAACTCGGGTATATCGCTCACCCGGGGGCCGTCCAGGTCACTGTGCGCAAGGTCAGTCTGGCGTATTATGAATCGGGACAACCACAGGAATTTCTGCAACCTGTGTATGTATTTGAAGGAGATGGGGGGTTTATTGCTTATGTATCTGCCGTATCGGTGGAATATGCGCAATGAAAGTTTAACAGTTAACCAGTTAGTCAGTTGACCAGTTAAAGTTGGAGTAGACCCAGTTGATGAGTTTTTCGGAGTCTCCGAAGCGGTCCAGACTGCCTAAGACCACCATGATTACCGGATGGCCGTCGCGATTGACTAAAGTGACCAGGGATTGACCGGCACCGTCGGTGAAACCGGTTTTGACCCCCAAAACGCCGGGAATTTTGCCCAATAATTGATTGACATTGGTGAGAACGTGAGTGGCTACGATAGTATTTTCGGTAGATACGATGCGGGCAAATTCCGGGTTTTTCAGGGCTGCGATAGCCAGTCGAGCTAAATCGACAGCCGAGGAATAATGACCGGATTCGTCGATGCCGGTAGGATTGGTAAACTGAGTGTGGATCAAACTCAATTCGACAGCTTTTTTATTCATAGCGTTAATGAAAGTTGGACGACCACCCGGAAAATTCTCGGCCAATATTTCGGCGGCGTCGTTTCCTGATTGGACCAGCAGGGCATAAAGCAATTGTTCCACCGTCAAGGTTTCCCCGGGTTTAAAACCTACATGCTGACCGATAGGATAGCTTTGGGTAACTGTGATAGTCCGGTCCAGAGGAAAATTATCCAATACAACCAGGGCGGTCATCATTTTGGTGGTAGAGGCGGGGAAAACCTGCTGGTCCGCGTTTTTTTGATACAAAACTATTTTGGAGTTCCGGTCAATTATAAAAATATTGCGGGCGGAAGTTTGGGGGAGAGGGAGGTTTTGAGATTGAGGAACGTAACTCACCTCCGATACTTTTTCATAACTCACCCCCATCCCCTCTCTTGACTCAAGAGAGGGGCGTAACTTTATTGCTGTAAAAAGGGCGAGTATCAGTCCTAGAATTAAAAGGGGTCTACTTAGGTTGGGAGAAGACGCGGGTGGTGTCTTGGGCTTGGTTGAGTGAGGCATAATCTGAATATGACATGATAACAGATTTTGTCCGGTCGCCGGCATTGAAAGCGATTTGACTTTCGGCAGACAAAGTTTGGTCGACGTAGGTGGGCAAGTTAAAAATGTGGCCCAGGGGCGGAATGGCCCCGATCTGCAGACCGGTTAACTGCAGTACTTCCTCGGGGGTGGCGAAGCGCAAATCACGAACGGTAAAGAGCGATTTAAATAATTTGGGATCGAGTTTACGGGAACAGGGCAAGACAATAAGAACGGGTTTCTTGTCAGCAAAGCAAACCAAGGCTTTGGCGCCCTGATCCATGCTCGTTCCCCGGACCCGGGCTGAATCCTCGCAGGTAGGAGTGGGCTCGTGTTCCAGCGCCTGATATTTGACCTGGCTATTTTCCAGTAGCTGGATTATTTTTTCGTAAACTGACATCGATTCTTTCCATGTCCCGAGGAAACATGGTGGCTTCTCTAATATTTTTTAATCCCAAAATATTCATAGTCATGCGCTCGGCGCCGAGAGCGAACCCTCCAAGCGGCGGAACGCCGTAACGAAAAGATTGTAAATACAATTCTATGTCTTCCTCTTTAACTCCCCACTCTTTGGTATTGTTTAATATCTGCTGATAATCGTTCAGACGTTGGCCTCCGCTTGACCACTCTACGCCACGTCCGATCAAATCGACGCTATATGCATAAGTGGGGTCTTCCGGATCAGGATAGACATAGAATGGTTTCTTTTTGGTAAGAAAATGTGAAACGAACACCAGTTCTGACCCATGAACTTCTGTTGACCATTGGCATATTTCTCTTTCGTCTTCGGGAGCCAAGTCTTTTTCTTGACGACAATCTCGTCCGGTTCTCTCAAAAATAATTTGCTGGGCCTCGCGAAGCTTAATAACGGGAATTTTTTTTGACAACTTGGGAACAGTGGCATTAAATATAGCCAGTTCTTTTGGACATTTTTGGGCAACTTGGTCAAAGATGAATCTAACCACGTACTCCTGCATGTCTAATACGTCTAACCAAGAATCGATAAATCCAAATTCCGCGTCCAGACTTACAACCTCGGTTATGTGGCGGGTGGTGACACTGGGTTCGGCGCGAAAAATTTTGTTGACACTAAATACCCGCTCAAAATCTCCCACCAAGAGTGATTTATACAATTGTGGACTTTGAGATAGATATGCTTCGTGTTCAAAATATTTGACTTTAAATACTTCGGCCCCGCCTTCGGCCACCGCAGGAGTGATGCAGGGAGCCTGGAATTCCAGAAAATTTTTGGCTTGAAGTGCTCTTCTAAAGCCATCTATTACCGCCTCCTGGACCCGAAAAATTGCTTGGACCCTGGGGTGGCGAAGGGTGAGGGCGCGATAATCGAGAAGAGTGGGTAGTTCCACATCCAACTCATCTTTGCTCATGTCGAAAGGCAAGTCGGCGGACTTAGAAATTAATTCGACTTTCTGGGCTTCAATTTCGACTGTGCCGGTGGCCAGTTTAGGATTAACCAATTTTCCAGGGCGGGCCTTGACCAGGCCGGTGACATAAATAACGTCTTCGGAGTGCAGGCCTTCGACCAGATTTGGACTAGCTACGATTTGGACAATCCCCGTGCGATCGCGCAGGTCGATAAAAACAATCTTGCCGTGGTCCCGGCGGGTATTGACCCAGCCCTTGAGAAGGACTTCTTTGCCGATTCTAGAAATGGTTTCTGAAATAAGTGTACGCATATGTTTATAATATCATCCTCTCCCTTCGGGTATCCCCCTCTTAATCTAAGAGGGGGAACGGAAGGGGGTGATAAAAAACAAAAAGGACCCGTTATTTTGGATCCCATGTGCCATCCAAAATTTCGGATCTTAATTACTGCTATTACGGGCTTACCCGAACAAGCTCGACGGTTGTCAGTCCATCTATTAACGCTGTGGGGTTATTATGCGTCTTTGTAAAAACAAAGTCAATATGCTATAATAACTTATAGTATGGCAATTGAGCTAGAGGGAATAAGAGCTCGTGTTGAGCAATGGGTCGCGCAAAGAGCGGCTGCCATTGGAATGGCACGACAGCAAGCTGCTCAGAGACTGGAGTCTTTAAATAGCCAGTCACATTTACGAAACATGGCGAAACCTCCACGGCTTACTTCTGACGTTCGGACTATGAAAGCGGACGAACCGGGCGATTGTTCTTGACTAAGCATGTATCCAAGTATAAAATGAACTCACGTATATGAATTGTCGTTTCTTTATTGTTCTCCGCAATTACATCCTCATTGAGGCGTAAATTGGGGAGGGGCAAGAAAAGTAAGATTAATTAAATAAATTTCAAAAAAAGAACCCTCCCTAAAAAGGAGGGTATTTTTATGCTTAAAAGGAGGTGAAA
>ERZ1292625.3043-Hain-H41-01um-R1-3043-length-14246-cov-4_pt1 | contig 14246 bp, 21 predicted proteins | sample MGYA00564400_ERZ1292625 | MGnify/ENA primary metagenome ERZ1292625 (study PRJEB36523, sample SAMEA6512639) | groundwater metagenome | collected 2019-01-08 | study: AquaDiva: Metagenomics assemblies of 32 groundwater samples | reverse complement strand
CAATTGCTGTAGAAAAAAATTATGATTATGAAACAATGAAATACTCAGATTATCTATATGGTAAAGAAGATTTAATACACGAAGTATGGGATTATGTTGAAGAATTAAAAGAAATAGGTAGAAAAGAATTTTATAAAAAATATAAAGATTATAAATTATTTTTAAAGGAATAGAAATGAAAAAGGTAAAAAAAGAAACAAAGAAAAAAACATATTTAGATTTAAATATTCTAGTAGATAGATCTGGATCTATGTCATCGATTAAAGAAGATATGGAAGGTGGAATAAAAGAATTTATAAAAAAGCAAAAAGAGTTAACTGCTGATAAAAAAATTGATCTAAGAGTAAGTTACAGTAGATTTGATATAACTTATGAAGAAGTTTTTTCTGAAAAGAAAATAGAAATAATAAAAGATGATGAGATAGTTCTTTCTCCAAGAGGTTCGACAGCTTTATTAGATGCTACTGGAAGAATGATAAATTCTATAAAAGAAAGAATTAAAGATAAAAAAGAACAACCTGACAAAGTTACTATATTGATTATTACAGATGGAGAAGAAAATTCTTCCATGGAATTTAATAAACAACAAATAAAGGATTTGGTTGAGAAAAGTAAAAAAGAAGATAAATGGGATTTCATATTTCTTGGCGCAGATATTGATGCTTATGCAGAAGGAGCAGGAATTGGAATTCAAGGAAAATCATTTAATTTTATGAAAACAAATTCTGGAATAAAAAAACTATTCAGAGGTGTTTCTGAATCATATTCTGGTATGACGCAGATGTATGCTTCATCAGCAAATGTATCGGCGGATTTATTGGATATAAATTTATCTCAAGCAGATGTTATGGAAGACATAGATATATCAATCAAATTAAAACAAGAAAGATTTGTTAAAGATTCATCGCAAAATAAAAAATAAGGATAAAAAATGAAACAATCAAATAAAATACCACATAGAAAAGAGATAATTCCAATTCTAGAATTACATAAAGATATCGAAAAGAAGAAAATTATTGACAATGAAAAAGCTAAAAAAGAATTTCTAGAAAAGACATTCGATAATATAAAAAAATATACGAGAGGAGTAATATTTAATCACGCAGAACATCCTAGTGATTTACATATAGAAAAACATTTCTTTAATATTATGTTTGAAGAATTTAATGAAAAATGTGGAACTAGACTTTGTTGTTATTCTTTTGGTAATTTTGTTCCAGATGATTTTAATAAATTAATATCTGATTTAAATATCGAATTAAATAATCAAGGATATAAAACAGAAGTTTTAAACAATAGAATAAAAATTTATTTTGTTGATTAAGATAATAGCTTTCTTTGAAACATTTAAAAGCATTTAAGTTACTTAAGTGTCTTAAATAAAATTGACTTAAAGCCATATATGGCTTGTTAATGTAAATTAAGTGCCATTTGTGGCTTTTATTGAAAGCGTAAAAAAAAAAACTTTCTAAATATTCTTGAAATATAATATATTATGAAACAATTTCAAGAATATTTAGAAGAAGTTACCAGCAGATTTCCGTCAAATGAAACATTTAGAAAATGGAATACTGCGATGGCTATAGGAGTCGCAGGTTTAGAGTTATATGAAAATCTTCCAGAATTTAAAAAAGCATTCAAAGAATTGAAAACGACTTTGAGAGAATCAAAAAATACACTTTTTAAAAAATATTCTAAACCAGCTATAGATTTTCTTGTTATTAATAGTGGTCCGACTGGAACAGAAGATTATAGAGATAAAAGAGGGTTGGGTGAAATTGCTTTTGATGTAGCGATAAAACACGCTTTAAGAGATAAAGCTGAATTCAAAAAAGAGTATGAAAAAGACGCTAGTGATCCAGAAATTCTAAAAAATATGGGATATTAAATAAATATTAATTAAATAAATACGGTCTTTTTATTCCTAATTCTTTTATTTTTTGATCTACTATACCCCAAGGTTGATTTATTTTTTTAGCTATATCTGTAATTGTAATATTTTTTAAATACATTTCTTTTATTTGATTCATTGTTTTTTCTGGAAATTTAATATATCTTGGATTATTTTTTCCTTTCGTGGCTTTTGACATATTTTCTTTCCATATTTTTACCACATCTTTATTATAACAATCCTCTAATTTCTTTCCTTTTCTCTTTGCTCCTGGATTATTTTCTGGATGCAAATTTAAAGATCTAGATATATTTTTTTTCCATTCGTTTGCCTTATCTTTCCCGTATAATTCTTCTAAACTTTTACCTTTTCTGGCTTCTCCTGGGTTTTCTTTTTCTTTTCCTGGTAAAATATTAGTTAAAGGTCCAAGATTATATTTTTTTCTGCCTATTTTTTTTATTAATTCATATTCTCGTTTTTGCTGCTTTTTCTTTGATTTAAATAAATCCGTTTTAAATCTTATTGGCTCAAGTCCGCACTCAAATATATCATATATTATTTTTGCTTTTTCATAATTCTTATCCCATTGTTTTGAGTTTTTTATTTTAGCACTTAAGTGTTCATCAATTCTATAACCACGTCCTTTACCGACATAAAAAGGTTCAAACAAGAAAGATAAATTTAAGTTATTATAACTATACTTCCCTGGTTTTCTTGGATCAAGATATATGTATGTGTAACAATTCATATGATTTATTATATGCACCAAAATCACAATCTATAACATAAAAATAGATTTTTAAAAAATCTATACATAAAATAAAATATGGCAAAAATTAAATTTATAAAAATAAAGGAACAACAATTTTCATACCCTAAATAGTTGGGGCTTTTATTGGGAACAATAAAATAAACTTAGCGTAAATTGCTGGAAACTCCTTAAGCTCTGTGAACTACAACGTAATTGGAAACTTTAAGCGTGAATGTTTGAAAATCACAGAGATTGGACAATCAGCAGCGAAGCCTACATTCGTGGGAACGTTCAGAGACTATAATCGCACATCTAGAACAGATGAATGTATAGTCCAGACTACAATAGATTAATTTATCTGGCTTAGGAAACTAAGAGTAGGAAAGTGGACTGTGACGCAGATCTAGGGGATCATCCTATATCTAATGTATCAAAGAATAGTATAGTAGATTATCTTGTTAACAAATATGGGCAAGATCATGTTGCTCATGTTGGGAATAGATTAGTCTATTCTTCTAAATCTGCTATAAGAGATTTGGGACAAATATATGATATTCCTTCTAGTGAAACTCTTAAATGTACTAAATTCTATAATGATGAAATGAATGTTTCACAGAATATGAAAAAAAGTAAAGAGATTTATGAATATTTTAATAAACACCCAGAGTTAGTAGAATTAGTAGAAAAATTTAATGGAGTTACTTCCGCTCTTGGAATTCATGCAGGTGGAGTAATTATATCAGATAAAAAATATCCATTAAAAAGATGGGTAGGATTACAAAGAACAAATGAGGATGGAAGATTAGCTACGTCGTGGACTAAAGAAGAAGTAGCAAAAGCAGGATTCATAAAAATAGATATTCTTGGTCTTAAATGTGCAAGTCAAATTCACGTATGCAAAGAACTAAGAGGCGAAGATCCATATAAACAATATGAATTTAATATTCCAGAAGTATTTCAAAATACAGTACTAAGATGCCAAAATAAAAATATTTTTCAATTTGAATCTCATTTAGGCAAAAAGGCATTTCAACAATTTATGCCGATGAGTATAGATGAATTAGCAAATGCTTCTGGTTTAATCCGAGTTTTAGGAACAGAAGGTGGAAGAGATGCGTGGAATAAATATGCTGAAAATATAAAAGATTTACACACCAATCCTCATAGAAGTATTCCGTTATGGAAAGAAAAATTGGAAGAAGAAGTTCATGATTTTGGTTCTAGAAAAATATGCGAAGATATATTAGGACCAACTTACGGAATATTAATATATCAAGAGCAATTGTCTCACTTAATTGAAAAACTTTCAAGAGGTGAAAGAACATTCGTTGATGGAAATAATGTAAGAAAATTTTTAGGAAGATTGGCAAAAAAGCACGGATATTTAGATTCAATCCAAGGTGATGAAATTCTTTTAAAAAAATGGCACGATGATTTTATGAAAATAATGAATGAATATTTGATACCATATATCCCAAAAGATTCAAGTGAATGCCCTGACAAGAAAGTAAGAGATTTCTTATCGTTCAATTTACAAACAGTTGGTAAAGAAAAACACTTAGTTATACCAGAAGGTGGAATAATAAATTGGATGGTAACTAGTTCGCTATATATTTTCTCTAGACTTCATTCAATAGCTTATTCAGTAAATACATACGAACAATTATATCAAAAATATTATGATTCTCATAATTTTTGGCTGAGTGCTTGTATCTGTAGTCACGATAATTTAAATAAATTGAAAGATTACATTTCAGCTATTATGGCAGAAACAAAAATAAACATCCTTCCACCGGATGTCAATAAATCAGATTTCTTTTTTAAAAAAGAAGATAATGATCTAAGATTCGGATTGGGAAGTATAATGAGTTTAGGAAAATCAGCGAAAGCAATTATCGGCGAAAGAGACAAAAAAGGTAAATTTAAATCTTTAGAAGATTTTTTCAATAGATGTTCTAAGTTCGCTAATATTGCCGTAATGAGAAATTTAATTTACACTAATGCGTTCGGTGATTTAGGAACACAAGAAGAAGCTTGGGAAAAATTAATCTTAATAAGAAAAAAAGAAGAATTTGACAATTCTAGAGATAATCTTTCTAAAAAAGAATATAAATTTCTTGGAATAAATATAACATATCTTGATCCAATAGTTAAAAAAGCAAAAGAGTATCTCGCTTTACAAGATTTAGAAGATAGACAGACAGAAAAACTATGTATAAGAATAATAAAAAAATTGAAAAAGAAAACTAAAACTGGTAAAGATTATTTTATGTATAGAACAATAGATTTGAATAGCCAACAAGAGTTTAATTTATTTGATTGGGAAGGAAAGAATTTAGAAGATCAAAAAACTTATATTTGCAAGGTATATAAGAATGGTGATTTTTATAGTATTTCTAAATTCTAGCCATTTACTATAGTAAAAATTAAAGTTAATATTAAGTATGATTACGTTAACACTATTCTTTATTCCTTTCATTGTTGCTATAGGAGCTTTCATATTTTTTCACAAAGAAAAATTCCATATTCATGAATTAATAATACAACTTTCTATTTCTGCTCTTGTAGCAATTATAACATCATTTATAATAACGCTAGGAGATACTAAAGATAGTGAAATTTGGAATGGACGAATAGTTAATAAAATTTCAGAGCGTGTTTCATGTTCTCATAGTTATCCATGTAATCCTCATCCTTGCATGTGTGACAAGAATGGTTGTCAAACTTGTTGGGACACATGTTATGATCATTCATACGATATAGATTGGAATCTGTATACGAATAATATGGAAAAAATAACTATAGGAAGAATAGACAGACAAGGCCTTGATCAGCCTTTAAGATGGACAATTGCCAGAACTGGAGATACGACTTCTATAAATCATGATTATAAAAACTATGTAAAAGCAAATCCAGATTCTTTATTCGCTTATGATAAAAATTTAATAAAAAAATATAAAAACAAATTGCTGTCTTATCCTAATAACATCTATGATTATCATTATTTAAATCGTTTTATAGATAGAAGCAATATGTTTTTAAATTCTGTTAAAATGATTAACGATCAATTATCTTATTTAAATTCTGACTTAGGATCATTAAAACAAGTTAATGTAATTTTAGGAATTGTATTAGATAAAGAGGAAGATTTCTTTGACGCACAAGAACAATATTGGAAAGGCGGAAAAAAGAACGATGTAATATTAATCATATCTATAGATAAAGACAAGAATATTTTATGGGCAAAGGTCATGGCTTTTTCCAAGAATCAAATGATAAAAGTATCTTTGAGAGATGATATAGAAAAATTAAAAAATATAAAATCAAAAGAACTTGAAATAATAAACATTTTGAGAAGAAATGTTATATATTATTATAATAGAAAACCTATGTCAGATTTTGATTATCTTAAAGACAGTATCCAGCCAACTACTACTCAGTTTACCGTATCGATTATTATTAATTTAATAATATCGGTTATTTTAAGTATTGTTTTTATAAAGAATGATTTTAATTAAAGGAAAAAATAAATGAAACAAGAAAGAATAGTAACTAATTGTGAATATTGTGATAAACAATGGGAAATGGGCAATCAACATATTAGTAAAGATAAGTATGAATCTGGATTTATTATAATTCGAGGCGATAGTGCTTTATATTTACCACGACGAGTAGTTGATGTTAATCATAAAGATGGCAGATTAAGTAGTCATACGAAAGATCTTGATGGCATTTATTGTAATTATAAATGTCTTATGAATCGTTGCAAAGAATTATTAAACGAGATGCCTCAATTACATTAAAACAATATTTATTAAAAGGAGAAAATAAAATGAAAAAATTAATTTTGATAGCAGCGTTATTTATGATAATGGACTGCGGAAAATGGGATAGGTTGAAAGCGAGTTATACAGGGTCAGCCTTCGAGTGCGTAGAAGGAGTAAAATATATTCAATTTACTTCTGGCGCAACTGTCATGTATAATCAAGACGGAACAATAAAAACTTGCGAGGATTAAAAGAATGAATACAACAACAAAATTAACACTGGGAATAGTCTCAGCGATCGTGATATTTTGCATAATTGCAATATCAAGTATTGTTGCAACTAACAATAAATTGGTAAAAATAGAAAATGATATCATTGCGCAATACGAAAACAATAAAAATGTGTATGATAATTATTTTAAAAAAGTAAAAGAAGCAGTTCAAATTCCATCTATTTACGTAAAAGATTTAGAGAAGGTATATTCTTCTGCGATTCAAAATAGATATGGTTCTGGAGGTTCAAAAGCTATTTTTCAGTGGATTCGTGAACATAATCCAAATCTAGATTCAAGTTTATATTTGAAAATACAACAAATTATAGAAAGCGGTCGTAATGAATTTAAATTAGAACAAACAACTTTACTTGATAAAAAACGAGTATACTTAAATGAATTAAGACAATTTCCTACGAACATAATAGCTTCAACTCTTGGATATCCTAGAATTGATTTAAAAAATATTAATATTGTTACATCCGATGAAACTGTTGAAACTTTTAAAACAAAAAAGACTGCGCCTATAAAAATGGTATATTAATGAAAAGAATAATATTAATTTTATTATCGATCGTCTTCTCTTGTTCTTTTAAAATTGCAGACGAAGATGACATGTCAAAATATTACTGTACAAAAAAACAATATGAAGTAGTAATGATTCAAACTAATTATTGTAAACATACTACAACTTACGCTTCTTCTAATTGTTATGATATAGCTATTAAAAGAAATTGTAAATTTATTGGAGATAAGAAAAATGATAAACATAATTAAAAAATATATTAACACTGGATTGATAATAATTTTTGGGTCTGCAATAGTATATGGACTATTTAATTTAAAAATTAATATATCAAATACAAATTATCAGACACAGAACCAAGATCAATCACAGTCTCAAAATACTTATGTATATCAAAATCAAGTTTTTGGAGACAAAGAAAAGAAAATTATAAAAATATCCGGACCGGCACGTTGGTTAATGTGTGATGATAAAATTTTAAATTCAAAGTTAAAAGATATTCACGAGAAATATGATGTTAATTTTGTCTTTCGCGATGATTATAATTGGTGTACATATATTGTTGGATATTCAGTACATAAAAATAAACAGACTGATTAATTAAATAATATAATAAACTTATGGATAAAGGTTTAAATTTACTTATTACTCTTGGACATAATAGCAGCGCGATAGGATTAAAAGACGGAGTCGTTATAGGTTACGAGGAAGAAAGATTAAATAGACAAAAATCTTCCTCTCTTTTTCCTAAGCAATCAATAGAAGAAATATTTAAACACATGCAACCAGAAATCTCCGAGAGAGGAGATAATGTAAATAAAATATTTGTATCTCATTGGTATGATGATTTTAATTTTCATGGATTAAATAGACCAAAAAAAATCCACGAAAAAATAGAAAAACATTGGGATTGTTCTTATGTAAGAAATTTAATTAAAAAATATAATTTTGCTTTTTATACATTATCAGAAAATTTTACTCATCATGATGCCCACGCTTGGAGTGTAATATCATTCTTTAAAAATCATTATAATAAAAAAGATATATTTAAATCAAATATCATAGTAGCCGATGGATTTGGAAATAAACAAGAAGTTATAACTGTTTATTATTTTGAATATAATCCTATAACAAAAGAAATAATAGTAAATACTGTTTTTAAAGATTATGGATATAAGCGATCACTCGGGTTAATGTATCAATTTGCCACTGCTTACACAGGAATGAAAGAAAATCAAGATGAATATAAATTTCTTGGTTATGAATCTAACATTAGAGATGTAGTTTCTGTTGAAGGAATAAATTTTATAAATTATTATGTTAATAGATTTATTGAAACAAATTGGAATTCTGATACATCAAAAATTGGAAACATTGATACTGGTTTTATAGATTTAAGTAATGTAAGCGGTTTAGGTGAAGCAAGATCGTATTGGTATAATACTTTTAATTGTCTTTTAGATTTTTTATATAATGAAAAATATTTACAATTCGATTACTATCCTAATGAATATCAAAAAAGAATAATAATTGGTTTTTTTATTCAATCAATTATTGAAAAATATCACATAGATCTTTTGAAAAATTTAAATTTGAAAAATATTCTTGTTGCTGGTGGAATCTATTATAATGTTAAGTTAAATAATACAATATTAAAATCAGTTGATAATTTTTGTATTGTTCCTCTTGCTGGTGATCAGGGTACTGCGATAGGATTATATGAAAGATATGTCGGAGATTTCCCGTTTAAGAATTTATTATGGGGAAAAAGAAAAGAAGAAATATCCGAATATTCTATAGAAAACAAAGATAAATTTATAGAAGAAGTAGTCAATTCGTTATGCAATGATGATTTAGTTAATGTTGTTTACGGAGCTATGGAGTTTGGGCCAAGAGCTTTATGTCATACTTCCACGTTAGCATTACCATATAATGAAAACGTAAAAACCATAAATGCAATAAATAAAAGAAGTACTGTAATGCCTATGGCTCCAGTTATGTTAAGAAAGAATGCAAACTTTCTTTTTTCTGGAGAAGAAAAAAAAGTTATAGGTAGTGATAAATATATGATCATAACTTATGATTATAATAGATATATGCATGACACGGCATTTAATAAGATTCTTGGTGTCGCTCACAAATATCCATTAGACAATTTATGGAGTGGAAGACCGCAAGTAATAGAAGACGATGATGATAGTATAATTGGACACATTTTAAGAAAAATGGATGATCGTGGTGTAAAATGTTTAATAAATACATCATATAATATACATGGAAGCCCAATAGTTTATACTCAAGAAGATGCTATAAAAGATTTTCAATTTCAATTAAAAATGAAAGAAGAATTAAAAATAGATCAAGAGATAAAACTATTTGTTTCAAACTTAGAAAATTGAGGTAAAAAATGACAAAAGAAACTGTAAAAAAATTAGAAAGTATTTCTAAACAACTTGGAAATATTTTAGTTGGTCAAGGACCAAAAAGAGCGGAATGGACAACTTATAAAACATTTGCTGATGCTTTATTAGAAATAAATAATGATATCGAAGAATTGAATTCTCGCGATAAAGAAAATCCTAAAGAAATAATTGCTGAAGAAATAAGCAAATTCTTTCAAAACACTATGAAAGAGAAAGATAAAAAACCAAAAAGTAAAAAAATTACCAAAAAAGTAGAAAACGATGAAGACGATCTTTATGATGAAGAAATAGAAGAGAGTACCAACGATGATTGAAGATATAGAAAAAAAAGAAACATTAGTTAAAAAATATGCTGAAATCACTGGCAGTGATTTAAAAGCTATATTAGTAATAGATAAATTACTAGAACAAATGTTCAATAAAAAAATGGATGAAGAAACAAAAGAAAAGATAAAACAAATTATTGCAGATTCGTACAATAAATTTTTTGATATTGAAACTCTCGAAGGAATAATAAACTTTTGGGAAGGGTCAATAGGTAAAAAGGTAATAGAAATTATGCCATTAGCTGAAAGATATATTCAAGAACAAACTTACGGATTATTTAAGAAACAATATCTTGGTGATATCATTAAATGAAAATAATCGCCGTATCTGGTGCGTCTTTTTCGGGGAAAACAACTTTTATGGAAAAAGTAAAAGAAGTTTTCCCGCAAACTATCACTGTCACGGAATGTATAAGAGAGAGAAATATAAATATTAGTGAATTACGCTCAGATTCTAAAAAATATTTCATTTTTCAGAAAGAAGTAATACGTGAAAAAATAAAAACAGAAAAGGATATAATAAAGTTCTTGGTAGATAGTTCAAATGTTAGAAGAAAATATTGTTTAATAGACAGAAGCTTAATTGATTCTATGTTTTATTTGACATTCTATTGTGACAAAAATTCGATGACACAAGAAGATATGAAAGAATATTCTGAATTTTGGAATGAAGTTTTTATTTCTGCAAAATATGCAATAGATAATATTTATGATAAAATATTTTTATTTAAACCAATAAAATTCGAAAATAATGAAAATGATTTATTTAGAGATAATAGATTAAAACAATCTCAAGAAGTCGAATGGAATATGATAAGAATGATGACTTATGGTTTGTGTCCGATAAATAAAATAGTAGAATTAAGCGTAGAGAAAATAGATAATCCCATAGAATGGTTATTAAATCAATAAAAAATGCAAATAATTAAACACCCGGAATTTGAAAATGATTCATTTTATTTTATAATAAAAGATTTTGATTTGTCAATAGAAAAATTAAATAGTTTAATAAAAGAAGATGAATACCTTTCTTTTAAAGATAAAGCATTTGCAGAAGAAAGAATTTCTACGACTGGTTGTGATAAATTTATAGAAGATAGACCATCATTAAGAAATTTAAAAAAAATGAATTGTTTAGAATCATCTATTTATACTCACGCAGTCAATCGTAAAAATAACATGGGAGTTCCTGTGTTATATCATTTTATAAAAAGAATGATAGAAAAAGATTCAAGAAGAGCTCTTTTAAATTTTAATGAAGAGTTAGCTAAATCATATTGTAGCGAATTTGTAAAATTAAATTTAGATATATCTTGTCTAAGTACTATTCATTATTTAAAAGATAAAGTGACGATATCATTCAGAGCAAATGATATAAAAAATGAAGCGTTGTTCGATTTTATGTTAATTTATAAATATTTTATTAGAAATGTTTATGAAAAGGAAATAGATATTCACGTTTTCTGTAGCTCGTGTCAAAATTTTAATTGTTTTTATTTATACGTAGATAATTTAAAAAAAATGTATACATTTTATGAAAAATCTCTATAATATTATATGACTTATAAAGATTTTTGGCTAGATATATATAAACAATTACGTAATGCTCCTGAATATTCTCCGAGAGGATTAAAGATAAAAGAGATCGAAAATTTTCAATTCACTGGAGATACTTTATGGAGATTTGCAAACTTTAAAGAAAGAAAATTATCTTTTAAATATATTATCGGCGAACTATCTTGGTATCTTAGAGGTGATTTGAATGATGTAGCGGGGATAACTCATTATTCTAAATTTTGGAATACAATAAAAAATAAAGAAATTCCGTATTTCAATTCTAATTATGGGCATTATATTTTTCAAGAAAATCAATTATACAATTGTATTCGTCTTCTTAAAAATGATAAAGATACAAGACAAGCAGCAATAATTATTTCCAGACCTGGAATTCTAGAAAGTGAAACTAAAGATAAGATATGTACTTATGCGATTTCATTTAGAATAAGAAATAATAAATTAAATATGACTGTAAGAATGAGATCAAATGATTTTGTTCTTGGAACTCAAATAGATTTTTTCCAATTTAGTGTCGTGCACGAGATTTTATATGTTAATCTTTTAAATACATATCCAGAATTAGAATTAGGAACGTATACTCATTCGTCAGATTCTTTTCATATTTATGAAAAACATTATAAAATGATGGAAGAAATAATTGATAATGATGGATGTAATTTTAGTGAAATTGCATTTCCTAGAATAAAAAATAAAGCCGAAGCAGACTATTTGATGAATATGTTTCCAATAATAGAAAAAAAAATAAGACAAAATACCGAAAAAGAAAATAAAGATTATAGGTTTTTTGCTAATAGTTATTTAGATGATTGTGATTATAAATTTACTAAAATATGTGTTGCAGCTTTATTTGGAGATTTAGATGAGAATAACTGAAAAAGAATTATATATGTTGACTGCTTTAAATGTTGCAAAGCGTTCTACATGTGCACGTCTTAAAGTTGGAGCAGTTTTAATAAAAGATAAACGAATAGTTTCTCATGGTTATAATGGAACTCCGCAGCATAGAGAACACTGCGAAGATTTTTGGAAAAACTATTGGATATCCAATATTTATCTTAATAATATACTGTACAAAAATGACGTCCCTCTTAGTATACAAATACTTCCTTCTCCGGAAAAATATGATGCAATGTATAACGAATGGTTGAAATCAAAACAGTTTTATGATCTTCATGGAGAATATTCCAGATGTAACGAGATACATGCAGAGATGAATTGTATTATGTTTGCTGAGCGTAAACATCTAGATGAGGCGATATTGTTTACTTCGTTATCCCCTTGTATTCAATGCGGGATGGCGTTAGTTTCAGCAAGAATAACAGGAGTATACTACAATAAACTATACGAAAGAGATCAAACAGGAATACAATATTTAAAAGATAATAAAATATTCTGTGAACAATATAATATAACATGAAAGAAGCAGAAAAAGAAAAAGAACAAATACGGTTAAATTTCCCTGATTTAACTAATATGAATCATAAACAAAGAAGAAAAATAAAAGCTCCTGTTACTTTGTGGGCAGTTGAAAATACTAAAACTAATGAAATAAAATATGTTAATTTATCTACGGCTCAAGATTTGCAAAGAAAATCTTACATAAGAGGAAAGAAAGGTAAAAAGATAAAAAGTGATATAAAAATATATCCTGTAGATTTAACTAAAAAAGGATCAATAAAATGATAAAAGAAGAAAAAATTTATACATGTACAAAATGTGGATTAGTAACCGATGTAAAAATTACTGAATGTAAAAGTGAAAAATGTAATCCTCCTTCCAAGAAAACATTCGAAGTGGAAGAAAAACACGTAATAAATGATGAAGTGATATATAACGGTTAAATAAAACCGTTTTAAAATAATATTATAAGTTGTAATATTATTTATGAAAATTAATACTATGCATGAATTAAATAAGAATGATTTTAAAATTAAGATTAGCAATAATCTATTAAACGAATCAAATAAGGTCGTAAAATCTTTGGTCAGATCTAATATGGCTGAAGATTTAGAAGAATTGAAAGAGTTGCTATATAACGCAAAAAGCAACAGTGAAATTAAAAGGGTCTTGAATATTTTTTATTCATGAATAAAATGAAATGAAATATAACAAGGATTGGGATATATTAAGGGTTGTTGCTGGTTCTAGAGCTTACGGAACTAATCTTCTGACATCTGACACCGACGAAAAAGGAGTGTGTATTCCTCCAATGAGAATGTATTTTTCTCCTTTTAATAATTTTGAACAATATGAATGTTCAGAGCCAGACACAGTCGTATATGAAATTAGAAAATTCTTTAATCTGGCAGCAAACTGTAATCCTAATATTATTGAAATGTTATATGTTGATGAATCAGATATATTATTTGTTAACAACATAGGATTAAAATTATTATCAAACCGTCATCTATTCTTGTCAAAAATAGCAGCTAATAGTTTTACCGGATATGCAAAATCACAATTAACTAGACTAAAGAATCATAAAGAATGGAACGAAAACGCTCCTGAAAAACCAGATAGAAAAAAATTAAATTTACCAGAAAACGGGAAATTAATATCTGGTGATGAAGTAAATAAAATAAATTCTGCTTGTGGATTTAAACAACAAACTAAACCAAATGATTCCAAATTATCAATAGTTATAGAAAAATATGGAAATGTTGTGGCAGATAAATGGTACCAAGAGCAAAATTATGTTTTTCTTTTATCACT
>ERZ1292625.3041-Hain-H41-01um-R1-3041-length-14247-cov-49_pt1 | contig 14247 bp, 14 predicted proteins | sample MGYA00564400_ERZ1292625 | MGnify/ENA primary metagenome ERZ1292625 (study PRJEB36523, sample SAMEA6512639) | groundwater metagenome | collected 2019-01-08 | study: AquaDiva: Metagenomics assemblies of 32 groundwater samples | reverse complement strand
AGAACAAGACACTCCTAACGTCTAGATGCAGGTCCGATTCCTGCCGATGGCACCACATATAAATCAAAAATCCCCTTCCGGGGATTTTTGATAAGTGAGAACAAATTCTTTCTAGATTCAAGATTCTAGAATCTAGCTTCTACTTGACGGCATCCTTCAAAGCCTTAGCGGCTCTGAATTTTGGAACTCTCATAGCGGCTACTTGGACTGATTCGCCAGTACGAGGGTTGCGAGCAGTTCGAGCGGCGCGAGATTTGGTTGAAAATATACCAAGTCCAGCAACGGATACTTCGCCACCACTTTTAAGTGTACGGACGATTCCATCAATTATAAGCTCAACTACTTCTTCTGCTTGAACCTTGGTGCCACCAATTTTTTCATGAACGGCATTTGCTAAATCTGCTTTATTCATTTTTTTAAAATTAATAGTTTTTATAATTTCTCGACCTAACGCAGAACGGAAAATCTCGAGAGTTATCCGTTCTTCCTCCGGTTATAAGTATATATTTAAAAGCTTTTTTGGCAATACCTTGACTATAGAGCTGTGGACAAGTGTAATTTTGCCAATTGGCAAAATTAAAATAAAAAGCTAGGAAATTTTTGATACAAGTCTTGAAAAAGTCTCGGGCTTAGAAGCGGCAATTTCAGAGAGCATTTTGCGATTTATATTTATATTTAATTTTTTGAGAGAGCCCATAAATTTGCTATATGAAAGACCTTTATCGTGCAAGACTGAATTTAGGCGAACATTCCACAGTCTGCGGAAATCTCCTTTTTTATCTCGGCGATGAGTAAATGCATATGTGCCAGCATGAGCAATAGCTTCGTAAGCTTGCTTTTCTTTTTTGGAACGTCCAAAACGGTAACCTTTTACTTGTTTCAAGACATTCCTCCTTGTTTTGAGAGCGTTAACACCCTTTTTTACTCGTGACATAATTATTGATTATTTAAATATCTTCCTCTATTTTTGTTAGTCATTTGGATTGCAACTGGACGACGCTTTTTAAGCGTTGTATTAGTTCGATTTTTAGCATTAAAATGATTTTGGCCAGTTTTTCTGGTCATTAACTTCCCGTTCTTGGTTACTTTAATACGTTTTGAATAAGATTTGTTTGTTTTCATAGACTCATATATTCTGCATAAATTTGTTATCCTGTCAATTTATTTGGCTTTTTCTATCATTGAAGTCATGCCTTTAGGACTTTTCTTTGGTTCCTCCGCTATTTTAAAATCTTCAGTAATCAATTTAAAAACTCTATCCATCCTCTCCTTCAAAAAACTCTCGTTCATATATTTGGCCCTGCCAGGCAGAAATAAATCTATTTTTACTCGATGTCCTTCTTTTAGCCATTCAGAAGCTTTCTTGGCCTTAAGATTTAAATCGTGATCTCCTGTACCTACTTTTATTTGAAGGCTTTTTATTTCAACCGTATGAGTTTTAGCCTTAATAACTTTCTGTTTTTTGTTTTCTGCATACAAAAACTTTCCATAATCTACTATTTTAGCGATGGGTGGGACCGCATTTGGCGAAATTTCTACCAAATCGAGACCAAATTCTAGAGCTTTTCTTAGAGCATCCCTCGTCGCAGAAACGCCAAAATTTTCTCCTTCTGGTCCTATCAGGCGCACATTTTCTGCCCTAATGAAATTATTGATTCTGTGTTTTTGAGCCAAAAATTATAAATTATTTCTAACATCAGAAGTATAGCACTAAAATGGATTTTTGGCACCACGAATTTCAAAGTGGAGGTGAGAACCTGTTGATTTGCCGGTAGAGCCAATAGCACCAATAACATCTCCTTGACGAACACTATCACCGACAGAAACGCTATTTTTACTATTGTGAGCATACAGAGTCTGGGTACCGTTTGAGTGGCGGATAACAATATAATTACCATAACCACCATTCCAGCCACCGGTCCTGCTTATGATAACTTCACCATCGGCAGCTGCCAATATTGAAGTGCCTGACGGAGCTGCTAAGTCAACCCCATTATAACCGTGAATGCCTTGAGTTTTTCTACCACCAACCACCGGTCTCATATAATAGCCGACATACTCCTTAGAACCAGAAGAACTAACATATCTGGTGATAGAGGACGAGGCCAAAACTTCTCCATCTGGCACAATAATTATTGAACCAACGGCCAAAGAATCGTCTTTTTGAATATTGTTGTAAGCCATTATTTCTTCCTCATCTCCTTTGTATTTCTTAGCAACAGAGGCCAGGGTATCTCCCTTCACAACTGTATGTTTAACTCCAGAAATAGGTAAAATGACCAAAGTCTGACCTTCCTTGAGGGTATTTGATGAGAGATTGTTGCCCCATTTAATAGTATTAACGGTCACATTAAACATTTCGGCAATTTGGGAAAGAGTATCGCCTTCTCTTACAACATAAATACTTATTTGATCACTAGTTGGTTTGGCCAAAAGTTCAGAAGTGCCCATTGGTCCGGTGCTAGAAACCAGCGCATCGCCTTCCACAACTGGCATACTTGAATTTTGATTTAATGGAGTGGTCACAGCTACTAAAAGTGCCATATTTTGAATATTTTTATTTGAAAGTAGATTTTGTTCGCTCGAATTTTTAAAAAATAGATTATTTAAAACATTCACCAAACCAGCTGATACTGATATTGGCAAGAGCATAATGATCAAAACCAAAAACAACTTTCTTGGATTAAGAAAAGATTTCAAATTATTATTTCGCCCAATTCTGCTTAGAAAATAACGCTTTTTTGAATCGGGGTTATCAAGATTAGTTAAAATAAGCCTAGGGTTAATGATAATTCTGATTTTCTGCAAAAAATAGCTAAATAGAGCCATATTTCCGAAACTCAGCATCCTTTGAACACGCTTAAAATTGTAGCAAAAATAGCCCATTTAGCAACCTTGCCAAAGATTAAGGTGTGGATTATAGATTTTCTGATAAGATAGATGGGTGGAAGAAAAAAATAAATTTTTTGAATTGAATGAAGCTCAAAGAAGCGCGGTAGATAATACTGAGGGGCCACTTCTGGTGCTTGCTGGGGCGGGGGCGGGGAAAACCAAAACTATTACTTATAGAATTTTAAATTTAATCCAAAAAGGAGTAGCTCCAGAAAATATTTTGGCAGTGACCTTCACCAACAAGGCGGCCAAAGAAATGGGGGAGAGGATTACCAAACTTATGACTGAGGATAAGGTTTTAAACTTGCCAATATCTATTGAAGGCAAATTTACCCGCCGAAGCGATAGCGGAGGCGGGCCATTTGTCGCCACTTTTCACGGGCTAGGAGCTTTTATTATAAAAGAAAATTTTAAAGAAGCGGGAGTTAAAAAATATTTTAGTATTTACGATAGGGAAGATTCCAAAAGAATTGTAAAAACGGCATTGCAAAAAAATGGCTACGACCCCAAGCAATTTGACCCAGGCAAAATCCTTTCCATTATTTCTCGCGAAAAGGGCAATTTTGTGACAGTTGAAAACTATTTTGCCACAACCAGCAACGAGTATTTTGGCGGTATTGTAGCTAAGGTTTGGCAGGATTATGAGATAGATTTAAGAAAAGAAAATGCTTTAGATTTTGATGATTTGTTGTTGGTAGCGGCTAAACTTTTACAAAAAGAAGGGATTAGAAAATTTTATTCTGAAAAATGGAAATACATTCATATTGACGAATATCAAGACACCAATAAAGTGCAGTATCAGATCGCTGAAGCCATTGCCAGCGAGCATCAAAACATCTGCGCAGTAGGGGATATAGATCAAAATATTTATAGTTGGCGAGGTGCTAATATCAAAAACATTTTAAATTTTGAAAAAGATTACAAAGGCGCCAAACTAATTGTTTTGGAAGAAAATTATCGCTCCACCCAAACTATTTTGGCGGTGGCTAATAAAATTATAGAGAAAAATAAATTTAGAAAAGAAAAAATTTTGGTCACCAGAAACGCTGTTGGTGAAAAGGTGGGCACCTTTGAAGCTTTAACCGAAAATCATGAAGCCCAATTTGTAGTGGAGAAAGTGAAAGAACTGCAAAAAAATGGTGTTAACCTTTCCGAAATTGCCGTGCTTTATAGAGCCAATTTTCAATCACGGGTTTTAGAGGAAGAATTTTTGTCCAAAGGTGTGGATTATCAAGTTTTGGGAACTAGATTTTTTGAAAGAAAGGAAATCAAAGATATTTTGGCATTCTTACGATTTTGCTTAAACCCCGAAAGTATTTCTGATTTGAAAAGAATAATAAATGTGCCACCACGAGGCATAGGCAAAACCACTTTACTTAAAATTGTAGAGGGCAAAGAAGAATCCTTGCCGGCTGGGATGAAAATAAAAATGAATAATTTTAGGGAACTCCTCCGAAAAATTAAAAATTTTGCTTTGCAAAATCCACCATCTAAAACTATTTTGTTTATTGCCCAAGAAGTAGGCTTGAACACCAATTTAGAAAAATCAGAAGAGGGAACAGAAAGAATTGAAAATATAAAAGAGTTAGCGGTGCTAGCTTCGCGCTACGATAAATTGTTTTCAGATAATGGACAAGGAAATGATTGGGAAGAAGGAATAGAAAAGTTAATAGAAGATACTTCTCTGGCTTCAGATCAAGACAGCGACAAAGAGGAAAAAGATGGAGTGAGACTTATGACCGTCCACGCCAGTAAAGGCCTTGAATTTGCTTATGTTTTTGTCACTGGTTTAGAAGAAGGTCTTTTTCCTCACAATCGAGATGATGAAAATACAAGTGAAGAAGATTCCGAAGAAGAGCGTCGGCTTTTTTATGTAGCTATCACTCGCACCAAGAAAAAACTTTTTCTCTCCTACGCCCAAACTCGCACCATTTTTGGTAGTCGAGGAATTAATATCCCCTCAGAATTTATTTTGGAAATCCCAGATGAGTACTTAGAGCACGAGTTTTTAGACTACATCCCCAAACACAAACCCCTTCTACACATTGAGTTTTAAGCGATCAGATAATTTCTGGCAGAAAAATCATATTGAGTTATAAATATTTTTTTGAAAGCAATCAAAGAATTCAGTTCATAAAAAACCAGTACAGCTTCTCTGTAATCTTTTTCGTCTACACTCCTATACGAAAGGGGTGGCAGCCCATAAGCCAAAAGCATCGCGTTGGCAAAAAGTCGGCCCGTTCTTTTATTACCATCTTCAAATGGTTGTATATAACTTATGCCCAAAATTGATACTAGGGCTTTGGCATATCCATCTGACATTTTAGAAACGGCTTTAGCAAGATTTTCTACAGCTTCTCTGATTTGATACTGATTATCAAGAGGTTTATAAATAGAGCCAAGCACCCCAACAGGTTTTGAGCGAATATTATTTTTAATATTCAAGTCTTCAATGAGAATTGAATGGATGCTTTCCAAATTTTTGATATTTAGTTCTTTAAATTCTGCTCTGTTTTTATATATAAAATCAAAAGCTTTTTTATGATTTAATATCATCAAAGCCTCTTCTTTTTTGTGACCAGGCAATTCAATACCATGCGAAATAAGGTTTTCCGTATCCAGTAGGGTATATGTATTACCTTCAATTTTGGAGGATTTCCATGATAGTTCTATGATAAATCTTTCTAATTCTTTTTTATGAATGGTTTCCGAAACATTTTTTATTTTTTCTTTGTAATAATTTGTAGCCTTTGTTAAAATCTTTAGTTCTTCATCCAAAAAAGGATAGAAATTGATATTTTCAAATAAATTATAATTATATTCTTTTGCCCCATTCCTTTTATCTGGCTCTGTTTGACAATATACAGATGCATCTACGCTTGAAATCAATTTTCCAAAATCATTTAAAGAATACGCGGTTGATCTCCCAATACCACCAGAAACTAAAATTTTCTCAGATTCCATTTTTGACAAAAGACGTTTTACAGTCACCAAAGAGACCTCCTCGACGAGTAGGAGGTTTTTGTGGATATCAGAAGATTTGGATTTTCCTAAATTTCTAACTATTTCTATTACTTTGTTCTCTCTTTGGTTTAATTTTATCATTATCGTATCATTTAATACACATTATCGTATCAAAATGATACGATAATGGCAAATTATAACCTGTGGACAACTTTTTTAGCAAACTTATGAAAACAATAGCAGCAGACTTGCTAATACAAAAAAGAAATAGGTTTTTACTACCGGTTTTTCGTTATAAGGTTTTTTATTTATGTAATACCAAGAAGCAAGAGCCGTTGGAATTGCGGCTATAAATAAAATATAAATACCAGAAAAAATTGGCACAAGTAAAAAAGAAATGCTCGTAAAAATGCCCACCACTTTTGGCCCCCAGATATCGCCAAATACTATAGGCACTGTTTTGATACCGGCTTTTTTGTCTCCCTCAATATCTTTCATATCACGAACATGAGAAGCAAAGAAAAATATGATCACCACAGCTAAAGCTAATTTGGTGGGGAAAATTGCAACATATTTGAGAGGCGAAAGGAGGAAAAACCCAGCCAAAACAGCGGTCAAACAACAAAGTCCAATAACAAAAGAAGAGAAAAATGGAATAATTTTATATCTAGTTGGAGGCACGCTATAAACATAATAAAGAGCGGTAAAAGCAAGAACAAAGAAAAGGGCGGTATAGCCGGCCAAAAATCCGGAAATAATGGTAGCGACCAAGAAAATATATGAAGCCTGTTTCATATCTTCTTTGTTCAAAGAATTGGCAACCAGGGGACGAGCGGGATCAGAAATCGCATCTATATCTTCATCAACAATATCATTGGTACAAACGGCAAACATCCAAGAAAAATAAAAAGAAAAGCAAAGAATAAATACAGAGAGCCAATCGTTCCAATTAAAACTAACATTGGGGAAAATTGTGTAAGCAGCAAAAAGACCCAAAAAAATCATCAGCAAATAATGCGTGACTCTTTCTGGTCGAGAATTTTTAATAATAGCCCCAAGTTTTTCTTTAAAATTTGAACGAAACCAAACAAAAGTGGCACTAATTAATATTAAAAATAAAATTTTTCCCATCAAAAAATTAAATGCAATTTCAAATAAACGAATAGTAGAAGAATACTGCAAAGAACTATGAAGATTATTTAATATTGTCGCCGAATTTTCTATTGAATTTTGAATAAAAAATAGTGGCTGATTAAAATAATTTCCTGAAGTAGCGTAACCAAAAAATAAATTCAAAATTCCCGGCAAAGATACAAAAATAAAGGCCAAAAAATAAATAATAAGAGCAGAAAAAATGGCCCATTTTATGCTTTTTTTAACAAAATAAACAAAAAAACCAAAACCCAAAACAGCTAGTGCGACTTCAATTCTCATGCCAATTGTAATCCCAGTATAAATATTTGGCCCAAAAAAAGTGAACAAAGAATGAAGCATTTCTTTGGGAGATTCAAAAAGATAAGTCATCGTTATTTTTTGCCCTCTACCCACAACCCAATCGACAATTGGCGCGACAAAAATAATTGCCGACGACATCGCAATAAATTGCGGAGCAACATTTTTCCAGCTTGGAATAAGTTTTTGAAAGATAATTAAAAGAACCAAAAAAGAAGCCATGAAAAACAAATAATAATGTAAAAGGGTTGACGCGTCAGAGGCAAAAAACCCACTTGGAGTTTGACTAGAAAGAGATTCAAGAAAAAAACGCACCATGAGTACTCCCGATACTCCAACGAGCCAGCTGATCGGAGTAATTTTTATACTCTCTAGATAAAATTTAAAATTATTGAGCATACATTGATTTAAATACTAAATTGTTATTGTATTATGGGGCATGCAAGCAAAAAAGTCATTAGGACAAAATTTTTTGAAAGATAAAGGCATTTTGAAAAAAATAGCTGATTTTGCGCAAATTGGAAAAGAAGATGTGGTGGTAGAAGTTGGACCAGGGGAGGGATCTTTAACTGAACTGTTTTTAGAAAGAGCAAAAAAGGTTGTGGCGATAGAAAAAGACGAAAGAATGGTTGAGTTTTTAAATAACAAATTTAATAAAGAAATTAAAGAGAATAAATTGAAAATTATTGAGGGCGATATTTTAAAATTGTCAAAGGGCGTCTTTGAAATGCCCCGGTCCCAAAAGACGCCCTTTGACAATTTTAAGCTGGTAGGAAACATACCATATTACATAACAGGCGCCTTGTTTAAAAAAGTTTTAGAATCAGAAAACCCGCCCAAATCTTTAACTTTTGTGGTTCAAAAAGAAGTAGCCGATAGAATCATGGCGAGGGATGAGAAAGAATCAATTTTAAGCATTTCAATAAAAGTTTATGGCACACCAGAATATGGGGGAGTTATAAAAGCGGGAAGTTTTAACCCTAAACCAAAAGTTGATTCGGCTATTATTGCTATAAGGGATATAAGTAAAAATAGATTTGAAAAAATAACGCCCCCCAACCCCCTCTTACAACAAGAGGGGGGGCCGAAAGGAAACGAAGAAATGGAGCAAAAATTTTTTGAGATTTTAAAAGCAGGATTCGCCCATAAAAGAAAGCTGCTCAAAAAAAACCTTATTTCTAACCCCAAAAACATTCCAAGGACAGTCCTTGGAAATTTAGAGATAAAAGAGGTTTTTGAGAAATGCGGGATTTCTGAAAAAGCACGAGCGGAGGATTTGAAAGTGGAAGATTGGTTAAATTTAACTAAAGAATTACTCTAATTTCTAATTGACCTAATTTACCTAAACAAACACCAAAATCTCAATTCCTAAATTTGGGAATTTATGATTAGAGCTTATTTAGAATAATTATGAACAATTAGAGCAATTAGAATAATTTCTTGTGATATAATTTAAAAGTGATTTTGCCAAGCAAAAAAGTTTTGAGTGTATTTATATTAACAGCCGCTTTAGTAGTGGCTATTATTATTACTTTTGGTAGAGATAAAAGTAGCACTGCCATAAACTTTGCCAGCGATTTGGTAGCTGGAGAAAAAGTAAGCATACCCGAAAATCAAAACTGGCAAAATGAACTGAGTGGTTTAAACATAGAAAATATAAGTCCAACAACAGAAAAAAATACTGAAAACCAAACAAAGACCGATGCTGTATCGGTGGCTTTGGTGTCAAATTATTTGGCCCTAAAACAAAGCGGGGTGTTGACGGGAGAATCTACTCAAAAATTGATTGATCAAAGCTTAAATTACGTAGGCAAAACAAATCTTCAAAAGATAGACTCATCAAAGCTAAATCTGGTCGCAGACAACGGAATAACTTCTATTGCAGGATATGGTGAAAACTTAGGAAATATGTTGAGAAATAACAAACCTCAGACAGTTAAAAACGAATTGGAAATAATAGGCGCTGCCATAAGTTCAGGCGAACAATCTAAGCTTGATGAACTAGACACAATTATTACCACATATGAAAAAATAAAAACTGAGTTAATAAAAATGCCCGTGCCAAAAACATTTATCAAAGCCCATCTAGATTTGACAAACGGAGTGGCCTCTATGGCAACAGCACTAAGAGAAGCAAAAAATGTTTTAGCTGACCCGCTTAGAGGATTGTCTGGAATGCAAATTTATCAAGAAGGAGGAACAAAATACAAACAGGCTCTGCAGGCAACCATTTCTTTTATTATGAAAAATAAGGTCGTTTATAAACAAGGTAGCGGTGGCTACTACTTACTATATGGAATATAATTAATAAGAAAATAATGAAAAATTTATATAAAAAAATTATCACTTTTGTTTTAATAATCACCTTTATTTTCTCTCCTGTTTTTGCGATTCCAGCAAGAGCTCAATGGATAACATGGGACCCAGGAAACTTCGTGCCAAATTGGGGTAAATTTTTAAAGGATTATGGTTTGGATAGCGTCGCTTGGGCAATCATTAATTTGGTTATAGACCGTATGTCTGCCGGCGCCGTCGAATGGATAAACAGAGGTTTTCAAGGTAGCCCTGCATATGTCACAGACCCCGCTGCATTTTTTGGAAATATAGGAAACCAGGTGGCCGGACAATTTATATTTACTAATCCAAATTTAAACTTCCTTTGCGGAGATATGTCAGCAAAAATAAAATTGGCTTTGGTAAATAGCTACAACAGAAATAATGATGAAGGGGCATGGCGATGCACCTTAGCTGGTGTAATTGATAATGTTGACGATTTTATGGGTGATTTTGAGCAAGGCGGTTGGGACGGGTTTTTTGAACTCACGCAGGTGCAACAAAACAATCCAATTGGGGCATACTTGCAAGCTGAGGGGAGTTTAGCAAATCAAATTGCCAACAAAGTAGGCATAAAAAAGGAGGACCTTCTCCAGGGTAAAGGTATTATGAGCAAGAAAAAATGTACTGTGCCAGGAGTTCCAACAGTTAGAACAGTAGAAGAACCAGGAAAATTTGAACTCCAGAGTGATGGTACCAATAAATATCTCCCAGGAACAACAAAGCAAGTTACTGAACCAGGACCATGCTTAAAAGAAGAAACGGTCACTCCCGGTTCTGTAATTTCTGACCAACTAAACAAACAATTGGGGATGGGAAATGAAAAATTGGCAGTAGCAGATGAATTTAATGAAATTATAGGTTCCCTTTTAACACAATTGATTTCAAAGGTTCTGGGAGATGGGGGTTTGGGGGGAGCAAACAAGGAAGATCCATCCAATAACAATCAAATCTTGACTACTCAGCTCGCAAGCAGTACAGGGCAAACAACAACAGATTATTTTGATAATCCCCAAGACACAACATTTGTTGGCGCAGAAATGCCAGACACAAGCCAATCACCAACTGGCGGCACTTTAGTTTCTCCTTCCGCTCCAGCGAGTGACCAAACCAACTGTGATCCAAACACTGATCCATTCTGTCAAACACCATAAAAATGAGGGGAAAAAATAAATGACTAAAAAATTTCTTACATTTGGAATACTGTTTATTGTCCTAACAGGAATTTTGCTTCCGAGTGTTGTGTATGGACAAGATGGGCCAGTACCAAATTCACAATCAGCAATTTGTCAAGCAAATCCCACCTCAAAAGAATGCCAGAATTCACAATCAAATGTTGAAAAAACAGAATGTGAAAAAAATCCAAATTCCGAAGCGTGCTTAACATCACAAAAAAAATCAGAAGAAACAAAAAAGAATGCTGAAAATCAGGGTTGGGGTGCTGCGATTGCTGATGCAATTTTCACAGCTATCGGCCATTTTTTAATGGCCATATCTGCTTTTATTCTTGTAATTTCAGGCAAAATATTTGATTTTGTTGTTAATTTTACAGTTATTGAAATGGCCAAAAATATAGGCACCGGTACTGGGGTAGGAGGAGGTATCACGGCCGCCTGGGAAGTCCTTAGAGACATAGCAAATATGTGTTTTATATTTGTTCTTCTTTTTGCCGCCTTTAAGGCAATGTTTCAATCAAATTTTAGTAATTTAAATACCACCATAAGAAATATAATCATAGTTGCCTTGCTTATAAACTTCAGTCTTTTCTTTTCAAAAGTAGTGATCGACGCTTCAAATATAGTTTCTGTTGGTTTTTATAAATCAATAGCCGGAGCAAATACAAAGACATATGAACTAAAGGGAACAGAAAAGAATTTCGGTTTTAATGGTATTTCTGGTGGCTATATGAGAATGCTTGGTTTACAAACATTTTTTAGTGCCAATATTTTAGAGAGTGTGGCCGGTCAGCCCGTAAAAGTGTTGACTCTCGGCGTTGTTAGTTCTGTCTTTATGTTAATTAGTGCTATTGTACTTCTGATAGCCGGTATTATGTTTGCTGCTCGTTTTATTATTCTTATTTTCTTAATGATTCTCTCACCTCTGGCTCTGATTGCTTATATTATCCCAGGACAACAAAAACGGTTTGAAGAATGGAAAGATTCCCTTATTAGTCAATCGTTTTTTGCTCCGTTGTTTTTTGCTCTTACTTGGGTAGTATTTAAAGTGGGCAGTTCGTTGGTCAATACTGAAGGTAAGCAGTGGACAGATTTGATTTCTAAGGCGGACGACGGTGCCATAACCTTACTGCTTAATTATGTTTTAATCATCGGTTTCTCCATCGCCGCGCTAGTTATTTCCAAAACAATGGCAACCAGTGGTGCCGCTGGCACAGCGTTTAAAGCGGTAGCAGCCGGAGCAGGAGCGGCAACCATTGGGGCTGGAGCATGGGCTGGAAGAAATACTATCGGATGGGGTTCAAAGAAATTTGCGGATTCAAGCATGATGAGGAATGCGGCTTCATCTGATAAATGGTATGCGGGTGCTGCTAGGGCAGGGCTTTGGACTGCAAATAAAGGAAAGGCTGGAAGTTTTGATGCTAGGGCAGTTGGTGATACCAAACTGATGAAATCTATTGGGGCTGATAAATACGCTAACGATATGTTGGGCACTGCCGGAAAAGCGGGTGGTAAGGGTGGATACGCAAAGGCATCTGAGGATAAGGCTAAGGAGAAAGCAAAGTACGCCAAGGATGTCTACGGACAGACAGATGAAGAAAAAGACAAAGCAAAAAATCTTCAAAAAGACTTCGACATTGCGAAGGCTACCGAAGAAAAAAGAATAAAAGATGAATGGGATGCAGAAGTGGAAAGAAGAGAAACTAACGCACACACAGAAGAAGAAAAGAAAAACGCTGCTGGTTACAAAGAATATATAAGAAACAAAAAGAAGAAAAATATCTTTGATAAGGATGATTACTCTTCTGAATATAAAGAAAGTGATGCTGTGAAAGAATACGAAAAATATGCTAAAGCTGGAGAGAAAAGACAGGAAGCATTCGCCAAAAGGTTAGAGGGCGAAAAAATAAATACTGGGGGCGCTATATCTGCAAGCCTTGCGAGCGGTGCTGTTGGTGCCATTTTGGCTGGACCTTTAGGAGCAGCAATAGGAACAACCATAGGGGCCGGTATTGGCAAAGCTTGGGCACAGAGCAACAAAGCAGCTGCAAGAAAAGTAAGGGATGAATCAAAAGGACCAACAAAAGAAAAGAAGTTGGCAGATGCTTATAAGGATATCGCTGAGACCGACTCGCCAGATACTATAACCCCAACGGTTCCTGCCACCCCATCAGCACCAACGCCTCCACCGCCACCAACACCACCTAACCCATAAAACATGGATTACAAAGAAATTATAAGAGAGAGGTTAAATATTTTATATTCTGAATTGAAGGCTTTTGTGTTAAATGAAAACTGGAGAAAAGACGCTGAAAGTGTGGGTAAAAAATTTAATTTGGATGATGAAAAATATGCTTCATTAGAAAATGAAATATTTTTTGTTTTATTATGTTTTGAACCCAAAAATGACTTTATGGAAAACATAAAGAGAGAATTAGAAATTGATTCAAATATGGTTGGGTGGATTGCCGAAGAAGTAGAAAAAAATATTTTTAGCCAAGTCGAAAAGGAGATTGGCCAAATGTGGGCAAGCGGAAGCGCTGATGGGGAAGAAGTGGCAGAGCAGAGTGAAATAAAAAGCACTAGCAACATCGGGCAGTCGTTTGAAGAGATAATATTGAATCAGGCGAGGGCGATGCAACCCGCCCGTGAGGCGAATGCTCCGGAGAATCTACCAACAGCCGACTCCGCTACAAGCTACGTCGAGCCAAAGGAAGAAAAGAAGTTTATACACAACTACATAAGAGAGAATGACCCCTACCGAGAACCTTTGCAATAATTAACCTAATTTCTAATTGACCTAATTAACCTAAACAAATCCCAAGTCCTAATTTTAAAATTGGGAATTGGGGATTAGTTATTATTTAGAATAATTAGTATAATTAGAGTAATTAGAATAATTTAACGCCATGCGTTTTCAAATTCCACAATTTATAGATGTAGAAGACAAAATATTTGGGCCACTAACCCTAAAACAATTTATTTATGTGGCCGGAGGCGTTAGTGTTGCTGTAATTTCTGTTTTGTTTTTAGGAATCTTTTTTGGACTACTCGTTTCTTCGCCAATTTTAATTTTGGCCTTAGCCTTGGCTTTTTATAAAATAAACAATCGCTCCTTTGTTCACACCCTTGAATCCGCTTTCAAATATGCCACCAAAGACAAACTTTATATTTGGCGAAAAGATGAGACTCAGAAACCCGCCGAGGAATCTGCTGGAGGGAAGTATAGCTCGCTTGTAGTGCCAAATTTGTCAGAAAGTAAGCTCAAAGATATGAACTGGGAGCTAGATGTGAAGAAAAAGGAGGATGAAGCGTTAGTAAAAAGTAGCAAGTAGAGAGCATCTGGGTTAAAATGTATTTATGAAAAATGCGACGCAAGAATTTGTGCCAATAGATGATGTGCGAGATGGTATTGCTATATTAAAAGATG
>ERZ1292625.3040-Hain-H41-01um-R1-3040-length-14251-cov-4_pt1 | contig 14251 bp, 12 predicted proteins | sample MGYA00564400_ERZ1292625 | MGnify/ENA primary metagenome ERZ1292625 (study PRJEB36523, sample SAMEA6512639) | groundwater metagenome | collected 2019-01-08 | study: AquaDiva: Metagenomics assemblies of 32 groundwater samples | reverse complement strand
CGTAAACACTGGCTGAAGCTTCTGAATAAGGAACACTACTGAAAACGAAATGAAAGAAACGGCAAGAAGTGCACTCGTAAAGAAGAGAGTGCCGAGGACACCAGACAGTAATGCAATCAAACACATGACTCCCCATTCTTTCTTCGTGAGAACTTCCTTCTTAAAAGCTTTGAGGAGGAATGGAGAAATGAGCACCAATCCAATCAAGTGTTCATAGAACACGATGGTCGTAGGCGGCAAATCATAGAGTGTGCGACGAAGCACTCCATCAATACCCCACAACACTGCGGCAACAAAGACAAGAAGTGGACCGATATTCATGACTTAGCGCTTACGGGATTTCAGTCCGCGCTCTACTGCTTCAATCGCCCCAAAGAGTGCGCCACTGCCCACGTACCAGAGCATGTGGATAATGATGGCGTAATACACACCACCAGGCACAAGGAGGATGATAAACGGAATCATGAACCCTCCCACCGTCGCACTAATGGTGAAGTAGGTCGCCCAAAGCGCCCGCGTCGTGGCGTAAAGATGTAAATGAATGATCGCAAAGATCACCGCAAACAACGGTACCAACTCAGAGAGCGGAACCCCTGCCCCATACAAAAGGAGAAGCAGAATACCCACTGCCGTCTGCTGAAACACCACATCTCCTGTTTTAGAGAACAAGAATCGTGTATCAATCAACAGGAACTGTTGATCAGGATATGCATGCGCAAGACGCGAAGGAGTTTGGTGCAACTTCTTCATGCGTTCGTATACCCATGGGTTTACGACAAACAACATAAAGAGCGTAAAGAAGACTGTGAGTGAGGAGACGGGATCAAACAAACGGAGTGCCTCCTGCGGAAAAAGCGCGGCAAGCACCAGCGCCATAAACAGGAAGTACACAAAGGTGAGGCGCGGATTCTTTGTCAGCGTAAGGTGGAGCTTACGGTTCACGACGTAAATAAACGCGAGCCGGTTTACCATTACAATAAACAGGAGAAAGGCGATCTGTATGAGGAGAGCCATGTAGAAGAGGATACTCTATTCCTCTCCGAGATAAAACAGGGTTATCGGCGGGCTTTTGCGCGATCGGTCTCGGTCAAGTACTGCTTGCGAAGGCGCACGCTCTCAGGAGTGACTTCTAGGTATTCATCCTCTGCCATCACTTCAAGACCACGCTCAATGGTAAGGACAAACGGAGGAACAAGGGTAATCGCTTCATCGTTACCAGAAGAACGAACGTTCGTAAGGTTCTTACCCTTGGTTGGATTCACCATCATCTCCTCACCCTTAGAGGTGTTTCCAAGCACCATGCCCTCGTACACTTCAGTACCAGGACCAATGTAAAGCACGCCGCGCTCCTGGAGTCCCCAGAGTGCGTACCCAAGTGCCTTACCAGTTGCCATAGAAATCATAGAGCCCACGAGACGCTTCTTGATCTCTCCTGCGTGTGGCTTAAAGCCAGTGACGCGAGAAGAAAGAATTCCCTCACCCTTGGTATCAATCACAAACTGGTTCTTGTAGCCAAGAAGTCCACGAGTTGGCCCTTCAAGCGTAAGACGCACGAGTGCGTCATTCTGCACGAGGTTCTGAAGCACGAAAGCGCGCATACCCAGACGCTCAATAATGGCTCCCTGAAATTCAGACGGGGTATCAATGATCACCTCCTCGTATGGTTCAAGCTTCTTCCCTTCCTCTTCGCGGATGATTACCTGCGGCTGAGAGACCTGAAGCTCATAGCCTGCACGGCGCATGTTCTCCATCAAAATAGCGATATGGAGTTCACCACGACCAGACACCTTAAAGGCATCAGGAGAAATGAAGTCCACCTTAAGCCCTACGTTCACTTCAAGCTCGCGCTCAAGGTATTCACGAAGTTGGCGGCTAGTCACATACTTTCCTTCGCGTCCTGCAAACGGAGAGTTGTTCACGAGGAAGTTAAGGGTGATGGTTGGCTCATCAATCGCAATCGCTGGAAGCGACTCTGCGTTTTCATCCACACACACGGTTTCTCCAATGAAAATGTCGGGAAGTCCAGCGATGAGGGCGATGTCCCCTGCTTCTGCGCGATCGGCCTCTACGCGCTCAAGACCCTTGAAGGAGAAAATCTTGGTAATCTTACCTTTGCGACTTTCTCCGCTTGGCTTCTTTACGATTACCTCCTGTCCGCTCTTTACTTCTCCTTCGTACACGCGTGCAATCGCAAGGCGACCAAGGAAGTTGTCATAGCCGAGGTTAAATGGTTGGAGACGAAGAGTCTTTGCGGCTGACTCAGGACTGGACGCAGGTGGAACGTATTCCAAAATCACATCAAGAAGCTGGGTAAGGTCACGTGCTGCTCCCCCGTTGCTTGGCATGTCAGCAAGCGTGCGGGCAGCTACACCATCGCGACCAATCGCATAGACGACCGGGAAGTTTGACTGTGCATCAGAGGCACCAAGCTCAAAGAAAAGTTCTAGCACCTGCTCCTCTGCACGTGCAGGGTCTGCGGCAGGCTTATCAATCTTGTTCAAAACCACGATTGGCTTAAGACCCAGCTCAAGGGACTTCTTAAGTACGAAACGGGTCTGGGGCATTGGGCCCTCCTGCGCGTCCACGATCAAAAGCACGGAATCAATGGAACGAAGCACACGCTCCACCTCAGAACCGAAGTCGGCGTGTCCTGGGGTGTCTACGATGTTGATTTTCGTACCCTTGTACTCCACTGCGGCATTTTTTGAGTAAATAGTGATGCCGCGCTCCTTTTCAATGGAGTTAGAGGCCATGGACACTCCCTCCACGGCAGCCCCCGTCTGGCGCAGCAAGGCATCAGTCAAGGTAGTCTTGCCGTGGTCCACGTGCGCAATGATGGCGATATTCCGAATTTCCATACAATAAAAAGAGGCCGTGCGGCCATTGTCTCTACACTACCGTATATATATGGTGCGTCAACGTATGTCGTCGGTAATGAACCCTCCTGCTTGTATCTCCCAAAGCTTCTTGTAGAGCCCACCCTCGTGCTTCACAAGGTCTTGGTGTGTACCCGTCGTGACCACCTTTCCGTTCTCAATCACGATAATGCGGTCCATTTTCATCACCGTAGAGAGGCGGTGCGCAATCGCAATCACGGTCTTGTCGGACATAAGCTTCGTAAGTGCATCCTGAATAAGTGACTCTGACTCAGAGTCCAAAGATGAAGTCGCCTCATCAAGCACAAGAATCGGCGCGTCCTTCAAGATGGCACGTGCAATTGCAATACGCTGACGCTCCCCTCCTGAGAGCTTGATGCCGCGCTCCCCTACATAGGTATCAAATCCTTCTGGTGCTTTGGTGATGAACTCATCACAATGCGCTTTACGTGCGGCCTCAATCACTTCTTCATCTGTGGCGTCCAAGCGTCCATACCGAATGTTTTCCATAAGTGTGCGATGGAAGAGGGTGGGCTCCTGCGGCACAAAGGCAATAGATTCACGCAGACTCTTCTGTGTGACCGCCGCAATGTTCTGTTCATCAATCACAACCTCCCCTCCCTTCACATCAAAGAATCGGAGGATCAGTTTGGTGATGGTAGTCTTCCCTGCACCTGAAGGACCCACGAGCGCCACCTTCTCATGGCTTGCAATAGAAAGATTGAAGTCTTCAAGCACACTTCCACTGTCATTGAACCCGAAGTCCACCTTATTAAATGAAATAGCTCCGTTGGTGACTACGAGCCGTGGTGCATTCTTTACATCCTGCACTTCATGCGGCTCATCCATAATCTCTACCATCTCTGTTGCATCCGCAAAGGCTTCAAAGAGTTTTCGGAGTGCCGACCCGAAATTCCACAAACGATCAATAGCGACCAAGAGGTATGCCTGAATAAGCACAAAGTCTCCGATGGTGAGTACTCCCTCGGCCCAGAGATGAATCGCAGTAAAGAAAAGAATGAACTCAATCAGCACCATCATCACCGTCTGCACACTGTTCACCACCTCGTTTAATCCCCACGCTTTATAAAACGCCTTGCGCTGCTTCGTAACGGCATCCTTGAGAAGACGCCGTTCTTCGCCCTCGCCTGCAAAAGTCTTGATCGTGACGTCGTTTGAGATCGCGTCCGACAACACACCTGTTACTTCTGAATCACGCTCTGCAACGGCAAGGTTGTATTTGAGCATCCACCGCGCGACCCCAATCTGGATCGTAAGAAACACGACCACCCATATCCCAAAGGCAAGACCGAGCTTTGGATCACGCAAAAAGAGCACCACCGTAATACCCGTGAGTGAGACACCAATCGGAATGAAGTCGTAGACGAGACGGTCAAACCATTCTTCATACGCACGGGTAAGACGTCCCACCCGACGGACGAGAGAGCCTGTGAAATTATTTACGAAGAAACGATACGAGTGCCCGATTAGATACGAATACGCATTCTGTGTCATGTCGCTCATGACTTTTGGCTCAAGATAAATACTTGAGATCACGCCTCCACGTCGTGCCATCTGACGCGTCACCACCACACTTATCGTCAGCACCAACATACTCACCATAAGTGCCACCACGTCTTCCGTTGCCATCGGTGCCGCCGCGGCCGTATCAATGATCCGCTTATACAAAAGCGGGATGAAGAGGTCTATAGTAATCGCGAGCACCGTGAGGCCAATCGCAAGAAAAGTAGCGACTGGATAGGGCTTCAAGTGTCTAAAAAACACCTTGAGTACTGCACTCACTGCAAGATGTTTTTTCATGAAGTGTCCACTATACCACTCCCTATTTTAGGTACCGATCTACGTTTGCTCGGTGTGCGTTATACGAAGAGGCACAGTGAATATCACCGTCATAATCATGTAAATAGTAGTAGCACTCAGTCTCTTCGGGATTTAGTACGGCCGCAATCGCCTCAAGACTTGGGTTTGCAATTGGATACGGTGGAAGACCTGGACGGAAGTACGTGTTGTAGGGAGACTCCAGATATTTATCGTCCGATTGCGGGACTGGCCACCACTTCCCTGGTTCACCCCGTATATATTGTAGTGTCGCGTCTATACCAAGTGGCATATCAATCTCAAGACGATTCCAAATGATGCCAGCAATGAGTGGCATATCGTGCGCACCATCTGCCTCTCGCTGAACTAAAGACGCAATCACCAACGCCTCGTTCCAATTAATACCCTTCTCTATCGCCTCTGCGTTCAGGTCTTTCGTCATATGCCCGAAACGAGCGCGCATACGTTCGGCAACCTCTATTGTACTTTGATCAGAGGGAATCAAATAAATGTCTGGAAAATACACACCTTCTTTCACCTCTTCCCCAACCACGGTGTCTTCCATGATCCACCGTTCTTTCTCTTCTTCCGTCCATCCAAGTGTACGCGCAAAGAGATCTGCAGTCTGTTCTTTACGGTATCCATCTGGCACCCGTACCCACGCAAGACGAGGTGGCTCAGAAAGAATAGTGGCAACCGTCCACGCATCCATGTTCGGCGCGACTTCGTACCCTCCTGGAGTCAGTTCTACACTTCCGTGCCGAATGGCATACGCGATACTGAATCCAAAAGTATTGCCAATAAGTCCACGCGCAGCAAGTGCGTGCGATACCTCTTCTAGTGTTTCTTCAGGAGTGACTAGGAACTCTTCTCGTTCCCCCTCCTTTCCTGGAGGACCAAAGAGTCCCGCATATGAGAGACCAAGTAAAATAATAAGTAGTATCGACGTACAGAGTGTGTACGTGAAGGGATAGTCACGACGAAACGAAAGAAACATAGAAGAAAAGTTCCTATAAGTATACTCGGCGTCCGAGTGAAAGAGCGCCAGTATATCAACACACACTCACATTATGCACTGAGTTCAGTGAAGGTCACTGTAGTTGGAACCATGAACTTGTCGTCATCCACAGACCACGGTGCACAGTGATAATCTACTGCAGCAGATGCATCCATAGCACCCTGTGTCGTGGTCTCTGCACTTCCGTCCGTTGAGACCTTCATCTTCATTCCCTGCGACATCATGTCGCTCCAGGTATACACATACCCCTCGCGAGAGATCATGTACGAATTAATCGTCATACCCGAGACCTTCGTTGCAAAGTCACCACGCATCTTGCCGCCTCCTATATATACGGTGCCGGCACTCTCTGACGCACCGTTGGTCGCCACGGCTTTCATTTCCACATCACAGCGGAATGATCCCGTGCGCATCATAAGATCAGCAAGAGTTGCTGATCCTTCTGCTTTTTCTCCCACCGTTCGGGTACCCCCTTCCTGTGTAGGCAATGCAGGAACTGTCCCTGACGAGAAGTACCACACTCCTCCTCCGACTACTACTACCGCCACGACAATACTGATCAGTGTTTTTGTCTCCATATATCTCTCAAAAGTTCGTAATATCAAAAGTATACCTCTGCATCTTCGCCATGAGCTCATTCATTCTTAGATATGTTTATAGTAACCGACCGAATCTCAATAAACGTTGAACATACAGGCTTTCTGAGCTATGCTCACTATATGAAATCAGTCACCAGCGGTCTACGCCGGCTTCTCGTCGGCGCGCTTCATCCATTCCGTGTCACGTGGCGCAAGTATCGTACGCTTGGACGCCGATACCAGTGGGCAATCGGACTGGTGCTCGCCATTCTTATCCTTTCTTTTGTACTCTTTGGTGGACAAGGTGCAACACCGCAGCTCGGAAGTTATGAGCGCACGGTAACCCTATCTTCCGTACGCGCACTTTCAGGAGTTGGCGGGAGCGGTGATGCCATTGGTACCGTACGTTCAATTACTGAGGCAAAACTTCTCGCACAAACAGGTGGTACGGTGCGCCGCGTGAATGTAGAAGTAAGTTCGTCCGTCGGTGCTGGTGCAGTCCTTGCAGAACTAGAGAATGCAAGCGAGCGAGCTGCCGTACTTCAGGCAGAGGGCTCCTACGATGCGGCGGTGGCAGCCAATGCAGTCTCAGTAAAGGACGTTTCTACGGATGTGCGTAACGCATTTCGCTCTAACTTTGCAGATCTAGAAACGACATTTGAGATCCAGATAGATAGTTTATTTGCCGATCCTGCGCCGGGTGTTCCCGGCATTGTCTCTATCGCAGGATACGACAAGGCACAGGAGCTCCAGGACACCCGTCGCACGATTACCTACAAGTTAAATGACTGGCGCCGCAACCTTGCGACTGTAGATACTGCAAGCGCGAATGCATTACTCACTGAAATGGAAAGTACTCTTTCCATTTCTTCAACCTTTATTGTTGAGCTTGCGAAAGCCGCAAACCGTTCTGAATCAGGAGCGAATGCTACTCAACTGGCGAATGTCGCGACTGCACGCACCACCATTACCTCCCTTGCGGCAGAAGTATCTGACCTTCGTAACACCTATGACGCACAGCAGACTGTCGTCCCTTCAGGCACAAGCTCCGCAACTGAGGCAGCCGTGAAGCAGGCGCTTGGTTCTCTTCGCCTTGCCCAGGCTGCACTTGAGAAGACTGTGATCCGCGCCCCGATTACAGGAACAGTGAACTTCCTCCCTATTCGTGTGGGAGAGTACGTCACTTCCTTCACACACGTCGCAACCATCGCACAAAATGGTGCACTTGAGATTGTAATTTTCATATCAGAAGACCAGCGTGCCGCCCTTGCCGTCGGTGATCACCTCACGATTGAAGATAAACGAAACGGCATTGTGACGTCTATCGCTCCTGCACTTGATCCAGTCACGAAGCAGATTGAAGTACACATTGCAGTAGAGGGTGTGACCGAAGAAAACTCACCCGTGAACGGACAAACCGTACGAGTATCTATTCCCGCCATTGCAACCAGTCCTACTGGTGAAGGTTCGCTCCTTCTCCCCTTGTCGGCCGTCAAACTCTACGCGGATAGCCGTGTCGTGTTTACCGTAAGTGAGGAGGGACGCCTGGTCGCTAGCCCAGTTGAAATTGGTGATGTACGCGGTGAGCGAGTAGAGATCCTCACTTCCCTTTCTCCTGATCTCCGCATTGTGACGGATGCGCGCGGCCTTGCAGAAGGTGAGCGCGTAAAGATCGCTCCGTAATCCATGACGAAGTTCTGGACCTTCTTCATAGATCGACATCACTTCACGATTCTTCTTACCCTCGTGCTTATTCTTGCGGGCTTTACCGCGGTAAGCGCCATCCCTAAGGAGTCGGCACCTGAAGTCCAGGTTCCTCTTGGTATTGTGACCACGGTTCTTCCAGGTGCGTCTGCTGAAGACATAGAACAGCTCATCACGAACAAGATAGAGGACCGTGTTCTTTCTCTTGAGCGTGTGTCTAAGGTCACCTCTTCTTCCGGAGCTGGTGTCTCAAGCATTTCAGTTGAGTTTGAAGCAAGTGCAGATATTGATCGGTCTATCCAGCTTCTGAAAGATGAAGTAGACAAAGTGCGCCCTGAACTTCCTGCGGAAGCAGAGGATCCGCTTGTGTCGGACGTGAACTTCGCCGACCAACCCATCATCATTGCCTCTATTGCGGGGAATCTCTCTCCAGGAGAACTGACCGCGCTTGGTGAGGCAGTGAAGGATGAACTGGAGCGCATCGCGGGCGTATCCTCGGTCGCACTTTCAGGAGTACGCGAGCGCGAAGTGCAGGTGATCGTACAGCAAGAAAAACTCCTTCAATACGGACTTTCCCTCTCTGAGGTGACCGACGCCATTCGTGCCTCAGGCGCAGCGTCCCCTGCCGGCACTATCACCATTGATCATGTGAAGTATTCTGTGCGTTTTGAGGCGGGTCTTGAGGAAACTAAAGAAGTGGCAAATGTTGCTATCGCAGGCCCGGGTGGTGCCGCACTCCATATCCGGGATATCGCGGATGTGATTGATAGTGTTGCGGATCCTGCCACCTTTTCTCGCGTCTCTGTTGAAGATTCTCCATCATCCCCTGCACTTACCCTTTCCGTATTTAAAAGTCGTGGTGGAAACATTCTTCAAACTGGTACGGATGTAAAAGACACCCTAGAAGAACTGCATGGAACGACACTTGCAGGAACAGAGACCGTCATTACCTACGACGCCGCAGATGACATCGAGCACGACCTGATAGAACTTTCTCGCGTCGGCCTTGAAACCGTGGTGCTGGTGATGCTCATGCTCTTCCTCACGCTTGGGTGGCGTGAATCTCTGGCAGCGGCACTCTCTATTCCCCTCTCTTTCCTTATTGCCTTCATCGGTATCTACGCATCAGGGAACACCATTAACTTTATCTCCCTCTTCTCCCTTATTCTTGCAATAGGTATTTTGGTGGACTCTGGCATTGTGATTGTGGAAGCAATCCATACCCGCCTCGTGAAATATGGAGACAAGCGTGCTGCGGCGATTGCGGCCATCCAGGAATATGCGTGGCCCTTGATTGCCGGTACCTTCACCACGGTCGTAGTATTCGTACCACTCTTCTTCCTCTCCGGAATCGTGGGACAGTTTATTGCTTCTATTCCATTCACAATTATCTTCGTGCTGCTTGCCTCCATTGTGGTGGCACTCGGCCTCATCCCTCTTTTCACCATGTACCTCATTCGTCCAGAACTTTCTCGGATGGAAAAGATCCAGGAGGAATACAACGAGAAGGCGCAACATTGGTATAAGTCATTACTTCGCTCTATTCTTGGTGACCGAAAGAAAGAGAACCGTTTCCTCATGCTTATGGGTATTCTGTTTGTGATTGCACTTGCACTCCCAGTGGTTGGGCTTGTGAAGAGTGAGTTCTTCCCTCCTGAAGAAGCAGATCTTGCGTTTATTGAACTTGAGACTCTCCCCGGCACGCCGCTTGTTGAGACTGACCTCTCGGTGCGTGAGGTGGAAGAACATCTCTATGGTAAGGAATACATAGAGTCATTCGTCACTGAGACTGGCGCAGGAAGTTCTCTTGCAAGTAGTAACTTTGCAGGTCCGGGCAGCAATGAAAACATTGCAAACATTACGCTTAACCTTCGTGAGAAGCGTAATAAGACCAGTGCAGAGGTTGTCGCCGAACTTCGCCAGGAACTTTCTTCCATCACCTCTGCACGTATCAATGTGCTTGAGCTTCAGGGCGGTCCCCCAACTGGTAGTGCCCTTTCCGTCACTTTCTCGGGCGAGGATCTTGCCACACTTACCATCGCCGCTGATCGTGCTGCTCGTCTCCTCTCCGATATTCCTGGTGCGGTAAACATCACTGCCTCAACGAAGAGTGACGTACCTGAGTTTGTGGTACGCCTTGATACCGCGCGTGCAGTAGAACTTGGTGTGTCTCCTGCCACCGTTGCAGGAACGCTCCGTGGTGCATTGTTTAGTACCGAAGCCACCACCATTCGCACAGGCGGCGAAGACATTGAGGTGCGTACCAAACTCAACCTCAACCCGAACTACGCTGATCCAAGTGAAGCCACCCGCGCCTCTATTGAGGCGGTCCGTGAGCTTTCGGTCATGGGGACTAGTGGATTTGTTCCCCTCTCCTCTATTGCAACCGTATCCTTTGAGCCATCCGTATCTACCATCCGACACGAGGGTGGCGAACGAATCGCGACCATCGCGGGAGATGTGGCGGCAGGAGCAAACGCAATTGAGATTACCAATACTCTCAACCGTCTTCTTAATGAGGAAGGGCTCCCTGAGGGCGTTCGCAAGAACGTAGGTGGCGAGAGTGAGGATGTGAATCAGTCCTTTGCGGAAATGGGGCTTGCCCTGCTCGCCGGTCTTGCATTCATGCTCTCTATCCTTGTGTTGGAATTCAACTCCTTCCGCCATTCCTTCTATCTCCTCTCCATCATTCCCCTCTCCCTGATTGGAGTGCTGTTTGGTCTTATGCTCACGGGACAGGCACTCTCCTTTACCTCCATGCTTGGCGTGATTGCGCTTGCGGGAGTGATTATCAACCACGCCATTATTCTCATGGACTCTATCGCACGCATTGGCCGTGAGAATCCTGATCAAACATTGATTGATGTGGTGGTGAACGCGTCAGCCTCTCGCTTTCGTCCGATTATTCTTACGACCATCACGACTGTCGTCGGCATGATTCCGCTTTCCTTCGCTTCTGCACTCTGGGGTCCGCTCGCTTTCGCAATCATGTTTGGTCTTACCTTCTCTATGGCGCTCACCCTTATTCTTATTCCAGTCCTCTACCATCGCTGGCCAGGAAGTGCAGTAAAGAAGCGATTTAAAGAAAACGGTATCGCACCAGAGAGTGCACACTAACCTTTAAGTTGTTTCCAGGTATAGCCGCGATATGACAGATATCCGGCAATAATGACTGCAGCACCACTTATCCAAAGGGGTACGAACACCCCCGCAATGGAAGCATCCCATCCATACAAAAGGCGCACTGCGTGCAATACCGCAATAATAAGAAATACGAGTGAAGTAACTTGGTAGTACGTCTTTCGGTTTTTCATACCGAAAGTATATCAAATACTCTTCCCTAGAGGCGACTCATGTTAGACACCCGGATCACACCCTCAATATCATAGATACGGAGACGATCGTCAGCAGGAATCTGTGCAATTGGTGTGATGATTCCTTCCACATGAATGGTTTCTCCGGTCGCAATCGTCATTCCTTGCTCGCTCGTGAAGCTACTAAAATCAAGTGCGTAGTACATTGCGCCAGTTTGTATCCCAAACGCACACTCCATGGTCTGTGGTCCTAATTGATCTTTATGTGGAAGACAAACATAGGTACCCGCAAGTGAGGTCGGTGGATCAGGAATAACCGCATCGGACATAGTCACGGTACGAAGTTCAAACGACGTTATCTTCCATCCTTCAGCACGGCGCTCAAGCGTTACGACGACAGGATAGCCGATTGCCTGTCCTCCGTATGCGGCAATCTCGCTCGTATATTCTACAATCACACCCTCCACCTGTGCAGTATTTTCTTCACGCGTGGTCGTCCCCACATCTATACGCTCAGGCCAAGGACTAGGGGTGAGCCGTCCTGGTGCAGATTCAGGATTCTGTTTCCATGTGTCCAAAGTCTCAGACGCCACATATGGTGCATAGTAGGTGTCCATCGCGGCGGCCGTAAGAACGGGTAACGCAAGAAGCGAGACATCCTTAAGACGATTGCCGAACGCTTCCACTACCACCTCAGGTGGCATAGAGTCATCCGTGAGCGGCGTGCCGTCTGCGCCATAGAAATGACCGTAGTACGCAATACTGAAGAGAAGTGTGCCTCCCACCGCAATCAGCAGAATAGCCATTAATAACGCCTGATTGTTTGCGGGACTCATTGCCATACCATCTATATATCCCTAGTGACGAGTAACTCCAGGTGGGATTACTCAGACCGCTTTTCTATTCCAAAGGTAAACCGATAGTCTTGAAGAGGGATTGCAACCTCCGCACGGGGTGCGGGTTCCACCGCCACCAAGGTTATAGTCTCCTGTTCTCTGGTTTCTACTATGCCAAGTGTAAACACGCCCTCAGTGGTACGCGCACCTGAAGTGATTGATGCACGGACCCGTATTGTTCCCGCCTGGATACACGCAACATCCTCGGAACAACGACTATCTTCAAGAAGTTCAAGTGGTGTGATCCGTACCCCAAGGCCACTCGCGTGTTCTTTAATTCGTGTCTTCAAAAGCACACTGTCTCCCGTTTTCTTAAGCACAAAGAATGGCTCAAACCCACCACGCATACCTTCCTCTTCCGCGTTCCCCTCATCAAGATACCCACGCTTCACGATAAGTTCTCCCCCTTCTTCAAAGACGCCGAGTTCGGTGCCTCCGCCCGCCCACCAACAGATGGCCCCCGACGTCTCTCCGGGAACGAGTTCCCAACTTGACCCTTCAATAGAAAAACAGCTCCCTTGGTGTGTGCCAACGTCAAGGGTTTTTCCTTCCCAGATAAGCGAGACCGAGGTCAGTGGCGTATCACTTTCATCAGTTCCTGCAGGATCAAAGGCCCACACTATTTCTGGTATGCCCACCACTTCTACCGGTGTACGGACCACGTCGTCAGTTACGGTGAGTCCTTTATAGGTGAAGTACCCACCCACAAGCACGATCGCGAGAACCGCGATCGTGCCTACAAGCTTTTCAGTCATGAACGTTACGCACCCTTCTTAAAGAGCTTGGAATCAAGTGCCCACTTCCCAGGACCCGAGAAGACGAGAGAAAGAGTTGCAGCGAGAATAAGAAGGATAAACTCGTAACCACCCGTTGCCATAAAGAATCCGTTCTGTACGTGCACGGTGAAGAGTGCAATGATGGCAACTACAGCAAGAATCTTCGCCGTCCAGTGCGTAAAGGCACCAACGATAAGCAAGATACCGCCGATAAGTTCAACTGCGATGAGAAGCATTGCAAACACTTCAGGAGCGGGGAATCCAAGTGAACCAAGGAACCCTGCGACGCCAGGTACCCCACCCTCAAGCTTCTGCCAACCGTGCATGGCGAAGATAAGACCGACGACGACACGAACGAGGAGCGGGCCAACGCCGATCCACTTCTCTCCACAAGTGCACTTAAGAATATTTTGCATAGATATGGCTGATATATAGGGTTATACATTCATTGTACCCTGCCAGAGAAACGAGCAACCTGGGGACGGGGATAGACCCGTCAGGGTACAATGGCTTCCTCCTATGCCACGCGCCGGATACCAAACAAAGCTCTTTGAGACGGGAATCTCTCTCCCAAGCGGCTTTGTCTATCGTCCCAACTTCCTCACGGAAGAGGAAGAGAATGAGTTAGTGGAATGGTTTGCCGATCTTCCCTTTGAGCGGGCATTCAGTGCCGAAGGATACGAGGCAAAACGTCGGATTGTGAACTTCGGGGGGTCCTATAACTTTGAAACCGGTGCTCTCATCCCCGGCCCTCCCCTTCCTCCGTTTCTTCAACCGCTCGCCCGCAAGATTGCAAAGTGGGTAGATATCCCAAAAGCGCGTGTCGTAGAAGCGCTCATCAGTGAATACGAACCTGGAGCTGCTATAGGGTGGCACCGCGATAACGAACAGTTTGAATCTATTGTGGGTATTTCACTTGCGGGATGGACGCGCATGCGCCTCCGGCCACTTGCAACGGTAGGCAAACGCAATCCAAAAGACGTCGTCTCTCTTGAGGTAGGGCCACGAAGCGCATATCTCATGCAAAAGGAGAGCCGCTGGAACTACCAGCACTCTATTCCAAAACTCTCCGCACTTCGGTATTCCATTACCTTCCGCACACTCTCTCCTCATGTACGTATTCCGCGACGAAGATAGACTGTTTACTTACGTGTATACGTGCGCAGAATGATCTCGTATGCTTCTGTGTGATCGCCGCGCGACATCCAGGTACGGGAAATAGCAACGACCCGGCTTCCCTGCATAAAGGC
>ERZ1292625.3035-Hain-H41-01um-R1-3035-length-14273-cov-19_pt1 | contig 14273 bp, 23 predicted proteins | sample MGYA00564400_ERZ1292625 | MGnify/ENA primary metagenome ERZ1292625 (study PRJEB36523, sample SAMEA6512639) | groundwater metagenome | collected 2019-01-08 | study: AquaDiva: Metagenomics assemblies of 32 groundwater samples | reverse complement strand
CGCACCGGCTAAGTGTAATAGAATCAACGACTTAGAGGAAAGGGTCGAATATACCACTGTGCCAGTAAGGGCTACTAACCGACTTAGAGCGACTTTAAGGGGTGGCGGGGCCAGGCGCGGCGCTGTCATCGCGCTGCGCGTCCAGCTCGGCGATTGCGGCAGCAATCACCGCCGCGCGCGCCTCCTGGCTCACCAGATCGAGCCCTTGCACGACCAGTTCGGCCGCGCAGTCGCGGATCGGAGACGTGACCAGGAAGGACCACGCCGCTTGTAGGCGACCGAGCATCGCGTAACGGGTCGCGTCCTCGTGGGTCATGGCGTGGCAAAACTCGCTGTCTCTGTCGTGGTCATCGGCCGAGCAGCGAGAAGAACGCGACGATGGCGCCGACCACGAGCACCAAGCCGACGCCCTCGCAGAACGCCTCCCACGCGGTCGCCTCGAACAAGTGTCGGTCGCGTCGCGCCATGTGTCACCCTTGCTCGTCGTCGAACATGAAGCGCTGGTCGCGCGGCGGGCGGTGGCCTTCGGTCACGCGATAGAGGACTTCAGCTTGTGCCCGTTCGAGCGTCGCCGTAAAGATCTTCGACTGATACCGCTTGCCGGGCCGGAACGTCCGCCCTAGGATCCGCCGTGTGTCGGGCTCGACCAGCCATAAGTGCTGTTCGCAGAAGACCTCCGACCCCATCATCGGCCGGCTGCACCCGATTGCCGCACAGCAGTTGAAATACCCCATCCGGCCTTTCGCCCCCGACTTTCGCCCCCGACTTTCGCCCTCGGACCACCCGCTAAGTCGTTGATTCCATGAGAGCGGCCGGCGCGCGAGGGTCTGATAATAGACTATTCTGTTAACCGGCCTGGGCCGCCGCCACCTCGAGCGGATAGAGGAACACGTCGATCCCGTGCGCGCCGAGGACGCGGAGCGCTTCGTCGTCGCTGTCTCTCCCGATGGCCACCAGGCGCGGCTCCTCGTCATCGGGGAACTCCTCGAGCCAGAGCTGCCGATCGGTCAGCAGTTGCCCGAGGACCGCCGAGCCGACCCGCGTTTTCGCCTCGACGAGAGTGGCGCGCTGGTTGCGGTAGCCCACCAGGTCGATCCGCTTTTTGGTCGAGAACGTGATCGCTCGCTGCACGTTGGGCGTCAGGCCAGGGGCGAGGGTCGCGCCGGCGCCGATGCGGACACTGAAACTCACGCGGTCGAAGTCGTCGAGGTGGCGCACGAGGTAGTCACGGAGCAAGGCGGATTCATGGTCCGTCTTCTCGGGGAAGAACTTCCGCAAGAGGAGCTCCGCGAAGCGCGGTTGGTCGAAGTCGTAGCCCAGGGGTGGCATTGTCTGCCCTAGAGTCGCGTCCGTTTCAGGTGGAACTCGGTATCCGCAATCACACCTTGAAATTTCAGCCGCTCCGCCCGGCAGGCCGCTTCGTTCGCTTCCGCCTCGTCGCGCTTCATGGTGAAATACGCGAGGCGCTCGCGGAGGTCGGTCAGCTCGGTCTGCTTCGCGTGGTGTTGAAACCCATAGAGAAACTTCACCTTGCAAATCTCTGACACGCTCGGCACGACGACCCTGACCCCCATGCCCACCAGTACGCCCACGAAAAACTCCACCGAGCGGGCCTGGTCGGCATACTCGCTGTCAGCCGCCATGTCTACGCCGTAGAGGTGGAGCTCCTTGAGGGCTGGCATGGTGAGCGCGGCAAACGCCAGCATGTAGCTCGCCGTCGACGTCGTAAAGGGTTTGTCGCGACCACCCAGGGTAAACGCCGCCGCGACCTCCGCCAACGGATACGCGCGTGACCCTGGAATCGTCGGTTCCACCCGCTGCATGTAGATCGGGACTGTCGACCGGGCTAGTTTGTCCCACAAGCCAGGGATGTCCCGCGAGTCGGGTTCGTCGTAGAGATGGAACCCCAGATGGAAGATCGACACCTGGTCATACAGATAGGCTGGTCCCCACCAGGCAAAGTCTGGGTCGCTGAACGGCGCGTGTCGCAGCGACGTGCCGGTCCCTAGAATCGCCAGCTTCGGCCGCGACGGGGGCGCCGCGAGCGCGCCGGCTGTGGACGGCGAGCCTGGCACCATCAGGCGGCACCGGGCGGGGTGGGCCGTGGCACGAGCTCGCTCGGGTGGCGCGCGACGAGCCGCCCCCCCGGCAGTCGCACAATCACCACCTCGACCACCTCACCGCGTGGAAGGCTGACGGACGATGTTTTCAACACTTCGGCCAAGAACGACCCCCTCTTCTCCGGTCACGAGGTCAAACACGACCTCGCCGGGCCGAGCGGACGACGCCCACGAGACGGATGTCTCGTGCCCCTGGCTGGCGCCGTCACGGAGTCGGCCCGCGCGAGCCTGCTCGAGCTGTCGCCACCGTTCCGCCGCGGCACGCGTCTGGGGCGTCACAGGCGCTCCGCGGCTCGGCGCAGCCGATCGGCGGCCGTGACGAGCGACGTGCCGGCGAGGCCGAGCGCGTCGGCCACCCCGGTAAGCAGCTCGCGCCAGTCGGTAGGTGGCGGCGGCGGCCCAGGCTCGACATCGAGTGGCGGCAGCGGCGGCGGGCGCCAGCGCGCTGGCTCGACGGACCCCTGAAACTGCCACGCCGGCCGATTCTCCGTGCCCGCGGCAATCAGGACATCGTAAATCTCACCGTCGCGGTAGGCTAAAATAGCAATAGCGCGCTCCAGGCACTTCGTGCCGCTCGACTTCTCGAGCACGCCCGCGCCTTCCTCGCGCAGCAGCCACGCGGCGTAGCTCGTGATGGCGAACGCGCCGCACGGCCCCGCCAAGTCGCGACCGATCGCCTCAAGGCGCGCTTTCGCTTCAGCCACCACCGCCGAGCGGTCAGGACGTGGCACGAGCTGGCTCCTCGACGCCCGCCGCCGCCGGCGGCGTCGGATAGACCAAATGTGGGCGCATCAGGCCGATCTTGGTCGCGCCCACCGTGCGCCCGCAGATCTGGCACCGCGCCTGCCAGTGCACTTTGCCGAGGGGTGTCCGCGTGACGCCCTCTAGGTTGACGCCAACTAGGCGGGTCCCCGTACAGCGCCTTGCCCCCTCCACGGTCGGCTCCTTCAGGCTCATGAGGTGACCAGCTCGCGCTCGGGCACGCTCGAGCCGTGGTAGGCGTCGAGCATCGGCTCGAGCACCGCGTGGAAGCAGTGTTGGTGCACGGCGATCTGGTTGGGGATAAACCGCGGGTCGGAGCGCCGGCAACAGACGCAGTAGTAAATATCCAGCGACGACCCGACGACCGCCACGGGTTGGGCGCTGTCGGGTGGTGGCGGCGCCTGGGGCGCACCGAACACCTGTTTCCAGTCGCTGATCCACCCAGCCACCATCGCCACGGTCGCCCCGCCCCGCACCGCACAATCAAGGAAATAGCGGCGGTGGCTGGCGTCGGAGCACTTGTTGATTTCATGGGCCACGCCGATCGGGATTTTCCGGTTCTGTAGCGCCTGAAAGACTAGCTCGTCCCCATCGAGCAGCGCGATACGGTCCTGCACGTAGCCGAGGCGCTTATTGGCGAGCGCCGCGACGGCCTCGAGGTCCCCCTTGCAAGTGGTCGCGAAGAGTTCCCGAAAAAACACCGCCTCTTCGGCCGGACTCATGTCTTCCCGAAACGCATTGGCGGCGTATTTGACGCCCTCAAGGGCCGCGGTCTTGGTCGGGTAGATCAGACACAGCACCTGCTCGAGGCCGGCGGATTTGGCGGCTAGGTAGCGGCGCACGCCGTCAATCACCTCGTAGCGCTCGCCGTCTGGCACGACCGCAAGCGGGAAAATTAACCCGCGGCGCAGGATATCGCGCGCCAGCTCTTCGAGTTTCTCCGGGTCCCGTCCCTGCCGCACGTCAAGCACCGGGAGGTCGAGCGCACACACCGGGAGCATGTCGAAGCGGCGCCCGTCCAGTTCAAGGCTCATGATGCCACCCGGTTGAGAACTCCTGTGCGCACCTGCAACTGCGCTGACGCCTCCAGGTCGGCCGCCTCCAGCGGTCGGACTAGAATCCGGTGATTCTCGAGCCCTTCGAGCACCACGCCCATTCCCGGCCGAAGCCCGACCAGCCTCAGCAGCGCCTGCGGAACCGTCACCACAGTCGAGTTACCGGAACGACTCACGCGCCCGAGATATTTCATATCCGTCTGACCGGCTTACTTGTTAAGTGAGAACATGCTGATGGTCTAACAAGTAAGCCGGTCAGACACTCTAGCACCCAGTACACCTCGTGTCAAGCCGTATGTGTCGGCGATCGTGTCCATAGAGTCATCTCAGTTTTGCACAGCAGCCTCCCTTTTCCATCCCCTGTATATATATATATATATATATCTTAGTACAAAGAGAAGGCGTGTGGAAAACTCACTGTTTCGCCCTCATATTCGCTCCGCACAACACATGTAACACCCTTTTTATATAATCACTTACAAGTTTTCAACAGTTAAGGTTTCGCCTGTTGAAAACCTGTTGAAAACCTGTTGAAAACCTGTGTAAAACTGTGGAACATTCCGTGGAACATACCTTTCGCCATGTGAACGTGGCGACAAGAATGTTGCTATTTTGGGACTTTTCCACAATCCATCAACAGGTTTTCCACAGGCGTTTGCATCACTTACGGCGACGATGCACTATTTCTGGTGCAAGTTTGAGGCTTCGAACCGACTCAACTAGCATCGCTTTATGTTCGCTGGCGAAAGGTGGATACTTAGTATCCAGGTGTGGTTGACAAACCACAGTGGTGTGGTAAAGTAACCACACGTCGGCCCCAGCCGAGCGCCGGTGTTGTAGCGTGCGCCGCCAGGCGGCGGGGCGCGTGGAGAGGAGATTTTATGTATGTCGCCATGAATGCGGTCAGCCTGGCCGCCGGTGGGATGTGGTGGTCGCTCCCAGGCCCGCTCGAGGCCCTCGCGCTGCTCGTCGCCCTCAGCGCCGCCACGTTGGGGATCGTGATTCGTCGGGACACGGCGTCGATGGCCACTAAGTTTGTCGCGCGGGCCGGGCAAGCCCTCAACGACTACCGCGACGGGGTGCAGGCGGCCGGTCCTGAGTGGGAATCGAGGACCGTCGAGTCGGAGGCCAATTTTGAGGCCGGCGTCCAACAAGCGATTGCCGATAAGCGCTTTGGGCGCGGCGTCCGGGGGTCGGGGCAGAAATTCCAGGTGAACGCCGTCACGCTCGGCGTGCCGCGCTACGGCCCTGGCGTCACGCAGGCGAAAGAGGCGTGGGCGCGGGGCGTGCAACCGGCGATCGACGCCCTCAAGGCGCTCACCTTGCCGCCGAAAGGCCCGAAGCGCTCGCCGCAGAACATGCAGCGGGCCCAGGCCGTCGTGACCACGCTGTCGGCGCTCGTCACCGGGAAGTAAGGCCACCGACACGCCGGCGCGGCGCCGTGCGCGCGGGCGCCGCGTGAGGCCACGTCACGCGCGCCAGCCTGAGGGAGGCCAGCTATGCCGCGGTTCGAAGTCGAATTTGTGGACGGGCGCCGGGTCGTCGAACTGTGCGACACGGCCGATATCGCCAAAGCGCGCGCCAAGGCGTCCCGCCGGCAATTGGTGCCGGCCGACACCCCCCGCAGCGCGCCGGAAGTCAAAATCACGCGGGTCAGCAAGCTCGAGGAGTAACCCGCACGCCGTAACCTACACACGTTCGCCTATCAACTCGGAGGACGTGTCAGCCCGGAGGACCTATGGGAGCAGCTCTTGAACTCATCGGCGCCAGTGGCACCGCGATCGGCGGCACGCTTGCCGCGCTCGCGGCGGTCACCGGCGACAGCCTCGCCGTGCGCTCCGCGCCGCTCGATAAGCGCATCGACCTCGTGAAGTTGTGGACCGACGTCCAGGTCGCCGGCACGGCCCGGGTTCGCTCACCACGGATGCACGATAACGTCCAAGGGATCCGCGTCGACACCATCATCAGCGACCTCTACCCGCTCCTGTGCCGCAGCGCGCGCCAGCGCCTCCATCCGAACGATACGCTCTCGGTCGACCTCGCCGGATCGACGGTCGCGGGCGACATCGAATACGTGATGCTGATGCTGCTCTACGAGGAGCTGCAAGGCGCGAATGCGCGGTTCATCGACCGGGCGGACCTGATGCGCCGGGGCGTCAACCTGTCGCTCGTCGAGAACACGATCACCACTGGCGCGACGGCGGCCTGGGCGGGCGCGGAAGCAATCAACGCGGAGTTTGACCAATTCCACGCGAATCGCGAGTATGCGTTGATGGGCTACCTCGTCGACACCGAAACGCCCGGCGTGGCCTGGCGCGGCCCCGACACGAGCAATTACCGGGTGGGTGGGCCGGGGATTGAAACCGACCGCGAAGTGACGTCCGACTGGTTTGTCAAGCTCACCGAAGACCTCGGCGTGCCGCTGATTCCCGTCTTCTCGGCCGAGAACAAGGCCGGGACCAACATTGACGCGCTGCAGGACGAAAACGGCGCCGACGTGACGGTCATCAGTCAATACGTGGAGCTGACGAAGTAGGCGGCATGGCCGCTGAGCGGGTCGTGCTCGCGTCCCCCCTGGCGAGCGCCGGGGGGCGCGTGATTGTCTCGCCCTTTCAGTTCTATGTCTCGGGCGAAGACAACTTGCGGGTCCGGTCGGTCAACAGCCTCTTCGGCGCGCGCGTCAGTCTCCAAGGCCGCTTTCTCGAAGCCGGCGGCCGGCTTATCGCCTTCTCGGAGGTGCATGTCCCGAACAATGACCGCTCCGGGGCGCAAAGCGATTACCCGCTCGGGAACGGGTATCTCCTCAACCTCTCGGTGGTCGTCAGCAACGGGGCGCCGCTCTTGGGGCAAACCTTTGTCATGGTGCAACTGATTCGCGGCCTCAGCGGCGCGACCATCGTGCTTGGGTGCTTGCTGCAGGGCTACATCACCTCGACCCAGCAGCTCGCCTGGCCGGGGTCGCCGATTGTCAGTTCGACGGAGGCCGAGCCGTGGGTGCGGCAAATCAACGGCACCAACCCGGCCGCGGGCGTCGAAATTGACGAGCGGGTCCCGGCCGGGGCGCGGTGGGAGCTGCTCAACTGCTATGTGGAGTTCGTGACGGACGGAAACGCCGCCGACCGCCGGGTCCGGCTCGCGATTGCCCCGGATGCGGCCGCCGACACCGCGATCGTGTCGACCAACGTGATTCAGATCGCCAACCAAGATTTTGGCTATACGTTCAGCCCTAACCTCCCCTTCGCCAACGACACCCTCGGGAATATCCAGTGTCCCATGAGTGAGCGTATGATTCTCCAGGCCGCGGCGCGGATTCGCACGAGCACGGCCGGGCTTCAAGTCGGCGACAACTGGGATGCCCCGCGCCTCCAGGTTCGTGAATGGCTCGAGGTGCCGTAAATGGACTTGCCGCACCTGATCGACGTGTGGCGTGACCCGCCCTGGGGGGCTAGGGAGGCCGTCGTCAGCAGCCGCGCATTTTACTTCAGCGGCGAAGACCACCTCCGCGTGACTTCGTTTGGCAGCGTGGCGAGCGTGGTCCTCTCGGTTGAGGGGCGCTTCCTGACCCCCGAGGGGGCGATTGAAGTGTTTGCCGAGCGGCATGTCCCGAACAGCGATCGCACGAGCGCGAGCACGCTCTTTTCACGCGGGCCGGGGTGGTTGCTCGACTGCCAGGTGCGCGCCTCGGCCGGCACGCCGCGGCGCGGGCAAGTGTTCGTGCTCCTCGAAGTCGTGCGCGGGCTGAGCGGCGGGGTGACCCCGCACGCCACCCTGCTGCAAGGCTACGTCACCGACACGTCGCGCCTCGCCTTCCCCGGCTCGCTGCACGAGGCGATGTCGAGTGGCCGCGGCGCCTTGCGCTCGATTACGGGCACCAACCCCGGCGCCGGCGCCGAGGTGTCCGAGACGGTCCCGACCAATGCCCGCTGGCGCCCCCACGCCTTCCAGGTGACGCTCGTCTCGTCATCCGTGGCGGCCAATCGGGAAGTCGCGCTCGTGTTCGATGATGGGGCGACGGCGATGATTCGCGTCCCCTCCGGGGTGTCACATGTCGCGTCGACGACGCTGCTCTATAGCGCCTTTCACCACGCGCCGCGCAACACCGTGGCGCAAGATACGGCGCGGAATCTGCCCCTCCCGCGCGTCGACCTCCAGGGAGGGTCTCGCGTCACGACCGTGACGGCTAACATCGACCCGCTCGACAACTACGGCGCGCCGCAGCTGCTCGTCGAGGAATGGACCGAGGACTAGCGATGCGCTGGGAGTGCCTCAGTTGCGGCGGCACCTACGAGGACCCGCTCGCGGACGGGATGCGGTATTTTCATGCGTGCCCGGACCTCTCCGAGGTGGAGGTGCGCCGCGCGCTCGGCTTGCCCCTTGATGGGGCGGACCTGACGCCGGCCCAGCTCGAGCAGGTGCGTCGGGCGCCGCGCGCGCGACCCACCCCCCGCGACGAAAACCTTGTGCTGCCGGCCTCATCAGCGCAGCCGGCCCAGATCCGGGCCGAGGGGCTCGGTCGGCGGCCGGCCCGGCCGAGCCCGTAACGCATGGACGACTTCGACCCCGGCCCGTTCGCCGTCGAGGCGCCGGCCGCCGGTGCGCCCCCGCCGCGCCCGCCGACGCTCCTGGTCGACCTCGGCGACTTTCTGGGCGCGCTCGGCCGCGGCGCTGAGGCGGAGCTGGCACGGATTGGCGCGGCCGTCGCCGAGGGGGAGGCGCCCGACCTGTTGACGGCCTATCAGACGCTGATCGGCCCCGTCGAGCAGCGCGCCAGCGAGCAGGCCGGCTCCCCGCCTGACGCCGGGCTCAGAAACGCGCGCGACGTGGGCGAGAACGCGGACGGCTATCGGCAAGAGGTGTTACGGTATCTGCCGCCGCCGAACGGGGACGTGGCGCTCGACTTTCAGCGCCTCCCCGAGGCGCCGCCGTTCCCGAGGACGCTCATCACGTACGCCCCGGAACCCGGTACCGACCAGGCGGACTAGCGCGCAGGAGAGACGCCAATGCTCGACGCTGATGTGAAAATCCGCCACCAAATGGAAGATAGCCGGTTTGACGCGCGCAACGAGCGTGTGGCCTACGTCCGCGTCGAGTTCATGGTGGGGGAGGACGGGCCGTTTTTCGAGCGCTTCGACCGGGAGTCGTTCACCGAACAGACCCGCGACAGCAAGTTGAACGCGCTGGCTCGCGAGCTGCGCCACCCATGACCCCCCACCCTCGCACGCGACCGCGCGCGTGCTCCTGGCCGCAGTTGCTGCTGCTCTGGGGCGCGCTCGCGCTCCTCAGGGGGCTAGACGCGTCCCCCGTCGCCGAGGTACAGACGGCCGCCGTCTTCGCCGCCATCATCGCGGTTCTGAACGTCATTTGGGACGTGGTGCAGACAGTTGGCACCGTCATCGCGATCGGCCTGCAGGCGGCGGTCGGGTGGCTCCTCTCCATGGTCGGGTGGCTCGCCTCGCATCTGGGCGCGCAACTGATGGGCGTCGGCAAGATGTTCGCGAAGATCTGGGAGCACAAATTCCTGCTGTGGGAGAAAGTGCTCCGGCCGGCGTTTGCCTTCATCGACCGCTGGCTGCTGCGGCTGTTTGAGTGGCTGGACACCACCATCGGGCCCGTCTTGCGCTTCCTCAAGCGCGCGCTGGACGCGGTGGACCGAATCTACACCCAGTATCTCCGGCCGTTTCGGGATCTGGTCGACTTCGTGCACTTACTGAACCGCGCGCTTGAGACGCTGCACGTCCGCGTGCTCTCGGGGCTCGATCGCCATCTGACGGCCATCAACGCCTGGCTCGAGGCGCAGTTTCTCGAGGTGCGCGGGCGCATCCGGCAGGCCGAGCACTGGATCGATCGCATCATCACGCTCGACGGCTACTTGCAACGGGCCACGCTGCTCCAATCGTTGCAGCGCTACGCGCCCGACTGGACGCGGCTCTTTTGGCGCCTCCAGGTGGAGGGCATCAGCAAAGCCGAAGAGGCGCGCCGCAAGGCGCAGACGGTGCCGAAGGTGGATCCGGCGGCGCCCGGCGAGGCTTTGGCCGCCTATCGGACGACGGGGAGCGGCCCGTATGCCGCGCCGATCGGGGAGCTGCTGCCCGTCTATCAACGCGCCGCGGGGACGGCGGGTGCGCCGGCCGGACCCGCCGAGCCGGCGTGAGCGATCTTTAAAGGCGCTGTAGAGCGTGCTGCTGGCGCCATGCCACCCGAAACGACCGTTCCGAACCTCGATGCCGCGATTGCGGCCCTCATCGAGGGCTTCTTCGACCCAGCGAAACTCAAGCGCCTCGAGGCGGTGCTCGGGAATGCGGCCGCCTACGGAGCCACGGTCGCCAGCGGGGCACAGGCGAGCGCGGACATGCAGCAGGCGCAGAGCCAAGATGATGTCCCGGGGTTTTTCGATCGAGCAGCCGGGGCGATTGGCGCCTTCATCATGTCGATCGCCGTCGAAAACGCCTTCGGGGTAGAGGTCGACCAAACGGCGTTCTTCAGTATGGGCGCCAGTGGGAATCGGCGCGCGGTCGCCCGGGCTCTCACCGACAAAATGATTGAAGGGCTCACGGGCGGCGCGAAAGGTATCGAGCCCTCGCCGGTCCCGGCCGCCAACTACTTGAATGTCGTCCTCGGCCAGGCGCTCGAGAGCTGGGCGATCGGCACGCTGGCCGAGATTGGCTCCTGCGTGGCGCCCTTCATCGAACAAATCCAGACGGTCGGCGAGATCGGCAACCGGATCGTGAACGCGCTCGGGATCGGGGACTCGAGCAGTCGCGTGCTCCGGCCCTATATCGACACGCTGGTCGTCGAACCGCTCCGCCGCTACATGGCGACGACGCACCGGCCCGAACTGCTCCCGGCCGGGCTCGCGGTCAAGCAATACCTGAGCGGCCAGTGGCCGCGGGCGCGGCTCGAGACGGAACTCGCGCAACAGGGCTGGTCGACCGAGAAGATCGAAGCGCATATTGTCGCCGGGCAAAAGTTCTTCTCGATCGACGAGCTGCTACTCCTCGAGCGCTACGACATCGTGACCCGGGGCATGATCCATGGGTTCCTGCGCGCGCAAGGCTACGACGAACAGACCGCCCTCGACGCCTTGGGAATTGCCGAGACGCGCCGATTCGAGCGCTACAGCGACGACGCCATCGCTGCGCTCCGAAAAGCGTATCTCGACCGGGACCTCACCGAGGGGCAGTTTCGCACCCTCCTGCCGCCGCAACTGTTCGCCGCGGCGGAAGTCGACACCCTCGTCGCCCAACTGACCATTATTAGGGACGAAACGCACAGGCACCTCAGTCATGCGGACGTGAAAAGGGCCGTGGAGCTTCGGATCCTCCCGATGGCGGCGTATCGGGCCTGGCTCGAGCGCGAGCACTATCACGACGAGGAGCGCCTGACGCTCGAGTTGCTCCTCCTGGCGGAGCTCGAGAAAGACGCCGACCTCGCGGCGGCACGCACCGAGCGAGAGGCTGAGCTCGACGCCGAGCGCGCCACGCGCACCGCCGCTCGCGCGAAGCGGGAAGCCGAGATTGAGGCTGAGCGCGCGCTCGCGCGGCGCGGGTCGCTGGCGGATTTGAAGCGCGCCGTCGTCCGTGGCCTGATTCCCTTCGCCCGCTACGAGGACGTGCTCCGGCCGCAGTATGACCCCGACACCGTGGCGATCCTGCTCGCGATTGTGGACGACGAGCGCGCCGCGTTCCTCGAGGCCGAGGAGCAGCGCGCGGCGGCCCTGCGGCGCGCCGCGGCGCGGTCGATCGATGTCGGCACGCTCGAGCGGGCCGTGCTCGAGGACCTGCTGACGCCGGGGGAATTTGCGCTCCGGCTCGACCAGCTCCGCTTCACGCCGGCCGACCGGGACCTCCTGACCCGGCTCGTGACCGAGCGCAAGCGCGATCTGGACGAGGCCGTGCGAGCGCGGGAGGAGGCCGCGCGCGCCAGCGCGCAACGTGGGATCGACCTGGCGCGCTTCGAGCAGCTCGTGCGCCGCGGCCTCCGCTCCCCCACTGATTACAGGGCGCTGCTGGCCGCGCTGGGGTTTGACGAAGGGAGTCAGGCCGCGATGATGGCGCTCCTCGAGGCGCGCATAGCCGACGACCGCGCGGCTGACGCCGTGCGGCGCGACACCGAACGCGTCGACCCGGCGCGCGGCCTGACGCTCGAGCAGGCGCGGCGCGCGGTGCTGCTCGGCCTGACGACCCTGGACCAGTTCCAGACGTTTCTCGTCAGGGCGCGCTACACGACCGACGCGCAAGCGGTGCTCCTGGCCGAGCTGCGCGCCGAACTTGAGGCGGCCGACGCCGCGCGCCGCCGCCGGGAAGAAGCCGACGCCGCGCGCGCCGTGGTCGCGCTGCCGCTCGCGACGATTCGCCAAGCGGCACGCGTCGGCGTCATTCACCCAGCGCTCTATATCCAGCGCCTCGAGGCGGCTGGCTTCTCCCAGGACGACATCGACATCGACGTCGAGCTCCTCTTGCTCGAGATTGCCGATGTGCAGGCCGTCCGCGCCGGGCGGGCCGCGGTCGCGCGCCCCGCCGGCGATGTCGAGCTGACCCTCGCCCAGCTCGCCCAGGCCGTCAAGCGCGGGTTTAAGACGCTCGACGATTACCGCGCGCGCGCCGTCACGCTCGGGCTCGACCCTGACGCCGTGGCCACCTCCGTGCGCGTGCTGGCGGATGAGCTCGAGGCCACGACGATCGCGCGCGCGCGGCGGAAGGCGATCGTTGAGGAGCTGGCCGCGACGGAGACGCCGCTCGCGGCGCTCGAGGAGGCCGTGCGCGCCGGCACCCTCGATTTTGACACGTTTGCCGCCACGCTCGAACAGAAAGGCTACGACGCCGCCGACGCGGCGCTGCTCGTCGGCTTGCTCGCCGAGGAGCTGACGCCGGCCTAAGCGAGCCCTCATGCCGACCGCCGTCTGGGTGACGATCGCCATCTTCTTCGCTGGGGTGATTTTCGCGATGGGCCGGTTCAGTAGTCGCGTCGAATCGCTCGAGCACTGGCGCGACGAGGTGCGCGAGGACTTGACCCGGATCCGCGCCGACCTAGATTACCTAGTCGGCCTCAAGGCCAAAGGGGAGCACTGATGCTGCGCTTCAAGAGCGAAGTCCGCCTGTCGTATCTCCACCCGCAACTCGTCGACGTGCTGCGCCTGCTCACGCTCTGGAGCGCGCTCCGGGCGGTCGACGTGCAGGTCAACTCGATTGACGACCCGGCGCCCGGCCGGGTGCCGGGGACGCTTCATGGGCTCGGGCTCGCGATCGATTTTGAATCGGTCGGCAATACACCGGCCGACCGGACCTCGCTCGGGGAGTTCCTGCGGCGCCACCTAGCCGACGCCTACGACCTGGTGCTGAAAGAGAGTCACCTGCACGTCGAGTGGGACGTGCACCGCGGGCCGCTCCGCGAGTTCACCACGCACTGAAGCGCTCGATGCGGTGCAAGCGGCTGCGCGGCGCGAAGACCGCCTCCCCCGTCACGCGCCGATCGCCCGGCCGCTCGTGTGCGCGACAGACCACCGACACGATCGCGCCCGTCTCGCCGTCGTGCCGGGTGGCGACGGTCGGCCGGCCGCAGTAGCGCTCTTCGAAGACGTCGAAGTCGGTGCAGTCGGCGCCAATCAAGAGCGCTCGATTGGCTTCTGCCGCCACGAACGCCGGCGCGCCGCCCACGCGCGCCGGCACGAGCCTGGATGGGTCAGAGCGGTTCTTGTTGTCACCAGTTGGCGACACGTCCGGCATAGTCTCTCTCCCGTGAGATGCTCAAGCACTAGGTCATCAACGAGCTGCGTGAATTCGCGCCGGATAGCCTCCGCGGCGTGTGTGACTTCCAAATCTGCCCCAGGATGCCCTAGGAACGACGATCGGGGGGGGGGGGGCATCTAGGCCCGGCCCTCCTTGTCGATCGCGTCAGGGGCGACCAGCTGAGGCCCTAGATGGCCGAACCAGGACGTAATATCCAGTAGTTCCCAAGTCCCGCCAGCGTCGTAGATGGCCTTGGTAATCCGCGCCAGCGCCTCACGCGAGGCGCCCCGGTGGTCACTCCGAGTCCCGGCGATGCAGATTTCCAGGTACATTACGACGAAAAGCGTGAGCTCCGCGGCTCCCACCGGCATCGCGTTTTCAGGTCGATGTCGGTCACAAAAGAGCGTGGCCGGCGTGCCCGCCGCGGCCGGCACCATCCAACCGACCGGCCGGCCGCAGCAGGGTCGATGAGGACCCGACTCTCGAGCCCAACAACGGCCGACCGGCTTAGACAGCCCGTCAACTGTAGCCTTGGCTGTTTCGCCCGGGTACGGCCTATCTGTAGACTTTATAGGCATTTAGCAGACTCTTTGTGACAGGAGAGCGGAACG
>ERZ1292625.3032-Hain-H41-01um-R1-3032-length-14287-cov-5_pt1 | contig 14287 bp, 17 predicted proteins | sample MGYA00564400_ERZ1292625 | MGnify/ENA primary metagenome ERZ1292625 (study PRJEB36523, sample SAMEA6512639) | groundwater metagenome | collected 2019-01-08 | study: AquaDiva: Metagenomics assemblies of 32 groundwater samples | reverse complement strand
ACTTAATAATTCATTCCATGTACCAGCAGATGCATCGGTAGCGGCTGTGAAATCAACAAAATATATTGACGTTCCGCTAGTACCGATAGTTACATTCCATTGACGGTTATGAGTAGCTCTATTAGCGATCTCCCTAAGAATCACTCTAATGGTAGCGGTACCGGTTCCTACAGTAGCTCTAAATCTAACACCTCTAATTGAACCTCTTGGGTAAACAGCATTACCGCCCGGATAGAACATTCCAAATCTTCGTACATCCACAGTCCGTCGAACAGCGGCGGTAGCAGCATCTGCAACTATCTGAAGAGCACCATCTCCATATAATCCCGCAACAACAGTAGCAAGAGTAGCACCTCCGTCTACAGTCCATACCGCTTGTAAAGCCGCATTATCTACATAACTATCGGCTTCAAAATCATCGAAGAGACGGGCACCACATAGACGATAAATATTATCTAAACCGGATGGAATATCCCCGTGTCCGGATGCCGAAAAGATCCCACCGATTGATCCATCGGTTCTCTTCAACCAGGACTTATTATCTATTCCATGTCCCATCACCATTTTTAACTATACCCCCATAACAAAACCACGAATACGAGGCCTCTGTCCGGCCACAGCATTAACAAAACTTAATCTACTCTTGGCTATAAGTGGAAGATTTAATGTATCTCCTGCCCTGAGAAGATTATTAGTGAGACCAGCAACTGAAGAAGCATCTCTATCTTTATCCCAATACAAATCAGAGGTTTCGGCAATCGCACTTATATACCAAATTTCCGTTATGTTAGGTTCTCTAATACTTCTTGAGGCATCAGCAGTCCCATCCCAACGAGACCATCTATCACTTCTAGGATCTATAAAATCACTAACATAACCCAACGAATCTTGCCCTACAGGACTTGTTCCTGTTATTTGACCCCATGAAACCTCACACTGAATATCCTCTACAAAATACGTGAGAACTTGCTGTACATCTGTAACCATATACAGCCGAAGTTCTTCTTGATCAACTAATACTCTATGAATAACAGTAGAACGATTATTCCATGTTCCATCCATTGTTACTATATTTCCATTAGTAAATCCATTAGTAGAGTTCCATCCTCTAACAAAAGCAGTACCGCCTCCAGCTCGTCTCAAATAAGCAGATAAAGCATATCTACCTCTAGGTTGCGGACCTAAAGAGAAATAAGATCCTTCATTCGCCACTAGGTTACTTGTAATTATCTGTTGAGAAAAGCTTCCAGTTCTAGGAGCTACTATTCCAACCGCAACTCTGGAAATAGCAGAGCTCACAGCAGTAAATCCTGTAGGAGGATCTCCTGTTTCCATAGAAGGATTAGTAACCAAATTTACTGAGGGAACATTAGGGGAAAGATTTATAAAGTTCTCAGCAGTACCAGCAGTAGCAAGAGTTACATCAAAAGGCTGAAATTTTACCAATCGAGCAACAGATTCTCTTACCGATCGTAATTCATTTTCAGCAAATATATAGGGATTATTTATACCATATGCCATTTCATTACCCTTTTATGCAATAACCTTTAAAGCTTGCAAATGAGCTGTAACATTTACAGAAACTTCACTGGCTCCAGCAGGACTTGTTCCAGTACCTCCTGTAGTATGCCTACCATAACATTGTACTGCCCAATCCGTATACCTTCCTAAATCAGCGGTAGTGGCCGTAGGAGCTGTAGTAACAGCAGTATAAGCAGATACTCTTGCTCTCACCCAATAAGATGTTACACCATTCACAGCATTAGTTACCCAATCAGTAGGATATCCCCATGCAATAATGTAAGTACCGGACGAAGCAGGCCTCCATCCATTAGTAGGATCTACAAGATCCGGTAGAGCTGCCCATGCGCTTCCATTCCAATAATCCCATACTATAGTCCATGTCCCTACACCGGGAGTAGAACAATTTACTTCAACCGAATTAAATACATTTGCAGAATCACCAAAATAGTACGCATCAGAAACAGCAGGAACAGCAGGAGTTAAACTAACGCTATCTGCCACAGAATTATTACAATTCGTTGTCTGATCAGTAAACACACCACCATCGTCTTGTGATGAATTACTTACATTATGTGGAGCAATCACAATATCCGCTTCTTGACACTGCCATTTCTCAACTACAGTAAAACTATATGAAGCCCCTATAGCTAACGGAGGAACAGAATAATTTTGAGGGGTCGGAGTCCCTCCCTTCAACAGTTGTACCCTACACGGAGGAGCATTTGCTACATCATCATTAGTAATCGTACAAGTGATATTTGCAAAATCTCTATTAGATGCATCTAAAGAACTTGCTAAATCAGAAAAAGTTATACTATATGGCATTTTAAATCTCCTACAAACATTTTGGGCACAAGATCAGAAGAACTGCTTGTGCCCAACACAATGACATTCATCCTGACACTCATCAATCGAGCTGACTCGTACCAACGAAGTCAGAAATATTTTAAATTTTTAAATTCCGATACAGACTACCCGTACACCGGTTATAGCACTTAAATCAGTAGTATCGGTAACCTCAAAGTTAGCTGTCGTATAGGCCGTTGCCGCAGCATTAGCCGGAGCAGTATGAGTCGCCACAGCCGTATTAACTGATCCACCTTCACCGGCAGAATCTACAACACCAGCCACATCAAAAGCAGCCGCAGCAGTTCTTAACGCATTAGTAGCCGCTGTAACGGCGTTTGCGGCAGCAGCAGTTTGAAAATGCAAAACATGAGTATGAGCTGTATGGGTATTAGTAAAAGTCATACCGCCGATGGCAGTAGCTCGTAAAGCTCTTATAGCGGCATTAGTTCGGTTGTATTCAAAGGTCAATCCGGCTCTAGGCTCAATTAGAACTAAGTCAAAAAAAGCGAATCCTATATCAGCCGGAACAAAAGGCTCTCCATTAGTTGGATAGCTAGTATCAAAAGCAACAGTTCCAGACCAAAGCCGTCTATTTCCGATAACGGTCCTATTAGTTTCAGTAATTGTTAAAGGCATATTTCCTCCCAACAATAGAACTAGACAAGTACCAACTTTTTGTGTCTAGATCTATGACATTTCCCTTCTTATGTGGTAAAGTCAATTAACTTGCAAGATCCACTAATTTTGCTTGTGCGTTAAAGCGATAGCACCTATGTTCTCCAGCAGTATAGAAAAGCCCTCTTAGGACGAACGCATTAGCCTGGAAGAAATCTCTGTTATCAATGTACTGAGTTGGAGCTGCAATAGCGATCTCCAAGTACCTTGTATCTAATGCATAGAACTTAGTTCCTAAAGCAGCATCAGCGGCAGTTTCAGGAGAACTTACATCCGCATCAACCAAGAAAGGAATATTCCTATACGAAGCTAAATTCATTCCCGTATGAGTACCTGGGAATGTCATTTCATCTCCAACCTTAACCACAAACTCATCGGTTCCAAAGAATCTCTGTTGAGCCTGAAGAATTTGCATTACTCTATCATGTTGATCAAACCCGGAGAGAAGCAAATCTGGATCTGCACCATTGACCCTCGGAGTTCTTATCGCATTATCCACCAAAGGTAGGGTAATATTTCTTCCTACACCATCATTATCCAAAACAACCGCACCGGCGTTCCAAGCAGCAGCAGCACGAGCATTAGCTCCAGTCTGGTTATAAACACCGACTCCACGGTTAGCTCCACCGTTCAGAGTCATTACCGTTCCTGATACATTTCTTCCATCCTCTTCGACTACATCATCAAGTGAGGTAAAACCAGCACGGGCATTTACATAAGCTATATTTCCATCCGTAAGTGTCCCACCACCAGTAAAGGTTAGAACACCGGTAGCACTAATAGCTGTAAGAACTTGATCAGTATCGGAGGCAGCAGCAGCACCGGCTTCACGAATGGTATCACCGATTCTAAACATTACTCCGTTCTGTGCAACCGCACCGGTAGCAGAAGCTCCGGTAGTTGTGATGATACTTGTACCTGCTAACAAAAGCTCTTGGTTTAGCTCTTTGATATGATCTCTAGCTGTAGCTTCCTGTTCAACGGCTAAATTATCACCCATTCCACCTTCAAGACCGGACAACATCTGACCTAAAAGGCTTACACCAAAGTCACTAACGATAATTCGTGGGTTTGAGGATATAGTAACGTAGTTGGAAACATCGATAGTCGGCAAAGAACCGGTTTCAGTAATGGGCCGACTTCTTCCAGCTCCTCTGTCAGTCCTATTTCTCCAACCTACAGTTGGACCCCATTGAACCTTCCTGATCGCATTCCAATACCTTGTCTGGTTGTTCAAAGAATCCCAGACCTTTCGACCGAAGGTAGCAGTAAAAACATCCGCTACCTGCAAATACGTCTGTTTTGCAAAGTAACCTGATGGTAAGAGAGAAGACCTAAGGTTTCTCTCAGCGGAGGCTATATATTCGGCTAAACTGATATTATTTGGCATTTATTTATTCCTCACTTCCTGCTTCAGTATACATTCGTATACCAAAGTTCGCTGATTGAACATTGCGTAAATCATTAAGTTTCTTAAAAAGACCCTTGAATGAATCATCCTTCATCTTAGTAGGCCCAGCCATTACCTTCACGGCTTTCCTGAATTCTGTTGGATCCTCAATACTCCCATAAGGAGTAGAAGGAAATTCAACCCCTCCAATTGGAACAGGAGCGGTCTCAGTCTTAGAAGCTTTTTCTTCAAATTTTATTCCAATTCTTTGAAGTTCAGCTTTTACGCCCTTCTGAACAAGGTCCTCGATATTCACTTGCTTACTTATGGTTCTTGGTTCGGTTTTACGAGATATTGCTCTCTTAGTAAGTTCCATATCTTTTCTAAGCAATGCACGAATTTGTTTCATCATTGAATAAGTTCCACCATCTTTATACATCTCTTCCATATCTTCATCTTCTTCATCGTCCTCGTGAGCTTCTGCCTTATGACCCTCCATCATCTCTTCGTCCTGTTTCTCATCTGATTCCCAATCCTTCTCTTCCTCTTCATCTTTCTCAATCGCATAATGTTCAGCATCGCCAATATCAGAATGAGCAGAACCGTCCTTATAACCAGGAACTGCTCCCTGAGATTCCTCATAAGCTGTACCTTCACCCGGTAAATGCTTATGAAAATATGGATCCCCAGACTTTGCTTTCTTCTCTCCACGAGAATCTACATTCCCGTATTTTTCTCTTGCCCCCATTTCTCCACCAGAAATAGGATCTTTCTTAGCTACCCAATCAGTAGGCAACTTTGCACTTCGTGCCTCTCCGCCCTGTCCACCTCTCTGATCAGGCGGAAAGAGAATATCCTGCTTCAGCATAATATTAGAACCAAGATAATCTCTAAAGGCATTTAAAACAGGGGTAAAGATACTCGCATCAACTAATTTTCCCACTATATCTGTCCTCCGAACAAAATAAAAAAAGACCGAGATTTCTTTCCATCTACGGTCTCTTTTTCTGATAACTTTTATATTATCTATATATCTATATTAGACATTATATATATGCTCTTATATTATGTCAAGAAATTTGAAAGTAAAGTAATCAGTAATTAACAAGAATAAAGAATATTATTAGAGGTAGTACAATCGCTCAACCATCTATAGCCCATTATACTACTACTCCACATCCCACATCGTCTACATCTGTAATATATTCCAGCAGTAGTTCCAGAACTCCCCTCTTCAAACCAATCATGCCCATACTTAGCACAAACTTCCATCGAACTCAAAGATCTATTACAATGACAACATTCACAATGGTTATACTCAAGATCCAATTTAACATTTTCTCCTTGATCCGACATTATACTTTCTCCTTATCATTTTTAGTAACTTTTATAATTTTACCTTGATCCTTACCAGAACATTTACAAGATTGACATTTACATTTATTTCCTTTACTGTTTATTTTCATTCTCTACTTCCAATGAGATTCTTTCAAAATGTGAGATTAATGACAAAGCTATCCAACAAGGTTTAGTTTTACATTCAGGAGATGTTATATCAAAACGAGTATGAAGACCATCTTGATCTGTCCACTCCGTATAATCTATTGTATATTCAACCCCACATGAACAAATTTCAGCCACCGATATCCAAACCTAAGGTCTTTGCATTAAAAAGCATTATATACCCACAATGATCACAATGCTTTCCAATTACAAGAATCTTAGTATACCCCATATGATGTGCAATATCAAAATCTTTATCGTTAGTACATATCTCGCAACACTTTGGCCATATAACCAAATCCGTCCCTCCACAAACAGGACAGGGTTTTTTCTTATCCTCTAATATTCTCGCTAAAAGGAACGATCTCTCTGTCCACTTTATTTCCTGATCCTTCTTTTGTACCATTTTCTGCCTCCACAATATGTCCTTTTGCACAGATAATACATTTAACACAACAAAAATCTATCCACCGAAGCCGAGAAACACAGAGCCAACATCCACAGGGACAATTTGTTTGTTCCATAATAATTTCGGGAACTTCCTTCGGAGTAGACATACAGTTCCTCCTCAAGGATATAATTACTTAAATTCAATTCCTTGATATCTATCACAATTTGGACAAACAGAAGAATCTGGATGTTGAATTATATCAAATTTAGCCATCGGGTTTACCCCATCGCTGCAGTTATGTAAGGAGAAAGGCCCAAAACAATAAGAATTATCCTCTTCAACAATTAAATTATAAACTTTTCCTACATAAGGAAACATTTCAATTTTGGTTATTTTAGGAGGATCTTCTACATCATGAGGAAAACTGAGATTAATTAGTTCATCCCCAATTAGGAGGGAAGAAACTTTTACCCATTCAACCTTTTTATTTTTGAAAATCAATATAGGATGTTCTCTAGTAATATTTAAACAATAATCATTCGACCAAACTCTATAAACATTTTCATTTATATATCTTTCAAGTATTTTTTGAACTTTCTTAAAGTGACTTTTGTGTGTTAAAACATAATCATTAGTAGTTATCTCTTGTATTCTTTTATCTCCTTTTTCCGTTGTTACTAAACTATCCAATAAGAGACAAAATGTCAACTCATACATTTCCATACTACTAATCTCTTGCCAACATTTATTACCATCACATTTCAAATGCTTTTCTTTTGCATTTCCTGAAATAGAAAAAGATCTTAAATTTCCTTTCTCTATTTCCTCCATTACTTTTATAGCCACATCCATATCGGTTCGTATTTGAACAACAGCGTACATCCCCTTCCCATCTATAACTTCAGTCTTCCATATTCGTCCGTTTTCATCAACAAACTGCGGAAGAACTTCACCGATCTGAATTCCAGAATGAAATAACTGAGCATTACGATATTTAGGATTAGCTAAAAACTTCTGTAAAGCTGGCTTTAGAGCATCACAAGTTATCAGATGACCTTCTCTATCTACAATTTCATAACTTGCAACACCATAAACTACCATAGGCTTACCGGACTTAACCCGATCTAAATTACCCTTAGTCAACAAACCAAATCCAACAAATTTAGATAAATCATCAACATAAAACTTATCTATACTCTTAGATAAAGCATAATAATTATCTCTATTTTTATAATCTGATGGCTTTTCCTCTTCAATTATGTGTTTATTATCTATAGATCCCAAAAGGGTTTCAGGAACACTATCATGTTTATTCTCTATAGGTTTCTGTTCTTCTGATATTTTACCCTTATCTTCTGATTTAAGAGGTAATGAAGATGCTTGTACCGGAGCTGTAGGAGCTGCAGGAACAATGCTTTCAATAGGTTGAGGCATCGGTACAGTAGAAAGACCTTGCTTATTTAAAGTATCTTTCTTTACCTTTCCATAAGTAGGAGTAAAAGAAGTGGCTGTCGTAAGAACCGCTCCACCATTTCCATCTTGTTTAAAAACTGATACTAATGTATGTCCATCAAACTGAGCTGAATAGACAGAATTTTCATCAGTAAAATCAAGGGAGCCGTCTTTCGGATCATAAAATCGTATATCTTTTATTAAATAACCCAAAGAAAGAAGTTTATCTAAATGACAAACGAACGTAGTATCTAAAGATCTAACGATATAATCTAAATTACCTCTTTGGCCCGGAATAGCAGCAGTTCCGAAGGCCTGACTTTCTCTGTCCACAGAGCTTGCAGGACTCCTATCAGAGGTTATAACCGATTGTTCTCTACGAATCTTTGGATCAGTACCGGTAAAATGACCATGTTTATCTTTTTCTTCTACAGCTTCAGCTTTCCCAGTTTTATTACTTTCTTTATCTTGAGTTATTTTCTTATCCGGATAAAGTTGAAGATTTTCGTTAACAGCTCCACCATAAACATTTGCATGATCTTTATGTAACTCATCGTCGGTTGCTACATAACTTTCACCATATTCAACTTCATTATGCTTATTTATTTGTAAAAGATTTTCTAATTTGTTAGTGGTTATTAGAAGATCCCTTTTTTTCTCTTCATTAAAAGATTTATCCTCTATAGCTTCCTGCAATTTTTCTTTTATAAACCGTAAATCTACATACGAATGTTCATCTCGAACATCATATATTTCATCTTGCTTTTCTATTCCTTCACCCTGAAGTCTATTTATTAAATCAGACACCCACTTACCTTGATTTACTAATATATCACGAAGAACTCCTAATTGCGGATCAAAGGATTGTGATCTATCCTTATAGTGATTAGAAAGAGTGTTATAATATGCTTTTAATGCGTCAGTAAAATCAGTACCAATATAAAGAACTTGCCCATTAAGATCAACTAAATAATGAGGATGATCGGATTCTGTATGATAATCAAAAACGAGGGAATAACCATCGTTATCATACTGAGCAACAAGCTGTTTTTGGATAATAGAAATAATAGAGTCCAGTTCGTTTAATAACAAGACTCCATCAAAAACATTTAAAAGAGATTTACTATATGATTTCTTCTCTACCAACAACTCGGTTCCCTCAACTAGGGTTTTAGTTTCTTACCTCAAGCGCATTCTTTCTCTTTATCCACAGCAGGCTCTATCGAAGCACCTCCCTCAGCCATAATATTCTCTTCTCTTTCCTCATCGTGTAGTGTCCGATCTCCACCATATGCTTTTTCTATAATAGAAAAAATTTCCTTCATCAGTGGATCAAATTTTGCCTTTTGTTCAGCGGATAATCCAATTTCAGAGGACAAAAGATCTAAGCTCTTAACAAGAAGCTTTTCTTTTACATCTGGAGGTGTCGAAACTGGAAAGAGAGGTTTCTCTGGCTCATACCAAAGTTGTGAACAGACCGTACAAGGATCATCTGACCATTCTTTTGCTTTAGATATACAATCATCTAACCACACCCTAGGAGGAAGATCTCCTTTATTAAAAAATTCACCATACCCTTCCCATGCACTTACAGAAAGAGATTTCTTTAGATCTTGCAATTCAAGAGGTTCACTATCTTCCATCTGTAATATCATCTTATATAAAAGAATAAGAAAACGATCGGATTTTATTTTTTGTTCATCCATTATTTATCCTACCTGTACAAAATCAAAGGTTCTTAACGTTTCTTCATCTATATCTAACATAATTGGAGAAACCTCAGTTTTCATATCATAAAAATTCATTCCAAAAACAGCAACCGATCCATTCGGCAATCCCATTCTAACTCTAAGGTTTTGAACTAAATGATGCAGTTCTACACCACTACCTAAAATTCTTGAGCCATAGCCGAGCAAATCATCCCCTATCATAACCCATTGCTGAGGAAACCCCAACACTATTTCCGCAAAGTGTTCTTTAATATATTCAACATTTGACTTTCTCTGCAAATCTAAATCAAATATAAAATTTATCTTTTCCTTAGATCTTTTATTCAACATATCTTTTACTCCTATCATTTATTTACCTCCGACCATCATATAAACTTCCACACCCTTAACCATTTCAGATAACTTCATATCAGAAGAAATATACCCTTTCTGTAAAGCAGCATTACAAACTGCCCAAGGGTTTTGTGCAGTTCCTTTCGCTTTTACTTTCAACACACATCTCTCCCATTTATCTTTATCAACTCCCTTTGGAACTCCTCTCGCTTTTATTAGAAAATTATCTATAGCTTCAACAAACTTATCGCCTCTACGGATAGATTTCTCTAACGATTTCATTACCTCATATGGTTGACGATCAACCTCATCATCCTCTAAAAGAAGTCTATCCCTCAGAACAGGTTCATCATAAGTATTATAGATAGTATGATCCAAATGAAGAAGTTTCTGTCCTTTCTGATCACCAATATTCATTTTCTCTTCATTAACAGGTAAATCAGGAAACTTCGGTGGTTTATATTCCTTTATGTTAGGCATTCTCGTCCTCTCCATGAGAAAGTTTTCGTTTTAAATCATTAGCCTGTCCCTTCAGATTATCAGGTAAGACATCATCCAGATCCTTAATGAGCTCACAAATACCTTTTTTAACTAAATATTGTTCAAAATGATAATTTGCACTATCACCAATATCTACCGGCATAAGCTTTGTAACTTGCCGAATATGAAATCTTGTTCTAGTTATAAATCGAGCAATTACATCAGCCCATCGGCCATCAGCATACCATTTCTTCTGCGGATCGGTATCATATTCCTTTCTTATGACCATTTCGTATTCATCACTCCTCTTAATATTTCAACGAAGTCTTCATTAAATGTATCGTACACCGCTCTACTCACATAAAATTGACCGTCTATATGTGGTTCCTCTTTAATCACTCTACAAATAAGTTCTTCATACTGAAATTTACTCACTTTTGGTCTAAAACAAATCAATCTTTTATTAACATATTTCTTAGTATGGGCAGGAACTATTTCCATCCCTCCCCTCTTATTCTTTCGCACATGAGCAGAAACTCTTACCTCTTGAACACCAACGATAGGATCACCTCCCTCTTGCCCAACTTCTTGAATAGATGCATAAGGGGCTTCATATGTTATTGTTCCTCCCTTTTCTTCTTTAATAAAAGAACCACTATTTTTCAACTTGCCTGTTTGAAAAGGAACATAACACGCCTGAGTATTTTGAGATCTAACAAAGGATGCTTCAGCGGTCTTTTGAACAACCTCAATTAACCTGTCTTTTAATTCTTCTATATGTTCAGATAGAATAATCATACTCGTATATTAAATATACATTTTTAAGTAGCATTATGTAAAGAAATTTGATCATTTTCTATTATCTGTTTTTCTTCATCAATATGCTTTAGAATTGCTTTTATTTCATTGATTGTTTCTCGTATTTCCCATTGTGCTTGAGGAACATCTCTCATTTGAATTACATGATCAAAATCACAAAGAGAACCGGTCATAACTAATTTAGTTCCAATACCGCTTGGAATAATAAACCTTGCGTCTTCTTTTGGTATTTTATAATCATCTCTAAGAGTTACAAAAGTTTTGAAAGTCCTACTAAACTCATCCAGATATACATCAAGTGCTTCTGTATTCAAAGCTATAGTTCTCGGTACTCTCATTTCCTCATTATCAGCAGATGAAAAGCGCTGACTATTACCACACCAAACCGATCTTCCGTTGCGACGAACATAAATTACTTTATTTGGAACAGAAACACAATAGACCATTCCATTATATTCTTCAATAGTACGAAAATTATATGAAGAACCAAAATTTAACATAGGAGTATTACGATCTTTAATTATATGAACAGTATGCATAGGATAATTAAAAATTCTTCGTGTTCCTGTTCTGGCAGTAATTACAATATTAGCGCTATAGCCACATTTTAAGGCTAGTTCTTGGACATCGTTTGCAAGCCTAATAGACGAAGTATAATATCTCCAATTATTTTTACTCCTGCTTCCATCCCCATCTAATAAAGCATTAAATAAACATAGTAATTCTTCTTTAGATCTAGAAAGAATACTCTTAGGAATAAAACGCTCATGCGATTTACCCAACGGTTTTAAATATTCAAAAAGTGATCTATTTTGAATCGTCCATCTAACAAGACCTTCTTTAGATATTTGTTTACTCGCATGAATTGGTAAATTAGAAAGACATTTTTCTATATTTGGAATTATGGATTTTTTCTTTTGACATATTCCAATTCTGTCTCTTAAATATCCATTACTGCCTAAATACTCCCCCGCATATCCTTCGGAGATATAATATCCAAGGAAGGACATAAAAGACTTAGAATCAAAAGCAATATCTTCTACTTGATACGGAAAAGCCTTCCCCTTATAAAAATCTATTTTTGTGTGTCCTGGAACTGAAATAATAGGATCATAAGATTTATTCCATATTGCGTCTTTTTTGAACTCAAAAGACAAATATTTATCAAGTTCACAAATCGGTTTTAAGTCCCAAACGGTTGATCTACGAAGTTTATAAAAAACATTGTGATTAGGAGTTATAAGACAATCCACTTGCCCTGTTTTTATGTGATACATGGGACCAGAATAATAAGATTTGAAAATCTCTACAGGAAGCTGATATTCCAAATGCTCTGTATCTGCATTCAATGTTGCAATACGATCTCTCCAATCTACTTCATCAAAATGCTTCCAACCACTTTCCGTCAAAACTTCAGTATCCGAACTATAACAAAGCTGGTCAAACGAAAACCGACGATGGCGAATAAGTTGATGGGTCAAAACACGGCTTACGTGACTAATAGACATCATAGTCGTACCATGTATTCGTTTCATTTTCTCAGATAACACAAAACCAAAGCTATCCAAAGATTTCTCTAAAGCAACTAGATCAGTACTCCAAACTTTATGAACCGGTTTTTCCCATTCCCTTCTATCAACATTTAAACTTCCAAAATGCCATCCTTCTCCGGCAGACACATCATGCCCCTGAAAAAGTTCAGGACTTATTTTCATTAAGAAATTAGAAAAATCTGATTGCAAAGTAAGGCTTTTCAACCAAGTACTTTCTAAATTTATATAGTTCCAATAAGCCCGTAAATTACCAGATACCAAAAATCCTAGAGTAGAACCTTGTAAGAAATAAGGGGGAGGAGAAACTAGCAAATGAGATTCTAACATACCTGGAATATAAGCGGATTCTATTCTAACTAAAAAGTATACATGAACATGCTCGAACACATCCAACGCATTTTCTTTTCTAACTCGATGAAGTAAACGATCTATATAACTTTTTCCCTTACTCTCTATCTCTTCTTTAATCTCAAACAAACTAGCCGGACTGGTGCATCGTCTACACGCTAATGCAATAACTAGCCGTGGATCTGGAGTTGCCCAAAGAAATTCTGTTTTGTTATCCATTATTCTTTTTTCTCCTGCGCTTCCCAAATGATACCCATACCAATAAAAGGATTTTCTCCTTTCTTAACTGCTATTTCTGCCGCAGTAGCTCCTTTCCTCTTCATTTCTTTATACTCTTTAGATTCCTCATATGCTTTTTGAAGAAATTGAACAAAGGAATCCCATTCAGCCAAATAAAGATTTAAAAACACCTTAATATGAACATATGGTTCAGCTACCACTATTCCAAAAAAGCGAGCCGAAATAGCCGGAGCATCTAACACCATCAATCCACTCTCTTTAAAAGGCTGTACTAAACAAGAATCTTTTACCCATACAGTAAATTCTCTAAACTCATCAAATGGCATAGCAAAGCAAGGGACCGATATATTCTCTTTTATATCTACTCGTGCAATAGTAACAGAATCTGTTGTTTCCTCATAAAAGCTCCGTAGCTCAATATTCATTCATTTCCCTCCTGTATGATATCTTTTAGATGTTTATACTCTCTATGCTCTAGATCCTCTCTGTACCTCAATATACATTTATTAAAGTACTCTATTAAGGACCTTATATCAATTATATTCCCTCTCCCATCCTGGGGTACATAATACGGATCTTTATTCTGTACCATAAATTTTACACAATTTTTTTATTGTAAATTTATGAACAGCTTTTTTATTATGCATTTCCCCAAAGACCTCTGCTGTAATGACCCTCTGAAAAGCCTGATCTGGAAAAACAAATTCCCATATTGTCAGACTATTATCTTCTACCTTCTTTTTAGGAACTCTAGCATAAAACTTATCCTCTTGATTGGTGAACTTTTTGAAATTCGTGTAACATTCTTTAGAGCTTCTAAAATAAACTTTCCTTCTCTCAGCACGGATATTACTCAGGGCGGAAAGCTCAGAACTTAAATGTCTAATTCTACTGTTGTTCTTTCCAAAATGAAATTTTAAACAGGAAATTCCATTACCGGTTTGATATGCTGTTTTTCCGTCTATGGTTTTCAAACGGCCCTGCCCGTCAAACTCCGCGA
>ERZ1292625.3031-Hain-H41-01um-R1-3031-length-14298-cov-4_pt1 | contig 14298 bp, 16 predicted proteins | sample MGYA00564400_ERZ1292625 | MGnify/ENA primary metagenome ERZ1292625 (study PRJEB36523, sample SAMEA6512639) | groundwater metagenome | collected 2019-01-08 | study: AquaDiva: Metagenomics assemblies of 32 groundwater samples | reverse complement strand
TGACTTTCCGCCTCTTCGGGCTTGATACCATTTTGCGTTTTCTGTTTTATACATTCTGATAACTTTTTTAGCCGTTCGCTTTCTGTCCACTCCTTGGTTAGCCATGCGCCTCCCCCAAGGACTGTAGCAAGCCCAACCAGCCCAGCAGGGATGAGCCAAAAAAATCCCATGTTTCTATCGCTTTTTCGAGGTAATGCCTTGCCAGGTAGCGCGGTTTTTGTCTCTATTTCCATTTGTTGTGTCAGTTGTCGAAGACGCTCCCAGGCGGCATTAAGTTCATCTTGTATGCCGCGTGGAGGGTAAGGATAAATCGATAACAAGTTTTGGGATGTAGAAATTAGGTTATGTCGAATTGCTTTTAGTAAATCTTGATTCATTTTATATGTCCTTTTCGTGGAAAACGGAATGCCCTTTTACTTTGCAATTCACCCTGTAGTGGTTGTGATGCCGTATTCTTTGGACTCCATAGCAGTGCCTGAGATTCCATAATAAGTGGTCTTGGCATATATATCTCCTAGAATGAGAGATAGACTTTAAGTTCAACTTATCTTATGAATTGACAAATATGTGTAGTTATCTCCTGCAATCACGGACCGAGCCGAGCCACCCGAATCGTGTCGATCTCTAAGACCAATAATGTCTCCTCATCTTTCCAGATAAGTAATTATGAATTATAAATTTTCAATTATAAACGGAAGAAACCTACGTCTAAAGTTAAAAGTGCGACTTTCTTCCATTCAGAATTCATAATTATTATAATTACTTAAGAGGTATGAGCGCGCCCAAAGGGCACCCGCCTCTGCTTCCCCCCTTACCTTATAAGGTAACGCAGTTAAGGTAAGACTTATAACGAGAGGCTGTTATAGTAGGAATTGAACCTACATTGCATTAGAACTTGTTAGAGCGCACCATTCATAATTACTTATACAGTACTTACCTGCTGGCTTGTAAAGTTTTCTACACTAAACCCAATCCGAAGATACCCGCCGCTCGGTGTAAGTGAAGAGCTCACGTTGATTGATATAACCGCGGGATTCGCACCGGTTATAGCCCATGTCGTCGTCAGTGTACCCGACGATAGGTTCTGTTGTGAATTCAATTCTGTGATTGTGTTACCAAATACACCTGCTTTATTATATCCAGAGAAGAAAACTTCCCCCGTCTCTACTTGAAGATCTGTGCCATCAAATATCTCAATTGTGTACCGTATCATGCCGCCAATAACAAGACCGGCAGCCATTGTGCAACTTAAAATGTTCTGAGCCACATTATTTGTCATTGACCGAGAGCCGTTAAAGATTATACGATTTGTCTCTACTCCCTCTGCAGTGATATAACTTGGATCGCTTACATCGCCTGCGTTCTTCGTGTCAGTTCGCGTGAGAAGTTTGACAATTCCAGTGTCTGTGACAGCAAGTGTACCGACCGCTACCGTTGTTGAAGAAGCACCCTTTAACATCTCAAAGCGGCTTTCTCCACCTGTATTTGATAATTCACCAACTCGCACACGGGGTGCACCATTCCGAAAGACGTCCAATAAATGAGCAGCAGTAAAATTGCCACCAACTCCAACAAGCCCGGAACCTGTTGCCAATTTCACACCTGCACTCACAGTCAGTGAGGTAAATGCTCCTGCCAGGCCGGTAATATTACCAGTGACAGCCAGTGCTCCGAGTAAAGTATTACTTCCAATGCTTCCGAGCGCGGGTGTATAGTTTCCAAACATGTGAGTTGGTGTTGCTGATGTAAAAATAACAGCATCTATACAATTGTTAATTAACCTGACTTCCGTCTCATCTCCACTGGTTAAAGTCGCTCGAATGCCAGTTCCAGTATTATCCACGATGACGTTGTTAAGAATCTCAATCTCAACAAATGTTTTATTCCCACTCTGACCCGCAAGTATAATCCCTGCGAGGTCCTTGTTGCTGTAGATTCGGTTCCCTTCTATTAGAATCCGAGCAAACTGTCCGTTAAAGTTTGCGTCTTTATGGAGGTAGAGTCCTGAGTCCTTATTTTCATACAACGTATTCCCGGAAATAAGACCATCATAGATAAGTTCACCCGTAAGCCCCTGATTACCAGTGCTGATGTTCAGGCCAATTCCATAATATTGCGTCTTTGATGTGCCTGTTCTCGAATCGTAACAAGTATTATTGGTAATACTGAAATGGTCTAATGCACCAGATGCACTTATACTAACCTCAATTGCGGGGGTAAATCCTACACCATCTTTATTGTTATTTCTAAGGAGATTTCCATCAATAACCAACCGGGAGACGCCGCCAAAAATCAGCAATCCCTGTTCGTTGTTAAGTTCAAATAGATTGTCCTGAATTAGTCCATCCGTCGTCATGCGTGCTGTTGTTGCTGCAATTTGCAACCCAACCCCGGCAGAATTGCGAAAAATATTGTTTGCAATTACAAAATCAGTCATGGCGATAGGTGACACGCCTACAGCCTCAAGAAGTGCAGGGATTGCGTATGTCCCACCCCCATTTGTATCCCAGATATTATGGGATATAATGCTTCGTGTAGCATTCATTGCATTCGTTGCATAACACTCCTGAAATATATTTCCCGCTAATACCGAATCTGTAATTTGTCCCAATCCCGTACTCATGCCAAACTGGATGCCAGATGAAGTACGGTAGATGCGATTATTCAAAACAGATATTCTTCTGCTGCTATGAATAATAATCGCGGACCTGTTATCGCCCACAATCAGCGATGGGCTATTTGTAATGTATAGTCGCTCAATCGTTCCCTGAGTTACATTCTGAAAGGCAATACCACTGTGTTCAAGATTATTTAGGTCAATCTTGAAATCTGACAGATGAATATTCGATGAGTTTAATGCCAGAAATAATGTGGTATTATTTTGAACATTTTGAGAGGGTGCTGCTAGCAGCTTAAATCCTGTATTTTGCCCATGCCCGTGAATGGATAGATCTGACCCGCTTGTAACAGATAGCCCAGTCCAACCTGTAACACCAACAGCATATATCCCATCTAGTAGAACATCCCCACCTGCTAACACCGATGTTAATGCTTTATTGATGGCAGTTGTATCATTTGTTATCCCATCTCCAATGGCACCCCACCATTCTGGACGAACTGGCTGGCCAGGGGTAATCAAAATGGTGCCATTCCCAGAAAACCGTTGAGAAAGTCCATCATATGTGTAACCGGCAATAGTTATAGTCACACCTGAATCGGGCGAAATCATGGTACCAGATGAAAATATAACCGCCACATTGTTTCCACCGAGAATTAAGTTAGAAGAAATCTTGTATGTACCGTTTGGGAAGTACAAAGGTAGCCCTATTGCTATTGCTTCATTTTGTGCATTTACCAGGGCCTGATAGTCATTTGTTGTTCCATTACCGAGAGCACCTTTGTCTTTTACATTGACACCGAGGCTCTTAATTCGATCATTTAATGAGTTAAAACCACCGGCAATCAAGGTTCCTACATTGGATTCTACGGATCGAAGTTCCTCCCACATCTGATGGAGGATGGGATCTAGCCCATCTTTGACTAACGCCCTATATTCAACTGGAATACTATTTGGATAAGAAGGTGTTGGCATAATGAAACCTCTTAAAAAATCCTAAGATGTGGGTAGAATATACCACACAACAATTTCATATCGTGCGACTTGTCCTGGAATGTGATTACGCATTTTGACCGCCTTACAAGCCAAGGGCATTTGAAATGTGGCCCCCGCTGGCACTTCAATATCGCCCTCAAACATGGTTTCATCCACTTCATAAGCAGCGGTAACGTCAAGGTTATTGTTAAATGCCGTGACATCCACGCGTTTAGTTCGCTTAAACTGAATGGTTGTGCCATAGTTATCTGTGGCGTTGCCTGTGAATCGATCGTAAGTGGCCATTGATTTCCTCATTGCGCCCGATATGGCGAGATGATATACCAGGCTGTCAGTTGGAAACGGGTATTCAATCCCACTGTTTTATTTCTGACTCGTGCTGCTCGGGCGCTTGCGTTCAGGTAATATGTAACTTGACTGCTAATTTCGATTGGATTATCAAAGTTGGTTCCATCAATTGATAGTTCAAGCAACAGATTGTTATCGAACGCATACACAGATATGGCTTTTGATAGTGGCGCAGCAACAGTTGTTTTTACAAATGTCAATACCAATGGGATGTCACTGGTTGAACTATCAAAAGTTTGGTATTCGCGTTGACTCATAACAGTTGGCGTTGAGTTATAGGTGGTAATCTGGCTGTTGTCTTTTAGAAGCCTAAGACAACGTTCATGATAGAGCCGTTGACCACCTTAGTAGACCGAAATCACATACCACACGATCACCTGAAACCGTGCATTCAGTCCGGCTGTCTTGTTTTGCACCTGTGCGGAGCGAGCGGTCACCGACAAGTGAAAGAAACGTCCTGATGGTATTTCGATTTGATTTGCATACGTCAAACCGTCATACGAAAAACTGATATACATGCTGTTGTCAAAAGCATAAATGGAAACCGCTTTTGATAATGGAGTTCCAGTTGTTGATTTTGCATAAGTCAACGTCAATGGACTATTTTCTGCTGTCCCCTTGAACACCTGGTACATGAAAACATAAGGGAAATAATTAGAAATCAACCCTGGGGATGTGTACATGAATTGAAACAACGACAGCACACGATAGGCCATGCTTCCCCAAAAGGCGGATGAGAGTAGTCTTTGCATAATAATTTCCCTTGTGAATGTCGGCTTCTTCTTGTTGTCTTTTAGAAGCCTAAGACAACGTTTCAGAAAGACGCCTTCGTTTAATTCCACAGAAAGAATAGCGCAACCCCTGCCAGTGCTAGTCCTACAAGAACTACTCGATTATCGTTATCTGCCGGTTGTGGAGGCGGTGATGTGGTGATTACGTTTGGACTTGAGCCGCGGGTCAATGCCCCCCAAGTTTTGGGGCCCACGATGGTGTCAGCAACCAAAAGTCTGCCCTGATCATCGCGATTGGCGCGCTGAAAATTGCGCACAGCGTTCGTGGTTTGTGTGTCGAAAATGCCCGTGATCTGCACGACATATCCCCTCTGATTCAGGAGATTTTGAAGCGTTTTAACATCATCTCCATAGTCCCCAAATCGCAACGTTCTCATTTCATTTTTCTCCTTGGTTAAGTAGGTTCGCGGGTCCCACCAGTTTGAAATTCATGATTTCCCTCCACTTTCACTCATCTGTTTGCTTCCGCGCAAGTGCGGCTTGACTTTATACAGCCGCGATTCGTAAGTCCACTGCTTAAACTTCCGATAGACCCACTCGAAGAAACGGTTTTTGGGCAATTTGCAAAGCAGAGGCACGATCGGCGCAAGAAACGGAAAACGAACGGTGACACCGAACAGCTTTTGCAAATTGGAGATCCGCGTTGATTCCTTTCCCGTTAGGATGGTATCGTGAAAGAAATCGAAACCGATTTCGTCGCTTTCAGGGTTGAAGAGCCCGCGCCGTATTGCTTCATCTCCTAGCTCAGTACCAGGATACGGTTGCCAAAGACTTGACCACGCCAAATCCGGCTTGCATTTGATGTTGAGTCGCAAAGTCTCAAGTGTGTCCTCAAAGGTTTCATCAAGGACCCCCATCATGTTTTCAATTCTGAAGCGGATATCGTTCTTTCGGAGAATCCTCGCTGCTTCAAAGATTTGTTCATTAGACATATTGCGATTCAAGACCTTTTTTCTGAACTGCTCATTTCCGCTCTCAACCGCAAACGTGACACCATGCAACCCTACTGCCTTCAACTTCTTTATTAATACATCATGGATCATTTCCGCTCGAATCTGGATATGAAATGGGATGCCATTCCAATGCTTGCAAAAGGCATCAACCCACTCTTTCTTCCAGACCGGGAATACATCATCCTGGAAGTAGAAGAGTTCCGTTCGCCAGTTCGCCACGACCTCCTCCGCTTCCGCGCAGACCAACTCCGGCAGCCGGGTTGTGACTTGCCCAAAGCCCTTCCCAAGCCCGTAAATATCGCGGTACTTGGGCGCGTAGCAGTAGCGGCACCCAAGTCCGCACTCGAAGGATGCAATGATAGAGCGTATCGGATTCTCCCGGTTCTTCAGATACTTGTAAATCAACCCCCGATCTGGCGTTGGGATGGTGTTCTTGTCAACGATAGGGGCCATATCTCCAACCGGGTGTGCTTTTGTGCGGATATTAGGAATGTTCTTCATCTTTCCACCATAACAAACATGCTACAGTTGTGCTAACGATAGTAATAACAATAATTATGATTTCCAGGAGACTCATTGTAAATCACCTTCCTCAAGCGTATTGAGAAGCATTTTGAAGCCCACAAACCCCTCCCCTTGGCAGATGGCATCTACACCATCCTCGTGGACAAATTGTGGATAAAAGGTACAATGCGGTCCGCCAAAGAGGGAGAACGGCACATAACCCAGGTTTGCCTGTGACCATTCTCGCAGTTTCAAATTTAACTGTCTGAATTTCACATGCCGCCCTGTCGTAATGGAGTAGGCGAGCACATCTGGGCGGAACTGGCTCAACTTATCGTAAACATCTTCGACATCGAAGTTGACTAGGTCGACCTCGTGTCCATACTGCTTGAGATAGCTAGAAAGATATGCAATTCCAAGGGGATCTATGATATAATCTTCGAGAACAAATAGGACTTTCATTTGAAAAAGGAGAAAGCTGATGTCGTATCCAGAATTAAGGTACACAGAAAAGCAAAGAACTGAAATTGTTGATGGAGTTGAACGTCAAGTTACCTATTATGAAGCAAATGATAAACTGTTGGAGAAACAGAAAAAATGGGATAGGTGGTGGGATTCCATTGTGGATTATATCCCACTCGATGAACAATCTGAATGGATTAAATCCCATCCACCTCCGATACCCGATATGAAAGCATATAAAAAGAGTTTGAATTATTCAGACATCCTTAATGATTGAACAGACCCTATCAACTTCTTCAAATTGTAGATTTGAATGGAGTGGCAATGCCACTGACATTGCGGCAATGTGCTCTGCAACTGGATACCGATCCTTGCAAGCATATTTGGACATAAGATGTATAGGTGGACTCATAAAGTTTCGTGCCTCAATGTCATGGTGTATCAGTGCTGCAAGGACATCATCGCGTTTAGCTTCCACCAAGATTTGACATAGCGATGGCGCAACGTTCCCACCCAATGATGGGGACTGAAAGGTTATCTCAGAAATATCCGCTAACTGTTCTCGGTATCGAGCCACAAGATTCTGACGATGTGTGATATGAGCATCTAAAACCTCAAGGTTTTTTAACCCTACGAGTGCACACACCTCTGTCATCTTACCGTTGAATCCCAACATCTTACAGTCATTTCCTATCTTCCCAAAGTTTCGGATAGCAACCAATCGTTCATATAGCTCACTATCGTTTGTCGCAACACCTCCACCCTCCATGGTGGAAAATATCTTCGTTGCATGAAAGCTAAAGCTTTCGGCACACCCGAATCCCCCCAATCGCTTACCATTATATTTGCTTCCAAAGCCTTGAGCAGAATCGTACAGCAACATCAAGTTATGCTGTTCGGCAATATTGGCAAGCACATCATTACATACGGGATTGCCGAAAATGGGTACAGCTAATATTGCCGACGTCCTCAACGTAATCTTCGCCTCAATCTCTGATGGATTGATTGTCCACGTCTTTGGGTGAGCATCGACAAATACGGGGGTCAGTCCATTCCACACAACCGCATGGGGTGTTCCAACAAAAGTGTAGGCCGGAACAATAACCTCCCCTGATAATCTCAACGCCGCAATCATCGCAATTAGGGCGGCTTCTCCATTACAGAATGCAATAAAGTATTTGACACCCAGATACTCAGCAATGGCGGACTCTAATCGCTGAACATAGATACCATTGCTCACTTGTCCAGAAGCAAGTATCTCATCAATATCAGGCTGTAGCTTGGTAATACTTGGAAATAGCGGCCTTATAATCGGTATTCTTTTCATGAGCAGGGATCCCTATTACAGTCATTCCATCGGGTACGTCATGAGTGACTACAGCACCCGCGCCTACAGTAACTCTGTCCCCAATATGAATATCTGGGAGAACCGTAGCACCTGCGCCGACCATGCTGTACTTACCCACACTAACCCGACCACAGAGGCAAGCGTTCGGGGCAATATGAACCCCATCTGCAAGAGTACAATTGTGGTCCACACTCGCATGGGTATCAACAATTACACCGTCACCCAACTGACACGACGGATTAACAATACTTCCTACCGCAAAGCGACCGCCCAATCCTATCTGAATCCCACTGGCAATGTAAGCCTGCCTGTGGATTGCATTAATGGGAACTAGCCCATAAGAGATTGCGTCAGTAATAATCTGACAGCGCAGATTAGGATAACTTCCAATAGCAAGCGCAATATAACGCACACCCCTCTGACATAGCAGTGGAAGCATTGAGAGGGGCCCCCACACCGGAATCCAACCTATTGAATCTACAGCGGTGTCATCGAGGAACCCAACGACCTCATAGGACCCCATTGAACGTACAATATCAAGAACCACCCGAGCCGCACCGTCAGCCTTTGCCCCAATAATGACTAGCTTTTCCATCAGTGACCTGCCATTCCGGGTAGAAGTCTTTCTAACAGTTTAGGCATTTGACTATTCTGGCTCTGTCCAACAGAATGTCGAGACCGCCACGCCAGCAATCGAGTTATGCAAAATCGCTCGATGCCAAAGCCCCTGAAGAATAATGGGCTTTTGGTCTTAATGCCAAGTTTCCATCGCCCCTCAATAATCCATTCTAATGGTAAGATCAGCAAGCGCCACCAGCCGGGGAAGTTTTGTGGTGTCTTATGATACCGATTGTGGTGAAAGCCAGCAATGAAATAGAGGTTATTCATCCACTGAGGTAACAACGAATTATATGCCGCAGACATCTCTATCCAGCCCTCAGTCGTGGTTGGTAATAGCCAGCCCTCATCTTTCGCTCGCTCAAAGGCAATAGTGCCGGGCAATGGCATCAGAACATAAATCGTTGCACGGCTTTTACCGGGGGGATGAATCGCTCGAATCTCATCAGAACATCGGAGGGTATCCATAATCTGCACTGGTGTCTCACCGGGGTTACCGATAATCCATGTGTACACTCCCTCAATACCATGTTTTGCCAAGAGACGCGCCGCACCATAATGGGACTGGACAGATTCATTTTTTCGCATCAATTGTAAGGTTTGCTCATTCCCGGATTCAGCACCAATATGAATCCGTAGACACCCTGTTGCGGCTAACCGCTCAATAATTTCCTCTCGTTGTAATTGGTCAGAACGAAGATGCAAATGGTACTGAATATTGAGGGACTTCAGTAGTTCTGCGTATCGCCAATCCTTGATGAACCAAGAGGAGTTCTCATCCTCAAGTTCAATGAAGTCAAACTGCTGAAGATTATAGATTTCATTGAGATCCCGGGACCATAAGTCATAAGGGATATGCCGGTATACTGATGAGGCCCTTCCAGTCTTAGGATCTATCTGTGTATACTGACCGCCAACCGAACAAAACTCACAGGATGTTGGCGACCAGTTACAACCCCGTGAGCTCTGAAGGATAACCTCATTCCGCTCTGCTGCCTCGATAAAGAGTCTTGCTGTCTTTGCTGAAACCGCGTGAACATAATCAGATTTTAGATCGACCGCTAATCCACGACGCCGAATGAATATATGTCCATCAAAACAACCGTCGGGGTCATAGAACTCGATTCGGTCTTTATCATGATTGCGTATGGGTACTAGCCTGAGAGACGATAGTTCTCCCTCACCTCTGTATACCTCATCCTCGGGCGGGGAGGATACATACCCTATGCTTTCTCGCTTGTAACCAATGCCATCAATATCCTTGAATCCGTGACCACTCTCAATCGCTTTCAAGAGTTTGGGGAATCGAATTTCGCCCTCCCCAATGCAAACAAAATCACAGTAATCTTCTCGGAGCAATTGAAGCGGCATAAATGTCGGGTGCACGCCACCCCAGATAATGGGTTTCTGCGGACACGCCTGACGACACTTTTTTGCGATTCGGATCGATTCGCCCAGTTGAAAACCAGAAAGCGAACTGATAGCGATCGCCTCCGTTTGTTTGACTTGTTTCCATAGAATAGACTCTTCATCCAGCCGAGCATCCCAAAATTCCACATCATAGCCTGCATCTTCTGCCGCCCGTCCCGGATAAATGATGGAAAGGGCACAGTTTTTCTGTGGTGAAGTCGGCGATGGTAAGGGATAAATCATGAGAACTTTCAAGAATTATATCTCCAGACGCCATCTATTTTTTGCCAGCCGAGCGCAGGCAATTGTCCCATATCCCAGTACCGCTGATTATCGAATTCTTGTTCGGCAGATGTTTTGCGATGGATGATGTACGCATTCAAATGGAGTGCCCTCTCGGGGTCCCTCCATAAGGGGGCACCAGTCACGTCAACGAGTGCCGGATGCAATCTTCCAACATAATGAAATCCCTGGTGATTCTTAAAGTACCTGAGTTGCCCATCAAAATTAGGATAATCTAAATTGTCTAAATTAGCCAACCATCCGTCAATGTATGTTTTCCGTGAGAAGATAAAAGCGTCAAATTTCGCATAAAACCCTGTTGTAACACGTTGCAAGGCTTCTAGGGCATCTGTTTCAAAAACCTCATCACAGTCCTTCCAGAATATGTAGTCTCCGCTTGCGTACTCAAATGCCTTGTTTAATAAAACGGACGCATCCGTGGGGATACACGAATGTGAATACACCTTTGTTTTCGGCATTGTGGCAACGAGTGAAGGGGTTTCATCTGTTGATCCGTCATCAATAAAGATAACTTCGTCCACATAAGGAATGTGCGGTTCCAGGTCTTGAATAACCCGATGTGCTTCATTTTTTCCAATCATGCAGAGGCTGATAATTGCCATGTTTCAATCCTCACTTCCCCCGAAGGGAGAGTGCTACATAACAAGATATTTGCATAGACTCACTTGTTTATAATAATGTCCTTAACGATCTGCATGAGATCGCTGAACTGGGGTTCCCATCCTAACTCCTGATGTGCCTTCTCTGAATTTGCTATCAAGATTGCAGGGTCTCCTAGCCGTCGCGGTTCTATCCGATAATCAACAATTCCATCCGTAACGGATTGGACTGCGTGAATCACCTCCAACACGGAAAACCCACGCCCGCTACCCAGGTTGTAAATACCGTTTGGAAATGTGTCAAGCTGTTTTATTCCCAAATGAACCGCACGCGCTAAGTCCAAAACATGCACATAATCCCGGATGCAGGTGCCATCATTTGTTGGATAATCATCACCATAGATACAGAGATCGGATTTTTCTATTATCCGGTTGATAAGATGACGACCATGATGGTCTCCCAAAGACTGCCAGGCCCCCGCAGCATTGAAAAACCGAAAGGCGATAAATTTTAATCCATAAGCCCGGTGATACCATTTCAAAATCTTTTCAAACATCAGTTTGGATTCACCGTAAGGATTGATAGGATGCTGTGGATGCTTCTCATCTATTGGAAGATATTGAGACTCACCATAGACAGCTCCGGTTGATGAGAAAATTAGCTGATTACAACCATGCTGACGCATAATGTCCAAAAGCGTAATTCCCTTGGTCATATTGTTGGTAAATATGTAGCTAGGCTCAAATAGGTCAACAGACGCCATGGCGGCAAAGTGGCATACGCTATCAATGTAGTGCGTTCGGAATATTTTGTTCAACAGGTCACTATCGGAAAAGTCACCCAGATATGTAGTGGTTTTAACCATCGGAGGCACCTTATCGACGATTACAACATCATATCCTTGTTTTAGTAAATATGCTGCGGTAATATTCCCAATGTAACCGGCACCCCCAGTTATCAAGATATTCATCAGAATGTCTCCGTGAGTTTCTCGTCCCTTTAGAGCAGGGGGGGATAATTGACAGTTTTATAGACAATTATAATAATCTACTCCATACTTTTCCTGGAATTGTTCAAGCACACGGTCAAAATTGTTGAGTCGGTTAAATTCTAACGATTTCAATGGATGCGGATTTAGGGAAGCATAAGGGAAAACAATCTCTTTGGTGTAGTTCAGGATGTGGGTGATTGCCCAAACTTCAAGGGCTTTCTCTCCGCCTTTGAGCAAACTTTCGCCATATTCCCCCCACCATCCCGCTTTTACGTTACGAACGTGCTTTCGGACTTGGACATCGAAATCGGTAATCCAGCCGTAGTGATATTTCACCATATCATGCAAATAGACCATCTCGCGCGGGTCTACTTGTGCGCTCTTAAAATACGCTGGCTCTTGCTCTGAAAACACATCCCGCGCAACGATGATATACCCTATTTGAGGTAACGGAAATCCGCCTTCTTGCATAACCAAGCGGATGTGCGATGTATCAAGGAAAAATTCAATGGAAGGACAATACCATACTTTTTCCTCTGGGCTGCTTGACCGGATCGTTTCAGCAAGCATTCCGTAATCGGAGTAAACTGTATCCACAGAGGTAATAATGATAATGTCCCCGGCAGCCATAGCAACGCCAGTGCTGATTTGTGCCCGTTTATCCCATGCCCCCGTTTTGCCCGGTTGTGTGTAGGTGCCTTTGGTCACTGTGACATTCCGAAATTGACTCGCGATTTGCCGTGTTTCATCGGTTGATGGACCAAATGGCGAACCATCTATCAGGACGATTTCATCCAGATGAGGGGACGCTAACCGAAGGTGTATCGGCAAAAGGATTGCTTCATTGTAAACCGGCATGATCATTGAAATTTTCATAGGTGCCTCTCCAAAATCTGACAAATCTTCTCCGCAGATTGCTTCCAGGTCAAGTTTTCAAGCACAAACTGAGATGCGACCTTTCCTTTTTCCTCACATTCATCCCGATGCTCTACAGCATACAACATCTGTGCTTTGATGCTGTCTTTGTTAGGCAGTCGCCAGCTACCTTTTACTCCTGTCAGACACTGATCGACGGGAGCATAGAGATCAGACATCTCAATCCACCAGCCAAACAAATCCTGAAAATACTCACGCGGCGCACTGCATCGTGAAATGATGCACGGCATCCCGGTTGCCATTGCCTCCGGGATGGTGAGCCCCCACCCCTCTGCCAAGTGGGAAGAGACCAAAACATGATGGGTGTGATAATAGTCACGGACATCCGACGTCTTGTCGTAAAACTTGATGTTTTCATAACGCCCATACTCACGCCTAAGCCGTTGAAACATCGGCGTTTCAGAGAACGAAGCAACGGTCAACTGGACATCGGTTCGGTCACCGAATGCCTCTCGGAACGCCTCCACTGCCAACCAGGAGCCTTTGCGAAATTGCGCTGCGCCAATCAACAGAAACTTAAACACGTCATCTTCCCAATCGCGTGAGGGAAAAAAGGTCATGTTCTCATCAATGCCGAACGGGACGATCTCGATGGGGCATGATAGTGGCGCTTCGTAGAACGCTTGCGCGGCAGAAACCGCTGGACAGAACAACACCTCACACTGCTGAAGGTTCGGGATAGCTTTCTCTGGGTGCATCAGGCTTCGGTGTTCAGATAGCGCAATGCCCGCCTTGAGAGTGACCTTTTGGTTTGACCATCCCCAGAAAGCAGGGTCCGCCCAATGCAGTTCGATGTATTGTTCAACCTTTTTTGGAGGGTTAAACGGTGAATCAGGCACCTCTGCTCCCACTTGCTTAAAGGCTTTCATCAATGCCTTCCAGACGATAAACCAGGAGCAAAATTCTAAGCCGTTGATACGAAACCAGATTTTCAATTGAACCTTCCTTGTGAAAGATATGCTGTTAGTTAATACATCGTCGATAGAGAATTGAAAACCTCCTCAACCTTCTGTGCCACTCGATACGATGAAATGGTCTGCATACAAACGGCGTCTGCATCCTTCGGACATCGCTCATACCAGTTGTCTTTACTTCCCCAACAGTCGCCGCATACATGCGACGTAATCCAATGGTGTCCCGGATATTCAAAGAGCGGGCCTTGTGTCGGCCCCCCGAGTACAATAACCTTTGGCACCGACGCGGCGAAAGCGAGGTGCATCAACCCGCCCTCCGTAACAACGACCACCCTGGATTTTTTCATCAGATAGATAGCTTGCTTCAGGTTCGTCTTACCACGGAGATCTGTGACACCCTCGATAAGTGCGTCATGGAGCGTTCCCACCTGAACCACCGGGCATTTGAGGCGTTTCACCAAATCATTCCATCCATCCCAACATTTTGTTTGTCTCATCCCTCGATGA
>ERZ1292625.3029-Hain-H41-01um-R1-3029-length-14299-cov-6_pt1 | contig 14299 bp, 12 predicted proteins | sample MGYA00564400_ERZ1292625 | MGnify/ENA primary metagenome ERZ1292625 (study PRJEB36523, sample SAMEA6512639) | groundwater metagenome | collected 2019-01-08 | study: AquaDiva: Metagenomics assemblies of 32 groundwater samples | reverse complement strand
TGTGAAGGAAGAGAAGATTTCATATTACAAGTTTCTCCAGGTGGTTGCCAGCCAGCAGTTGTTAGAAGCGATTTACTAGAAGATCAGAACGTTCCAGTATTTTGTCAAGTAGATGCTTTACAAATTAATCCTTTAATCGATGTTAAGGAAATAAGAAATATAAGATTTAGTGGAAAGTATCCTGATAATGTTGCAGGTGTTGGTTTTCATCCTGCTAAGGCTGCTTTGAGAACAAACGATATATTGCTAGGAAGCCCAGTAATAAATAATATTGGATATGTGGTTGTTGTTTTGAAGAGAGTGCAGAATGAATCTTCTATAAAAGATGTATTAAATATGAATTTAACTGCACAGTTAGATTATCAAGCAGGAAATGCTTATGGAATTGGAAAGAGCGAGTATTATTTAGAACCAAGTGACGATAAGACTTGGAGTGAAGATAGATATAAGCAAGGATTTTTCCAGGGACAGTATTTTGTAAGATTAGATGATGTAGATGCTAATTTTGCACAAGTTTCTTTGTATAAGGGAGATGTTAGAATAACAAGTACTAAGGTACAATTAGGAAGAGAATCTGCAGATATATTTTTACCAGGATTTTATTGTGGTGCAGGTTTGAAAGTTGCTTATGATGGTTTTGTTGCTAAGCAAGATAAAGCAAGAATTGAAATAAGAGATGAGAGAGGAGTTGATAGTTTCGATGCTTACAGAGGAAGCACATTTTTAGATGGTAATTGCAGAGTTGATAATTTGAATGTTAATGGTGATGGAAGTACAGGTATTTTAGAAGCAAGTTGTTATGGTAAGAGATTTGTTTTGAGTTTAGGCGTTAAGAATTCTAGTGTTAACAGAAGTGGGGAATCTGTATTAAATGATGAAAAAGTATCTTCAACAATCGCTGAATATTTATCTAATACTCTTAAAACTTATGAAAATGTTGCTGATGATTATCCTCAGGAAACTAAAAAGGATAGTGCAGGAGTTAGAACTTATGGAGAAGCCGCACTTACTCAAGCTATCCAAATAGCTAATGATAATAAGCAGTTTAGTACTGAAGTAAGATTGAGAAATAAGTTTATTGAATTGTATCCTAATTCATTAGAAGCTGATAGTTATAAAAAAATTGTGCAAGAAAGATTAAATTTTGATTATGTAGATGCTGTTAAAGTTATTGATGTAGGAAGTAGGCCTAGAACTGTGAGTTTAATTAGATTTGAAAAAGTGCAGAGTAAAGAGAGTAAAGCTAAGGCAGTTTTCTTAATTGGAGGAAGCCAGAGGACATTAAGACTTGGAGAGGAAATTAAAGAAGGAGATAAAACATTAAGATTAGTTTATATTGATTCAAGCAATGCTAGAGTTGAGTGTGTTGATGGGAAAAATAGTCAAAGAAGTATTTCTTTACCTTTGAGAATTGGGCAAAATGGTAATTTGTGTGGAGATGCAGGTAATAAAATTACATTATTGGAAGTTCAAGATGTGGATAGAGTAGCAAGAATAAGATTAATTCCACATGCAAAGAATCCTACTACTCAAACTAATTTAAGTGTAAGTATTGGAATTGAGAAAAGAGCAATTCAGTTGAGTCCTGAGAAAACTGAATTAAAGATAAAGAATTTAAATAAGAGCATTGAGAATTGGGAAAAGATTTCTAAGAGTCTTGGAAAAGTAGTTACTGGTTTGAAAACAGCTTGTTTTGCTACTGCGGGAGTTTTAACTATAAAGAATTTACTTGATGGTGTTGGAGGAGAAGCACTTGCTAGACAACAGACAATGACTGGGCCTGGAGGATGGACTGAGAAGTGCGGACAGATGGTTGCTAAGAAAGAGAAAGGATATACTAGTATGACTCAATGTTATAATGGTGAAGCTGATAAAATAAATGCAGATGTTAAAACTAGAACAGAGGCTTTGACGAAAGTTAATGAGAATATAGCTCAAGTAGAAAAAGATCCTAGTATTGTTACTAAGGGTGTTTTGGAATCAACTGTTAATGTTGATAAGGCTAAATTAGCTTATGCTCAAAAGTTGAAGAATCAAGGATTGGATGTTCCAACTGATGAGAAGACTTTGAAATATATTACCTATAGTGATTTAAGGGAACTAGAATATAATTCAATATTAAAGAGTAAAGGTCTTTCTGTTAATCAAGATAAAGTAAATAGCGATTATGATTTAGTCAGTAATAAAATTAAAGCTAGTAGAGAAATGACTGAGCTCGCTAGTCAATCTCAACTTGTTAGTAATAGTCTTACTGGTGATAGTGCTGGTAAAATTGGTGATTTACCTAATGCGAATGTTGCAAGAACAAGAGTTTACAAGTTGTCTGATGGCAAAGTTGAAGGAAAAGAAATTAAGGCTTTACCTGTTGATGTTAAACCTAGCGCAGTTTCATTTTTAATAGGAAGTAAAGCTATATATGACAAAAATGGAAATTCTGAAGGGTATACAAATCCTCAGAAATTTATGGTTGTTGGAACTCTAGATGGCAAAGGAGTTTTACAAGGACAACAAGTCTACAATATTACTGAAACTAATGATAAAATAGAAATAACTGGTCAACCTAAAGACGGTAATAATGTAAATGCATTTTTAGCTAGTTATAAAGTTAGTCAGATAAAAGATGTTGGTGCGCAGAAGTTTGGAAATCCAATTATATCTGCGAATCAAGAAGTTAGGTATTTTGGAAGTGGGACTTATGATGGTTTTCCTTCTACAGTTCCATTTGATATAAAAGAGGGTTGGTATGTTAATGTTAAACCTGCACTCGGAGTTGGAAATCAACAAGTAAATTATGATAAATCGGGAGCACCTAGAGTATTTGATATATGTAATGTTGGAGATGATTCTACTATTGATTCTAAAGATGAGTGTCAAACAATTCATGTTGGAGTTAATGATAATGAGCCCGTTCTTGGATTGGCTGCAGATAAATCGAGAAGTTTAATTTCTAAAGCTAAACAAGCACTTATTGAGGCTGCTAGTCAGAGAGGAAGTAGTGTTGTAAGTGTTAATGGCCAGAAGATGAGAGTTGGAGAAAGAATGGCTGCTGTTTCAGGAATGCAGTGTCAAGACTTTATGAAACCTGAAGATTGTAAGTTATTGTTTAATGTTTGTGATCCAGTTATATGTCCTGCAAGTAGATGTAATTTTGGAGGGAAGTATCAAGTTGATGATGTAATTCAGACCGGAATTGTTGGAGGAGCATTGCTATGTTTACCAAATGCTCAAGAAGGAATAATTGCACCCGTTTGTTTATCAGGTATACAGGCAGGTGTTGATGGATATTTGAGCGTTATGAAATCTTATAGAAGTTGTTTGCAGGAGAACTTGAAGACTGGAAAGTTGATTGGAGTTTGTGATCAGATACATTCTATTTATATGTGTGATTTCTTTTGGAGACAGTTTAGTCCATTAGCTAATGTTTTAGTTCCTAAAGTAGTTGAATCGCTTTATTCAGGAAAAGCTGGAGGAGAAGTAAGAAATGGTGGAGAGTATCTTACTACTAAAACTGCTTTTGATAATACTAAGAAATCAGTAGACTTCTTTACTCAGAGCTATGCAGTTAATTCATTAAAAGCATTTCAAGCAAGATCAAGTGTGGAAGTTGGTGCTTTAGTTTGTAAGAGTTTTGTCTCTTCACAGTCTCCTAAGTCCTTTAAGAATTTAGTTGAGCCAGATAGTCCTCCTCAGTTTTTCGCACAGTTCGATTCAATTAGATTTACAGATACTACAATTCCTCCAACTGCACAGTATAAAGTATTTTATCATATATTTGCAGGAAAGGATAGGGGAGTTCAGTATAATATTTATTTGAAGAATCCTCCTACATCTAGTGAATATTTTGCAAATCCAACTATACAAGTTGAATCTGGTTTTATTGGATTAGGGCAGACAGTAGATAAAGCAAAAGACTTTACAGCTCCAGAAGGATATAAAGAGTTGTGTGTAAGAATAAATGATAGAGAGTATTGTGGATTTAAGCAAGTTACAACTGATTTTGGTTTGAATTATCTTAAGGATGAGTATGTTAAAGATCAGCTTCAAAATACAAATATTCAGAATGCTGAAGAGTGTATATACGGAACTCCTGATTTGAAAGGCGCATTAGCAAATACAAATCCTCAATTTGCTGGAGAAGAAGCAGGACTACCTCAAATATACAAGAGAGGAATAGTTAGGATATGTGCAAGTAGTAATCCGGGTGCTTCAACTAATTCTGAAAGATATCAAGCAGTAGGAAAGTGTGATGATAATAAGCAGTGCTGGCTTGATAAGCAGAGCGTAAATAATGCTTTGATAGATACAAATGCAGTTAAGAATATTGGTGCTAGAAATGAGACTTTAGAAAAATTGAGTAAAGAACAGATTGCTAATCTTGGTAGTCAGAATAGTCAATTGATTGTTGATAAAGATAAATTTGGATTATTGGAATCTAGATCTAAAGAGATTAGAGCGAGTATAGATGGATTAGTTAAGGAAGGATTAGATGGTAATGTTAAGAAAATAATATCTGATATAAATAATTTTACTTTGAGATTATTCTATAATGAGCATAAGGCAGAGTTTCTTTATTTGAAAGCTGAAGTTTATGGAAAAGCATTGAGTATTGTTAATCCAAAGAAAGCAGATGGAACTACTACAGATACTAATATTCCTTCAACTACCACTACAACTTCAACTTCTCCTAGTGCTTCTAGTAATAATCAAATTGTTAATGCTCCTGTTGAGGATAAATTGAGCTTTAAAGATGATTTTAGTTTAAGTGGTGGAAAATCTTATCAAGTATATCTGAATGATGAAATTGTTGAAGGAGTTTTAATAAATAATCAAGGAGTTAGTTTTAATGGCGAGAATGTTGGTAGTTTTACAGTATCTGGAAATTCATTGATAATCAACTTGGATAACGTTCTAGTTGTTTCTTTAGGATTAGACCAGAAGATAGAACAATTATTAGAAGGGGCTACAATTAAGGTTGGAAGTAAAGAGATCGTTAAGAAATAATTCTTAGAAATTAAAATGCGGGGACAAGGATTCGAACCTTGGAAGGCACTAAGCCATGGGAGCCTAAATCCCACCCGTTAGACCACTCCGGCATCCCCGCACAATTAAGGTGAGATTAGAAGTATTTTAAATGTTTAGATTAAAGTAAAAGCAATTAGATTATCTCTTTGGAGAAATCGTTGTTCCTCGGTATGCTCTTCCAGAAAGAATAGCTTCAAGATTACTAAGGTTTTTTCCGTCTGCTATTATTACAGTCATATTATGTTCTTCTGCTAATATACTTGCTATGGGGTCGAAAGGAGTATTCATCCCTGGTATCCATTTATCTCCAACTATTTTTCTAAAATCTCCCCAATGAATATCTATTAATCTTTTGGCATCAGTATGTTTTTTTGGGTCTTTATCATAGGCGTAAGGAATATTACTTAAGTTAATAACTCTCTTAACTCCATTTACCTGGGCCATCTTTACAGCTATGTAATCTGTGCTGTTTCCAGGTTTATAACCTGCTCCAACAACTACTGGATAATTTGTTTCTAATTTTCTTCCAGGGAAAGTTACTATTTCAGGTCTAGCTATATCTTGAAATATTGTTCTTACAAATTGCGCATTGTTTCTTGTCGCATGAATACCTATCCAATCTTCATCTTCTTTAGTTATATTAGGGTTTACCAATTTAGCTGCATTAATGTAGCTTCTAGCAGTTATACCTCCACCAGCTATTAAGTAGAATTGTTGATCTTTAGTATACCTCCTTATTAATGTACTAAACTCTTTTAGATATTCGAAATCAACATTTGTCCCTGAGTCTGGAACGATTTCACCTAGAACTGGTACGATCAAAGAACCACCTAGACTAATGACTGTTTTATCTTTCATTTCGTTAAGCTGGCAAATAAACTGTTATAAACTTTTAGGTGGTGTAATTTCACTCTTTTTTCTTTGTCTTATCAACTGCTAGAACCTTTGCTTTTAACTTATCTTCAAGTTTTAATCTGTCTATTAATTCTTTGTATCTGTTTCTTATTGTGACTTCAGTTATGCCTGCTACATCGGCTACTTCTCTTTGTGTTTTCTTTTCATCATTGATTAAGGCTGCTACGTATAGTGCTGCTGCTGCTATTCCTGCAGGTCCACGGCCGGAGGTTAATTCAGATACATCTGCTCTTTTTAAGATTTTAAGGGCTTCATTTTGTGCTTTTGGAGATAAGTGTAAGATTGAAGAGAAACGAGAGATATAGTCTTTTGGAGAGCTAGGCGTGACTTTTATTTTTATCTTTCTTACTATGAAACGATATGTTCTACCTATTTCTTTTCTTTCTACATCGGATGCTGAAGCGATTTCATCTAATGTTCTAGGAATGTTATATGAACGACAGGCTGCATAAATACAAGCAGCTATTACTGATTCCATAGATCTTCCTCTTACAAGTCCACGTTGCAATACATAGTTGTATACTCTCGATGCTTCATCTCTTACTACTGATGGTAGGCTTAGGAATGAGGCTACACGTCTTAATTCAGCCATTGCTAATCTAAGGTTTCTTTCAATAGAAGTTGATACTCTTTCCTGCCATTTCTTTAAACGAAGGAATTTTCTTGTTTGACCTGCTTCTAATCTGTAAATGTCCGAGATTTCTCCTACGTTTGTTGTAAGACCCTTATCGAATTTTTGCATAGACATAGGAGCACCACCACGACCTTTCTTGTCAGATTTGTCGAATTGACCACCCATATCTTGGCCAGTATCGACCATTTTTTCTTCTACAATAAGTCCACATTCATTACAAATTATTTCTCCTTTGTGGTCGTCGTAAGTTAAGTTCACGCTTCCACATTCAGGACATCTTTTTACATAGCTCATAGAATTTTTACCAAAAGGTTTAAAAGCTTATGTCAAAGGAGAGTATTTAAGGCTTTCGGTAGGTGTTTTTAGATATAGACGAGAAAATTAAATAGTTATTTAATACGGTAAATTGGCATTGTTACTCTATTTGGAACAACAACATTATTAGTAGTAATTGTTGAACGCATCGATATGTATGCCCCTGTTGAAGTTTTCATAGCTTCTTTAAATTCATTAGTTAAATCTCGTCTTCCATCAGAATCATAAACTGGTGTAACTTCAACTTTTTCTCTATTTTGTGGTGTTGCACAACCCAATATACTTGCTAGTCCAACTAGAGGAAGGGTCAAAGCAAGATTTTTCAAACTATATTTTTTCATATTTTTTAAACCTTAATTGAGTATTTAAACATTACTATTTAGCGGTAATAGTTGGACAATCGAGATGTTTTAAATATAATTATCTAAATGCTTATAGTCAATTTTAAGAGAATTGCGAGATTAATATTCCCAGAGTTATTCTTTTATTAAGATACCGTTAATTTGACCTTCTTGGTTTGGACGATTGGTTATTCTAGCTTTTCCTAGAGATGTTTCAATTATTGCTGATTTTAAAAGCCTGTTTTGTCTTGAAAAGAATTTGTTTTGAGGAGTTTCTATTACATTGATTATTTTTGCTTGTTTAGATTTACCATTTTCCATAATGTTAATTGTATCTGCTTTAAGAGTAATTGTTTTCATTTTTCCAGATCTTATTCTTATTTGCTTTGTTTTAGGCTCGCCTAATGTAGCATGTCTTGCTTGACCTGATCTAGCATAGAGCTTACTCTTCTTCTGCTTATGATATCTTCCGCCTGATATTTTTCTTCCTCGGTTCATAAATATGAGTTAGAAATATGGTATATAAAGATTTCCCTAGGGAAATCTTTAACCTTCTATTCTCATGAATCTTCAAGTATAAAGATTTCCTTCGGAAATATTTGAGTATTTTTCTCCAGTGGAAAAATAGGTATTTTAGTTGCGATAAGTTTAAATATGAATGAAATGAAAAAGAAATATGGCCACAAAAATTGAGAGACCTCTAGACCTTTTGAACGCATCAAAGGGAAAAGAAGTCCTTGTTCAATTAAAAGGTGACAAGCAGTTTGTAGGCACATTGATGGCGTTTGATATACACATCAATGTTGTTCTTGACAACGCTAAAGAACTAGAAAATGGAGGAGTAAAGAAAAATATTGGTATAACCTTCTTAAGAGGCGATACAATAATCTTTATCTCACCTGCTTCAACTTCTCACTCGCTGAACAAGTAATTTAGGTTTATTATTGATTTACCTGTAAGTTCAACTTATATGGGTTTTAGATTAGTTTGGACTTTGTGGTTAAATATATCTTGAGAGAAACGGTTATCTATAATACAATATAGACATTATTTGTAGGTTAACTATATCTTAATTTCCTTGTAGATTATATTTGATTTATATTGAAGTTGTTCTAAACTAAAACAATTTCTAAGTCTTTCGCTATACTTGTGTTTTTGAAGACTTTCTTTGCTTCTTCTTTTAGTGGTTGTGAATCATTACTGTATCTTTCAGAAATATGTGTTAAAATTAATTTCTTTGATTTTGATTGCTTCGCTATAGTTGCTGACTGTTTTGCAGTTAAGTGTTTGTAATCATGTGCTAGTTTTACTCCTTTTTCCGAACTTTCTAAAAAGCTTGATTCAGCTATCAGTAGGTCTGAATCTTTGGCAATATTAATTGCATTTTTATTGAATAGAGTATCTAGAATAATAGTTAATTTCTTTCCTTTTTCTTTGTAAGTTACTTGCTTAGATTTAATTGTTTTATTTTCAACTTTAATATTTTTACCTTTTAATAATTCCCTTATTATTGGAGAATTTGGAATTTTTAGCTTTTTTAGCTTGTTTTTGTCTAGTCTTAATTTGTCTTTTAAAACTATAGAATATGCTAGAGAAGGAGTGCCATGAGACATAGCAGAAGCTTCAATAAAGTAGTTTTCATTTTCAAATATCTTGCCAGGATTTACTTCGTGCAATTTATATGCTATTTTATGATGTCCTAAAAGAATGTTAATGCTATTCATAAAATCTTTTGAGCCTTTTGGTCCATATATCTCTAATGTCTTTGAATAATCTGATAATGCTAGTGTTTGAAATAAACCCGGGATTCCTAGGATGTGGTCTCCGTGCCAGTGTGTGATAAGTAGTTTTGTTAGTTTATGAGGACTAATGGCTGCTTTTCTAAATTGAATCTGAGTTCCTTCTCCACAATCAATTAGAATTGATTCATTTAGTAGTTGAGCTAAGATTGCTGTGTGGTTTCTTGTAGGACTAGGCACCGCGCTTCCTGTTCCTAAGAAGGTTACTTTTATATCTTCCATTATTGAATTAAGAAACTAGCTTTTATATAGATTCCGAGATGCTTACGCATAAGGTTTATAAGAAACTTAATCTATTTATAATAATGGTAAGAGAAAGAGTTATAGCTATATTTTTAGGCCTTATGTTATTTACTGGGGCTATTTTTTTCATTCAGTTAAATACTGAACAAGGTTTTACTGGTTCTATAGTTCAGGATGCTAGATTAAAGCTGAGCGATAGTAAAGATGCTGGAGAGGGTTTTTCTTTAGATATAAATAGTTATGATATTAGGTCTAACTTTATCGATGTTAGTTATAGTATTAAAGATAATTCTGGTGATAATCATGAATTAGAAATAAATTATTTTATCCATGATGAAGCTACAAAGGTAATCAAATCTGGAAGGGAAAGCGTAATTCTTCAAGCTGGAAAGGAAATGGATTATACATTATCAATTCCATTTAATAAAGAGGTAAAAGATAGTTTATTTCTTACAATATTAGCAGATGATGGAATTAATGAACGAAGAGCTAGAGTTCCAATTACCATCTCATCGGGAAGTATTACTGGTAGTACAATAGGAGAAGATAAAATAACTGCAACAAATTACTTTTTTATTATGTTTATTGCTTTGGCAGTTTTATTTTATTGTGTAAGAGCAATTTATTCTTATAGGCTGGGAAAGAAGATTTCTAATAATTGTAATGATAGGTTCATATCTATACATCATTAAGCATATAGGTAATTCTAAAGATTATAAATAATCTTTAGCCCATTTAGCTTCAAGGAAGCTAAAGTTTTAAATAACGTCTTTTTGTGATTATAGAGTTAGGCTATGCTCCCGTAGCTCAGCCTGGATAGAGCATCAGACTTCTAATCTGAGGGTCGCAGGTTCAAATCCTGTCGGGAGCGCTTCGTTTTATAGGATTTGAATATATCTTGTATAATCATAATAATTAAAAACTCCGTTGTGTTTTATTCTTCATGAATTTTAGAGTAGGTTTGGTTGGTTTAGCATTTTTGGCTGCTAGTGGTTGTTCAACTTTTTCCCCTTCACTTCCAACAAGAGTTGTTGAGGCAAAAGCAGTTTTATTGGATGGAATTCCTGCAGTGAGATATAAAGTCTCTGATCCAAGCGAATTATTGGGATATGGTAAAGAATTGTCTTTTTACGATGTTGATTATAATGGCACTTTAGATCGGGCTGAAATTGGAAATTGGAAAAAACCAGTGATTATTAAAGATAAAGAAAAGCTTAAGGAATATTCTGACGGACTTAAGTTTGCAGAGGATTTTTGGGCAAGCCATACTGGAAGACATCCCCCTGAGAAACTGAGAGAAGAATATGATTTAATGAAAAAAAAGCACCCCAACTAAATCTTTAAAAGAGCTCACACCCATTCTAAATAAGATGCGCAGGTGGCGAAGTGGTTAACGCGCTCGGCTGCAACCCGAGTACCGCGGGGGTTCAATTCCCTCCCTGCGCTCTTTTTAATATTTCTTCTCCTTTTATTATTTCCATGTTAGGTGGGCAATATCCTATCTTTTTCCATACTAAAAATTTAATATAATGTCTTTTGTTAGCAAATCCTATATTATTCATCCATTCTAAAAGGTTTTTCTTTCCAGTTATAACGACGGCATAACTCGAATATTTTTTATTATTTTCCTCGTTTGTTTTAATCCTTTTTTCTATATGGCTATGTAAATTTATCTTCATTAGTAATTCTTTAAGTCCTTCTACTAAAGCTTTTGAACTAAAATTACCAACTATTAGTGGATAGTAGTTGATTTTACCTTTTTTATTTTTTCTATTTTTGAAGTGTATAGTAAAATCAGTGTCTGCTATTCCTCTTATAAATTTTGAAATAATATCATTATTCGCTTCTCTTATAATTTTAGGTATAGATATATTGGTTTTCTTTCCTTTAGGCAATCCTATTTCATTAATCATAAAAGAGACGATTGATTTTGATTCTATTTTTGTAACGATACATTGTCTCCCATCTTTAAACTTTCTAATTTTAGTTATTGGGATTATATTAAATGATTTTTCAAATAAATTTCTTATATGTTCTTTATGATAATCATAATCTTTTATTGCGTCACCAACAACGCATATTTCATATCTATTATTTTTAGAATAAATGTTTCCATCTCCAGCCATTATTCCAGTTAGTTCAGCTAGTTCTGGAGTGAGATTTGTTGGTACAATTATATTTCTTTTCTTATCGTTTTTGCTAATATTTTCTTCTTTTATTTTCATATTTCCCCCATATCTTTTTTAATAAAATTTTCTACTCTTCTTGATATGTTAATTCCCTCTTTGTTACAAAACTCCTTATAATCTTTTAGAATTTCTTTTTCAATAGTTAACGTTAGTTTAATTCTAGGCATATACGTGTATGTACGTATATTTAGTATTTATATTTATCTTTTTTCAGTTCAATTCCCTCCCTGTGCTTTTTGTATATTAAGATATCTATCAATTATTCCAAGATCATGTCTATCTACATCATCTTGTTTTTTCCTTTTTTCCTTTACTAGTCTTATCCAAGGTAACCCTGCGATTCTGATTGTGAAGTAACCTATTTTTAATTCAATTGGTGAGTACAGACTTGCCGGTAGGCTTAAATCTTGTTTATCCCAAGAAGTTACTTTTACTTCACTAGCTGATAAAATTTTATGATCTTCCATTATTGCAAACTGATTATTATGCCAGGGAGTTACTTGTTTTCTTTCTCTTGTTTCATAGAAAAATGGATAAACATCAAAATAGCTTAGTCTTGTTTTATGAGGCCAGAGGATATCTCCCGCTTTATCTATTTCTACAAACCTTAAATTATGAACTTTTTCATCAATAGCTTGCTTTGCAGTTATTTTTTCATATCTATCAACTTTCCAATGTATTGCTTTTAAACCAGTACTAAATAAGTGAGTTACTAAGGCATATTTACTTGGTGTATGAGAAGGATTTGTTAAAACTCCTTCAAGATTTAAAAGTTCTGGAGCATACATACTCAAATGAAATGCATTATGATTTCTATAAATTCCTTTTTGTTCAACCGGAAGACCTAAAAATTTAGAAATATCCGGACTTTGAGAGATAGTTAGAGGGATTGCTAAACCTCCAGATAACTCTACTTTCAATTGCTTATTGTCTAATTTTATATGCGTTCCTACTCTTCTTGAGAGTATTTCTATATCTTTTAGAATTTCTAAAGCTTTTTTTTGTTCGATAACTCTTCCATTTTCTAAAGCTTTTCTATGAATCTGATTAAATGTCAGAACCATAAAAATTCATCATTTACCTCTTTTTAAGCTTATATCTTCTATTTTCTCGAGTGAATAAGTTTATAAGGGTGGAATTTTATCTCTATATAGGAAGGTATAAGGAGGTTAAAATGGCAACACAAGGTTATTGCGTAAAGTGCAAGAAGAAAGTTGACATCAAGAATCCTGTAGAATCTAAGACTTCAAAAGGCACTAAAATTGCAAAAGGAAAGTGTCCTGACTGCGGAACAACTGTTTGTAGAATGGGCGGATTGAAGTAACTTCACACTTTTATTTTTTATACTTTTAAATATTATTTTATTTTTTCTTTAGAATTCTTATTAGTATTAATCCGATTATTATAAGGGAAATAACGGTTAGGAGAGGTATTTTTAATCTCTCCAGAGTTATCTCCTTTTGATTTTTGACTGTAAACCAGACGCTACTACTTGCTATTTCTTTATCATATTCAATGGCTACATATAATATATGCTGCCCAGGCCTAACATTGTCTGGAAGTTTGAATACCTTTTCTAAAGATAATTCTTTATTTACATAGAGAGTTTCATTTTCAGTTAGTATGATTTTATTATATTGATCTTTGAGGTAGTAAGTTGCTTTAACTTGAGTTTCTTTTTCACCTAAATTATATAATTTTAATGAAGAGATAAGGTCTTCTCCAGGAGATGCAGTAAGCTGGCTATTATTGATACTTATTTTAACATCAAATAAAGACTTTACCGAACTGATAGTTATAGAAATCGGTACACTAATATCTGCAATTCTAGATTTTATTAATATATTTCCTATGTAGTTACCTTCTGATAATTTTTCACCAGCTATAAAATTTAAGTTAATTTCTTTTGATTGCCCTTTTGTTAAGTTAAATGATTTTTCATCAATTACCAGTATATTTTCTAAGTTGGAGGATAATTCGATAGCAATATCTGATCTGTTGGAATTAATTATAGTTAAATTATATTTAGTTAATTCTCCTTTCTTTAAATTAACAGCTAGATTATCTGGTTGGACTGTAAATGGAGGGTTTTGTGCTATTCCTCCTGCTCCAGAACCCTCTGAAGAACTACCAGAACTGCTGCTAGAGGAGCTACTTCCTCCTGAATCTCCACTTCCTGAAGATGAAGAGGTTTCTTCGGCAGAGTATGTTGAGAATGAAGTAACATTAAAGGTTAACGTTCCTGAAGAATAAGTTATTTTTGCACATTCACTTGATGAACATAAAGACCCATCTTTTATTATTCTCGGGTTTGAAAAAGTTAAGTTATATAGTGTTAGAATTGCCGATTTGTTGAAGTTAGGCAAGGCTGAGGAGTTTAATTCTATCCTATTGAAGCTTATATTAATATGGCTTGAGAGGTCGCATAAGTTATTGCTACACTCGGTAAGATTAATTGTTTCAAGAAAGTTAATTTCTCCTATATTATCTTTTTCAATGGTTATATTTGTTAAGTTTTGTATTTCTTCATAACCATAATCGTCAAAATCTGTTGTTTCGTCATCGTTTTCTCCTTCGAATTCAGAGTAAGTCACATTAAATCTAGTATTATCTACCGTAAAATTAATATTTTTAACAACAACATTATTATCAGTATCATTGGCATAGATGCGCAGGGAATGAGCACCATTTGATGAGATATTAAATAAAGTCGGAGCAGTGATAGTTATGTTTGTACCACCATCTAAAGCATACCAAAAAGCCATTTCATTAACGGAGGTGTAATTTAGAAGGATGTTCTCTTTCGTAAAATAAGTCACGTTTCTCGGGCTTATTAGAGCA